>Ga0310342_100000221_pt1 | contig 29710 bp, 25 predicted proteins | sample S15DNA20500_MG_FD_206155 | JGI IMG/M metagenome (GOLD analysis project Ga0310342, IMG submission 206155) | Marine microbial communities from station ALOHA, North Pacific Subtropical Gyre - S1503-DNA-20-500_MG | ecosystem: Environmental > Aquatic > Marine > Oceanic | place: Pacific Ocean: North... | reverse complement strand
TTAAACATTTTTTCATCGATAAAAATTTCTAGTAAATCTTTTATCTTATCAGAATTCACATAGATGTCTCCGAAATCTTTTTTTATTTTAATAAAGTCAAATAACTTGAACTGAAGATGATAAAATGTAATCTTTGGACTGTTGATTACTCTAACTACATCTTCAATTAGTATTGCTGAATGACTTCCAATGAATAAATTCTTGTAAAGAAAGAATGAAAACGTTTTATTGTTAGATATAGCATCAAACATTTGAAATCCGTTAAAATTTCTTTTATGCAAAGAATATTTGTTTCCAATTAATTTTTCTATAAAATATTCCTTATCTATTAGTGATATATCTAGAAAAAAAAGGAAATCAAACTCAGATTTTGAAATTAAATGAAAAGATGAGACTAATTTGTTATTTCTAGATAATTTTTCAATTTTTCCTTCCAATAGTGTATCTATAAATTCGAATGCGTGAGATAACTCATCTATAAAATAGATTGAATCATTTACATCATATATGAGTCTCAATTTTTTCCATTTATCAATTGGATCAATAACCTCATGAACTATAAGTGCTGAAGCGGGGACTAATTTTATTGGATCTATTTTGTTTTTTTCATTTAAGAAAAAATGATAAAAAATGAAGCCAGGAATTATAATAAGTAATAGTAGAAATAAAATTTTTTTCATTTGAAAATTTGTTTATTCATGCTTTTCAAAATTTGAAGAGTCTTTTGTAGATGTTTATTGATATTAAGTTGGGAATTTATAATTTCAACTAATGTTCCTCTTTTATTGAAAATATATGTGACTCTTCCTGGTAATAACCCAAATAGATTTCTTGGAACTCCAAATAATTTTTCTACTTTTCGCTTAGGATCACTAAGTAAATCATATTGTATATTATATTTTTTAGCAAATGATTTATGTGATCTAATATCATCAGAACTAATGCCTAAAATTTCCGCATCAAATTTTTTTAAAATATCATAATTGTCTCTAAAATTACATACTTCAGTTGTACAACCTGGAGTATAATCTTTTGGATAGAAAAATATAATCAGGTTTTTACCTATAAATTTTTTACTACTCACATTTAAATTATGTTGATTTTTAAGATCAAAATCTGGTAATTTATCACTAATTTTCAATGACATAAAATATTGTTAATTATTAACTTTTAACTAAACTAATCAAAACAAATTATATTATTTTTAAACTATAATGCATAAGTGATAATTTATGAAACAATACCATGATTTATTAAGACATATTCTTAAAAATGGAGAAAAAAAATCTGATAGAACAGGAACAGGAACAATAAGTGTTTTTGGGTATCAAATGCGATTTAATTTACAAGAGGGATTTCCTTGTTTGACAACAAAAAATCTTCATTTGAGGTCCATTATATATGAACTTTTGTGGTTTTTGAAAGGTGATAATAATATTAAATATTTAAAAGATAATGATGTAAGAATATGGGATGAGTGGGCTGATGAAAATGGAAATTTAGGTCCAGTTTATGGTGTTCAATGGAGAAAATGGCAAGATAAAAATGGTAATTTTCATGATCAAATTACTAATTTGATTGATGGTATAAAGAATAATCCTTACTCAAGAAGACATATTGTTAGTGCATGGAATGTAGGTGATATTGATAGAATGGCATTGCCTCCTTGTCATACCATGTTTCAATTTTATGTAAATAATAGTATGTTGTCATGCCAACTATACCAAAGAAGTGCAGATGTATTTTTAGGTGTACCATTTAATATAGCCTCATATGCTCTATTAACAATGATGATATCTCAAGTTTGTAATCTTAAATATGGTGACTTAGTTCATACTTTTGGAGATGCTCATTTATATCTTAATCATTTGGATCAAGCAAGATTACAATTAAAAAGAAAGATATATAAATCGCCTTCTATGATAATTAGTTCTAAAGTGAAAGATATATTTTCTTTTAGATATCAAGACTTTGAATTGAAAAATTATAAATTTCATCCTCATATAAAGGCAGAAATTTCAGTATAATTTAATACATTTGTGCGCCGAAAGAAATAAAATAAAACGTCATCTAAATTATTAAGCATAACTTTTTATGAAAAAAATTATTTTTTATTTTCTTTTTAATTTTATTATTTTAATTTCAGTAATTGCTCAAAATAATGCAGTGTCTACTGATGTAGTCAAATTGTCTTTAGAGCAATGTCTAGAGATAGCTTTGGAGAATAACTTACAATTAAAACAAAGTGAATTAAATCAGAAAAATCAAAAAATTGGTCTTTTGCAATCTAAATTAAGTCAGCTTCCCTCACTAAATTTATCTGGTAATTATGGTAATAATTGGGGGAGATCCGTAGATCCAACTACAAATCAATTTACTACAATTGAATCTCGCTATACTGGTCTAAGCGGCTTTTCTCAATTACAATTGTTTAGTGGATTTCAAAAAAGAAATACAATAAAAAAATCAAAAAATGATTTAGAAAAGAGCACCTATGATTTAGAAAAAGCTAGGAACGATGTTAGATTAAATGTGGTTAACTTATTTTTAAATGTGTTGTTTAGTATGGAGCAGGTTTCTAACGCTTTAAATCAATTAGAATCTACAAAAGAGCTATTAACTAGAACAACAAAACTTGTGGATGCTGGATCTTTACCAATAACAAATAAGCTGAACTTAGAAGCTCAGCTGGCTGGTGATGAATTAACATTAGTACAACAGGAAAATAATTATAAACTTTCTATACTTCGTCTTAAACAAATTATGTTAATTGATTCTAGTGAAGAAATTGAAATTATCAAACCGGATATTGATATTACTCCTGATGTTTATATTGGATCGAATCCACTAGATATTTATAATATGGCTTTAGGAATATTGCCCGAAGTGAAAAGTTTAGAATTAAGTATGAAAAGTAGTGATTATGATCTAAGGATTTCAAGAAGTGGAAGATATCCCAGTATAAATATTAATTCGAATTTAAATACAAATTATTCGAGTTTTGCTGATAGAAAAAGATTTTTTTATGGAGATGACCCTGTAAAAACAACTATCCCCATAGGATATTTAACTGCTGATCCCTCACAAACAGTCTCTACTGTTACATCCCTACCTGTAGAGATAGGTTCTGATAATAACTTTTCAATAACAGAGCAATGGAAAGATTATTTGAGTAAGCAATTGACTATATCTCTTTCTGTACCACTATTTAATGGTTTCCAAATATCTTCAAATATTCAAAGATCTAAAGTCAATAAGAGATTAACTGAACTAAATGTTTTAGAATCAAAAAATCAACTTCGACAAAGTATTGAAACTGCTTACAATGATGCTTTAGCTGCTTCCAAAACTTATATTGCATCAAAAAAGCAAGTAGAAGCTCTTGAAGAATCTTTTAGAGTTGTAAAGACTCAATATAATTTAGGTGTTGTTAATTTTACAGATTATCAAGTATCTAACAACAGTTTGGTAAGAGCTAAAAGTGACATGCTTAGATCAAAATATGATTATATTGTTAAATTAAAAATTTTAGATTTTTATCAAGGAAAACCTTTAACTTTTTAAATATGAATAAAAACAAATTACTTATTTTTCTTTTAATATTGATATGTGTAACAATCATTTTTGCTTGGTTTGGAAAGTCAAAAGGATGGATTGGGGGTATGAAACCAATTGAAGTTGAGTTTTCTAAAGTAAACAGAGGTACAATTACAGAATTAGTTACAGCTTCAGGAGCTATACAACCTGAAGTAGAAGTAAATATAAGTCCAGAGGTGCCTGGAGAAATAATAGAATTAACAATTATGGAGGGTGATTCTGTCAATGAAGGGGATCTATTAGTTCAAATTAGACCAGATAATTATATTAATGCATTGGAAAGAACACGTGCTACATATAATCAACAGTTAGCAAATTATTCTAGTGCTAAATCTAATCTTGCTAGATCTGAAGCGCAATATTTAAGAACAGAATTAGAATTCAATAGACAAAAAAAACTGTATGAACAGAAAGTTATATCTGATTCAGATTATGAGGTTGCTTTTACAAATTATAAAATTTCAACTCAGGATTTAGAATCTAGTAAACAAAATGTGAAAGCAAGTCAATATATTGTAAAAAGTGCATCTGCTTCAGTTAATGATGCAGAAGAGAATCTTAGAAAAACAAGTATTTTAGCACCAATGACAGGTACAGTCTCTAAATTAAGTGTTGAGCTTGGAGAAAGGGTTGTAGGGACATCTCAAATGGCTGGTACTGAGTTATTAAGGGTTGCTGATTTAAATAAGATGGAAGTTAAAGTAGATGTAAATGAAAATGATATTGTAAGAGTTAATTTGGGAGATGAAGTAATTATAGACGTAGATTCTTATAGTAATCTAGAAAAAAAATTTAAAGGAAGAGTTACTGAAATAGCAAGTACTGCAAATCCTAAACCTACAGCGGATGCAGTTACTGAGTTTGAAGTTAAGATTCGAATATTAAATGAATCGTTTGTTGATCTTCAAGAGGAGGGAAAAAGTAATCCTTTTAAACCTGGGATGACCGCTAGTGTTGAGATTATTACGCAAGTGAAAGATGAAATTTTACTAATTCCTATTTCATCAGTAACTACAAAAAATGAAAAAGATAGCCTTGGAAATGAAATCATAAAACAAATAGTTTTTATTGGAGAGAATAATAAAGCGAAAATGGTAGAAGTTAAAACTGGTATTAGTGATTTTGAAAATATTGAAGTTGTTTCTGGATTAGAGGAAGATGACCAAATAGTTAGTGGTCCGTATATAGCCATATCAAAGCAACTGAAAGAAGGAAGCACACTATCAAAAAAAGAAAAATCTAAAAAAGAAGGTTATAAGTCTAATAAAAATTCTTCCGATAGCGATGAAGAATCTGGAGTTAGCATAGAAATTAACTAGCTAAAATTTATAGTTTATTAAAATAGAAATACTATAATTTGTACTTTTGGAAAATAAAAAATAAATTTTGGATCTATTTACTAAAATCTTAGAAAATAAGGGACATCTTGGAGCCCATTCAGATATGGATGATAATTATTATATGTTTCCTAAACTAGAAGGAAATATAGGCCCTAGGATGATATTTAAAGGCAAAAAGGTTTTAAACTGGAGTCTAAATAATTATTTAGGACTTGCCAATCATCCAGAAGTTAGAAAAGTTGATTCGGATGCTGCAAAACAATGGGGACTTGCATATCCTATGGGAGCTAGGATGATGTCTGGAAATACAGTTTATCATGAGAAATTAGAAAAGAATCTTTCCACTTTTGTGAATAAAGAAGACACCATCCTTCTTAATTATGGTTACCAAGGTGTATTATCAATTATAGATTCTTTAGTTGATCGAAAAGATGTAATCGTTTATGATGCAGATTGTCATGCATGTATAATTGATGGATTGAGACTCCATATAGGTAAACGATTTGTATATTCTCATAATAATATTGAAAATCTTAAAAAACAGTTAAAAAGAGCCAAAAAAATTATTTCTGATACGGGAGGAGGGATATTAGTTATCACAGAAGGAGTTTTCGGAATGTTAGGAAATATGGGAAAGCTCTTGGAAATTGTAAAACTAAAAAAATATTATAGTTTTCGGTTATTTGTTGACGATGCTCATGGTTTTGGTACAATGGGACCTTCAGGTGCTGGAGTGGGAGAAGAGCAAGGTGTACAGGATGGAGTAGACCTCTATTTTTCAACCTTTGCAAAATCTATGGCTAGCATTGGAGCTTTTGTTGCAGGCGACCATGATATCATTGATAATCTGAGATATAAACTAAGATCTCAAATTTTTGCCAAATCTTTACCTATGCCTATTGTAATTGGTAATTTGAAAAGATTAGAATTACTTATCAATAATCCTGAGTTTAAAAATAAACTTTGGGAAATAGTAAATAAACTCCAAAGTGAATTAAAAGCTAATGGTTTTGACATTGGAACAACTGAATCTCCTGTTACTCCAATAATGTTAAAAGGTGGAGTATATGTGGGTTCTAATATTATGAAAGATTTAAGATCTAATTATGGGATTTTTTGTTCTGGAGTCATTTATCCTGCTGTTCCAAAAGGAATAGTTATGCTTCGGATTATTCCTACTGCAGCTCATAGTTTAGAAGATGTAAATCAAACGATTAGTGCATTTAAGAAGGTAAAGAAGCACTTAGACTCTGGATTCTACAAAAAAATAGGTCAAAAAGGCTCTATTTTGTCATAAAAAATGTAAAAAAAGCCTTTTATTTCTTTTTTTAATAACATTTTAAGTAAATTGTGACAACTATAAACACTATTTTAACAACTTAAATTTAATATTATGAGTAGATATGATGAATTAACTGGTTTAGTTGAAGGTCTAGGTGGAGACTTTGGAAAGTTTTATACTAAAGGGAATAAAGCAGCTGGAACTAGAGTAAGAAAAGGAATGCAAGCTTTAAAGGTTTGGGCACAAGATGTAAGAAAAGAAGTTCAAAGTAGAAAGAATGCTTCATAGCACTTAATAGCTTAAAATTTTAAAAAAAGGTGGTTTTTTTAACCACCTTTTTTATTTAATCATCTTTAGATATCTGCACATTTCATTTAATCTGTTTTCAATATCGTATTCTTTATTAGATTTAATTATCATTTCGAATAAGTAGTTATAGTCAGATATAAAACCTATCCTACATTTAGCTAAAGATCTAATAAAAATATTTTCAATTTCTTGATTTAATACTAAATCAGTATAAATTAAGTAGTCATATGGTTGATAAATTAGATTGTTGGCATTGTTGTTTTTCCAAATTCCCATTAAGTTTAAATCTTTTATTTTGAAAGATTTTAAATACCGATTTTCAGCGGTTACAAATTCAACAATTGGATATAGATCAACTTTTTTATCATCTTTTTCTAACTTTTTTGTGAATTTATTAATGAATTTTTGTTTTATTTCTGATTCATAGGAATAGATTATAGCTATGTTGAATGATTGTTTATAACCAATAGATTTTCTATTTATTCTATGCTTTCTTCGTTCTAGTCTATTTATAATCGAAAGAAGGTATTTCATAAATTAACTGCTTAGCATTTTTTGAAATTCAATTTCAGAAATAATTTTAATTTTCAAATCTTTTGCTTTTATTTTTTTTGTAGGACCCATATTTTTCCCTGCCAATAAGAAATCTGTAGTTTTTGAAATGCTTGAAGATACTTTACCTCCATTGAGTATTATAATTCTTTTCAATTCATTTCTAGAAAAATTTACAAATGAACCTGATAAAACGAATTTACAATCTTTTATCAATGAATTGTAATTTAATTTTTCAATTTCAACAAATTTCAAACCTGCTGATTCCAGTTTAGAAATCAATAAGACGTTTTCTTTTTTTTGAAAAAAATTATTGATACTATCAGCTATTTTTATTCCAATTTCATTTATTTCAATAATCTCATTATAACTTGCATTCATTAAATTATTTATATTTTTAAAATGTTTTGTTAAAACTTCAGCGGTTGTTTTACCAACATATCTAATTCCAAGACCAAATAAAATATTTGCAAAAGGAAAACTTTTAGATGTTTCAATACTTTTTAAGATATTTTCACATGATTTTTCCTTAAGTTGTCTTACTTTTTTTTCATCATTGGAATTTTTAAACACAATTTTTAAATTATAAAGACTTTTATAGTTTAAGGTATATAAATCTGCAATATTATTAATTAAGTTATTATCTAGTAGTCCCTTTATAGTTTCAGGCCCTAGATTTTCAATATTCATTGCATCTTTTCCTATAAAGTGTTCAATTTTTCCTTGAATTTGTGGTGTGCAATGATTATTATTTTTACAATAATGATTAGCTTCATTAGTTTTTTTTGATAGAGGATAATTACATGATGGGCATTTTGTAATGAATTGGATTGGGTCTAGTGATTCTTTTCTATTATTAAAATCTACTCCTGTAATTTTAGGTATAATTTCACCTCCTTTTTCTATTTTAACTGTGTCTCCAATCCTTAAATCCAGCCTTTTGATTTCATTGAAATTATGCAACGATGCTCTTTTAACTCTAGAACCACTTAATGTAATAGGTTCTAGAATTGCTACAGGAGTAATAGCACCTGTTCTACCTACTTGATATTTTATCTTTTTTAATATGGTATTAGTACTTTCAGTCTTATACTTGAAAGCTATTGCCCATCTCGGTGTTTTACTTGTCAATCCAAGTTTTTCTTGTTGTTTTAGATTATTTACTTTTATTACTATACCATCTGTTTCAACATCAATTTCATTTCTTTTATGATCCCAATATTTAATATATTCTATGACTTGATCAATAGTTTTACATTTTTTAAATGTATTGGGAACGTTAAAATTCAATTCTTTTAGAAACCCTAGGGCTTGATTGTGATTTGTAATATTTTCTATCCTGGTATTTAATGAATATATATAACAATTTAAATTTCTTTTTGAAACTTTAGAAGAATCTTGCATTTTAAGACTTCCTGATGCAGTATTTCTAGAATTTGCAAATATTGATTCATTATTAATTTTTCTATGAATATTTATTTTTTTAAAACTTTTTTTTGAAATAAAAGCTTCTCCTCTAACTTCCATATAATTTGGAACTTTAGATTTGAGTTTTATGGGGATTGATTTAATAGTATATACATTATTAATAATATCATCTCCTTTTTTACCATCTCCTCTTGTTAGTGCATGCTTTAAGATTCTGTTTTCATAAATTAAGCTTAAAGCAACTCCATCGTACTTTAATTCACATAAATATTCAATATTCTTTTCTTTTAAATTTTTTTTTATCCTTTTGTCAAAATTTCTTATATCAGATTCTGAGTAGGTATTTGATAAAGAAAGCATTGGATTCTGATGAGCTAATGAGTTAAACTTTTTGGTTATGGTACCTCCAACTCTTCGTGAAGGGGAATTTATTGTTTTTAGATGGGGAAATTTTTTTTCTAATTCTATTAAGGTATTTAATTTTTTATCATATTCAAAATCTGAAATTTCATTTACATCTTGATTATAATATAGCCTATTATGATATTCGATTTCTGATTTTAGACTACTTATTTTCTTTTTTGCAATATGTTCTTCCATGTTCATTAGTTCTACTAATCTATCAGTTTAAATTAATTAATAAATTATACTTCATTATTAAATCAGATAGTTTTTTGAGAAAAATATAATAATAATAATTCAAGATTTTTCCAAATATTATTGATTCAGAATATAATTTAAATTTAGTAAATAAGGTGAAGTTCTTATTTAAGAATCCCTATTTTTTTCTTGAATTTTTCTCATTAATCTAGTTGCAAAAGATCTTGGAATAAATCTGTGAATTGAGGATAAGATTTTATTAAATAAACCAGGAACTGCAACTACTTTTCCTTTTTTTAAAGCATTATATCCATATTCGGCAACTTCTTTTGCTGAAGAAATATTAAAACTTATTTTCACTTTTTTTGAAGAAACTTTTCTTTGAAAATCAGTTTTAGTTTGACCGGGACATAATACTGTAATTGATACGGAAGTATCTTTTAGTTCATTTGCTATGGCTTCAGAAAAATGCAAAATGTATGTTTTAGTTGAATAATATATAGACATTAATGGACCAGGTTGGAAAGCAGCAAGTGACGACATATTCAAAATTTTACCATTATTTCTTTTGATCATATCTTTTAAGAAAAGCTTTGTCATTTCAGTGGTACACAATACATGAAGCATGATCATCTTTTTTTCAACCTCCCAGTTAGTATTGTAGAATTTGCCAAACAGACCAAAACCTGCATTATTAATTAATATATCAATTTTTATATTTTTTAATTTATTATAAATTTCTAATGCTGCATTAGGTTTTGAAAGATCTTTTTGAATTAATGAAATTTGATCATTTTTTTCTTTGTCAATGATTTTTTTTATGTTTTCAAGGTGTTCTTTATTGTAATCAATAACAATTACATAAAAGTCATCGTTAAGCAATAATTTCACAAATTCTAAACCTAATCCACTACCACCACCTGTAACAATAGAAGTTTTATTCATTGTTTATAAAGTTAAAAATCTGTTTTTGAAATATAATCGCATAAGATTTCAACACTTTCTTGTGAATGAGTAGGAAAGTTAGCAATTCTAATTTGATTGATGTTATTACCATATCCTTTTCCAATAATTAAATTATAATCCTTCAGTTTATTTATAAGGACTTCACTATTACTTTTTGTATCTGCAACTATTACTGTTTTTGATCTGATTTCAGTATTTTCTATTGAATGACAAATTTTAGGATGATTATTAATGGTTAAATTAATAAGTTTTGATTTATAGTTTATTTCATTAATTATCTTATTTATTCCTTTTGCATTCATATCATTAACAACTTTTGATAATAGATATATTCCAAGAGTATTTGGTGTTTCTGAAGTTTGATTTTTTATTCCCATTTTATGAAGTCTTTCAAGAGAATGATAAGAACCTGTGATTTTTCCTTTTTTAATATTTTTATTGCATACGTCAAGACATTTATCATTATAGATCCAAACACCTAATCCAGAAGGTAATCCAAAACATTTTTGAACTGAAAAATAAAAAGTATCAACGGAATTAGTATTAAAAGGTATCACGGGGCTACCACTTACACAGTCTAATGCTATTAATGATTTATTAAACTTTTTTCTTGCTTCTAATATTTTCTTATTATCACAGGATATCCCTGTACTGGTTTCATTAAGTGATAATGCTATTAATTCTTCTTCTTTATAATTAATGTTAAAATTATAAGGTTTTTTATATGATTTAAATAATTTAGAATTAAGATTATAACTTTTGGTGAAATCAAAAAATTTTTTTGAAAATGATCCATTAATAAAATGAATTGAAGAAGTTTCAATGAGATTTTGGATGATTCTTTCCCATATTTCATTAGCAGATGAAGTGAACGCTATGTGATAATCATCATGTAAATTAAAAAGTGTTTTAATATTCTCTACGCATTCTTGATATAAAGATTTAAAAGTATTACTTCGGTGAGAGATAGATAAAATATTATTTTTTAAGGCTTTTTTGAGATGCCCTTCAACAGTAAAGTATAACTCAGAAGGGCCAGGAGTAAAATAAATTTTTTTTTTCATAATTAAATTAATTAATAGAGCACTCTCAATTTAATTGTACCTTCAATTCCTTTTAGGCTACTTATAACACCTTTATTGTATTGTTTATTTATATCCGTTATTACATATCCTATTTCATCATTTGTTTTAAGATATTGTCCTAAAATATTGATGTTGAACATGGATAATATTTTATTAATTTTGACCATAACACCAGGAATATTTTTATGTATATGTATAAATCGATGTGCATTTGATAATTCGGGTAAGGATAATTCTGGAAAATTTACTGCATTTGATGAGGCTCCAGAATTAATATATTCAATGATTTTGATAGGAACATATGAGCCGATATTTTTTTGAGCTTCTTTTGTATTTCCACCGATATGTGGAGTAAGAATTGTGTTAGGTAAATTCCTTAATTTGGAGTTGAATGTTTCCTTATTATTTAATGGCTCTATAGGAAATACATCTACTGATGTTCCAAGTATTTTTCCAGACTTTATATTTTCTACTAATGCATCAATATTAACAACATTACCTCTACTATAGTTTATTAAAACAGTACCTTTTTTCATTAAATTAAATTCATTATGATCAATTAAATTATTATTTTCTTTTCTTCCATCAACGTGTAAAGAGATTATGTTCGAATCCTGAATTAATTTTTTTATTGATTCATATTTAATTGCATTTCCAATAGATAACTTATCTTTTATGTCATAATAAATAACTTTCATTCCAAGTGATTCAGCTATTATTGAAAGTTGAGATCCAATATTCCCATACCCTATAATTCCGAGAGTTTTATTTCTTATTTCAGAGCTTTTCTTTGCATTTTTCTTCCATATACCCTTATGCATTTCATTGTTTTTTTGAATAATATTTCTCATTAAAAAAATCATTTGTGCTATGACAATTTCAACTACAGATCTTGTATTACTATATGGTGCGTTGAAAACGATTATTCCATTTTTTTTAGCTTGATCAAGATCTATATGATTAGTTCCAATACAATAAGTACCTATAGCTAGAAGCCGTTTTGCTTTATCAAGAATTCTTTTATTTAGCTTTGTTTTAGATCTAACCCCAATAATTGAGATTTCATCAATTGTTTTTATTAAATCTTTTTCATTTAAACTGTTGGATAATGTTTTAACATTGTATCCTTCATTAAGAAAAATTTTTTTTGCAATAGGATTGATGTTTTCTAGAAGAAGTACATTTATTTTATTCTTTGGATAAGATAGTTTTTTTTCAATCATCATTAATTATTTTCATAAAGTCATCAAGCGATTTTAATAAAAAATCACTTTTATCTATAATATTTTTTCTTTTTATGTTTTCGGTGAAAACACAAAATGAATTAGCATACCCTGCTTTTTTTATTTCATAGTCTGTATACCCATCTCCAATAACAAAAATCTTACCTTCTAAATTTAATTTTTTTACTGTAAATACCTTTCCTTTTTTATTCGATAATAGATTATTTTTATTTAATCCAATGATGTTTTCATTTTTATCAAAAAGAAAATTATTAGCATAAATATTTGATTTTTTTATTCCAAAATCAGAGACTATTGGATAAATACACTCAAAAAATCCTCCAGATACTATAAATATATTGTTTCTGTGTTTTTTTATAAAATTCTTATTTCTTAGAAATGATTCTGAAATATTTTTTTTAAGATATTTTATTAGAATTCCGATATGTTTTTTTTTTGCTTTTAAAAGATGAATCCTTTCAGCAAGAGATTTTTTAAATGAGATCTTACCTTCCATTCCCATTTTCGTTATTTTTTCTATTTTATTTATATCTTTTTTACTATTATTTAATGATATTTTTGCCAATTCATCTAGTGATTCAACTTTTATAAAAGTACTGTCAAAGTCTATAATAAAATTTTTTTTCAAAAACTTAAGATTTTAATTAATCGTATTTAGATAATATCTTTTTTACTAGTTTATGTCTTAATACATCTTCTTCTTCAAGATTAATAAATCCTATTCCTTCAGTTTTTTTTAATCTTTTGAGTGCATCAATTAGACCTGATTCTTTTTTTGAATTCAAATCTATTTGTGTTATGTCTCCATTAACAATCATTTTTGAATTTTTTCCCATTCTTGTTAAGAACATTTTTATTTGTGATGTTAACGTATTTTGAGCCTCATCCAATAAAATATATGAATCCTTTAATGTCCTTCCTCTCATATATGCTAAAGGAACTATTTCTATAGTTTTATTTTCAATTAGTTGTTTTGTTTTTTTTTCTGGTAATATTTCTTCTAATGAATCGTATATGGGTCTTAAATATGGATCAATTTTGTCTTGCAAATCCCCTGGAAGAAAGCCTAAATTTTCTCCTGCTTCAACTACAGGTCTAGTAATTACAATTTTCTTAACATTTTTTTCTTTTAAAGCTTTCACAGCTAGAACGACACTAATAAATGTTTTCCCAGTACCTGCTGGTCCAACTACAAATACAATATCATTTTTGGAACATGAATTGACAAATTCATTCTGATTTTTACTTAAGGTGTATATTTTTTTACCTTTAGATCCATAAAAAATTAAATTTTTTTGACTATTGATTCTACCATTTTTTATACGAGAATGTATCTCATCTTCATTCAGATTTCCATATTTTTTATAATGAAATAATAGAGAATTTATAATTATTTCAATTTTTTTTAATTGATTTTCGCTTCCTTTAATTTTAATCTTATTTCCTCTTGAAATTATTCTAGTATCAGGAAATGCTGATTCTATCTGGGTTATGTTTTTATTGTCAACTCCTAGAAATCCTAAAAGTTCAACATCACTTAAATCAATTGTTTTTTCAACCAATTCTTTTACTTAATGATTTTTTATTTAACTAGATTTATTATTGAATTGCAAATTAAATAATTTCGTTAGTTTATATGTCTATTATTACTTTTATTTCTGACTTTGGATATTCTGATCACTATGTTGCTTCAGTAAAAGCAAGTATATATAAATTAAACTCCAATTTAAATATTGTAGATATAAGTCATAATATAAAAAAATATAGTATTTCTCATGCTGCTCACTTAATAAAGAACGTATATACTGATTTTCCTCAAGGTACTATTCATATAATTGCTGTAAAAGCTAGTGAGAAAGAGGAGAGGATCATTGTTGTGAAGATGAATGACCATTATTTTGTCACTTATGATACTGGAATCTTCACTTTAATAAATTTAAAAGACAATTATACTGCTGTATCAGTAAATTTTTCAATTAGCTCATCATTCCCCGAAAAAACTATTATGGGACCAGTTGCTGCAAAGTTGGCCGCAAATAATGACATCTCTAGTATAGGAAAGCCTGTAATGGATTTAAATCGAAAATATTTTATCAATCCTAAAATCACAAATAATCAATTAGTAGGTCATGTTATGAGAGTGGATCATTATGGGAATTTAATCACAAATATTAGTTATAATGATTTTGAGAAGATAAATAAGGAAAATGCTGGTTCTTATGAAATAATTATTGGTATTGAGAAGCTTTCTGAAATTCACAAAACTTATTTTAGTGTAGATTCAGGCGAGATTTTTGCACTGTTTAATGATAATGATTTTTTGGAAATAGGAATGAATTTAGGAAATGCATCTAAATTACTTGGGATGAAAGAAGATGACCCTATCACTATTAATTTTTTATAATTAATTTTGATTTTTGCCAAAGTGGCGGAATTGGTAGACGCGCGCGATTCAAAATCGCGTTCCTTCGGGAGTGTGGGTTCGATTCCCACCTTTGGTACCAATAATAAATAATTTATATCTAGATATGCTTTATGATTAGAATAATTTTTTTTTTAATATTTTTAAACTTACCAAATTATTTATCAGGTCAAAATTTCAAAAGAGTAGAGTCAATTATAGGGTTAGGAATTTTAGAAGAAAACAATGGTGTTGCGGTGGCAGATTATGATAAAGATCTAGATTTGGATCTCTTTATAGTTGCTAAAGCTAAAGATAAGGATGATAAAGATATTAGTCACAGTAGATTATTTAGAAATAATAATGACGGATCTTTTCAGGATGTCACTTCTGATTCAGGTTTAATAAATTTATTTCCAGAAGTAGAAGACGGCGATGAGTTTTTTGGTTTGGATGGATTTAAGTTTGGAGTTTCATGGGGTGATTATGATAATGATGGTTTTCCTGATATTTTTTTCACTCATGTATATAAAGTTCAATTATTTCATAATGAGGGAGATGGAACTTTTGTAGAAGTAACAGATGCTGCTGGATTTGAGAGACAAAATAATTGTAGAAATACAGGTGCTACTTGGTTTGATTATAATAATGATGGTTTTTTGGACATTTTTATTAGTGATTGGAATAAATGTAGTTCAAGTTCATTATATAAGAATAAAGGTGATGGATCGTTCGAAAACGTAACGATTTCATCGGGAATTTCACAGGAGGGTGGAATAGCTAGTTTCACAGCACTTCCATTTGATTTTAATGATGATGGTTGGATGGATTTGTATGTTACTAATGATTTAGATACAGCAAATGATATGTACATAAATAATAATGGCAATACATTTAATGAGCAAGCAAACATATATGGTCTTGATAGTAGAGAAGACGATATGGGCTTAACTGTTGGTGACTATAATAAGGATGGTTTTTTTGATATTTTTATTACAGCTATAGACAAAAATATTTTATATTCTAATAATGGGGAAAATAAGTTTTATGATCTAGCTGAAGAATATAATATCGACAGTAGTGGATGGGCTTGGGGAACAAGATTTTCAGATTTTGATTTGGATGGTGATGAAGACTTGTTTGTTGTAAATGGTTATGATTTTCAAAGTCGAAATTCAGAATATAACGTGTATTATAAAAATTTGTATAAAGAATATCAATCAGGTTTGGTTAATAGTGATTCTGGATTCATTGATATTTCTAATGAAGTAAATTTAGGAGATCTAACTATAAGTGTGGAAGCAGTTGAAATTGATTATGATAATGATGGAGACTTAGATCTTTTCGTTACAAACAATAACGGTCCATCATTTTTTTATGAAAATAAAATTTTAAATTTTGATCAGTCATCCTCATTAAATTGGTTCAAGATATACTTAGAAGGAACTATTTCAAATAGAGATGCTATTGGAACTAAATTATCTATAATTACAAATGGTGAATCTTATATTAGATATTATACAGGTGTAGGTTTTTTATCTCAAAGCTTACAACCAGTACATTTTGGATTAGGAAACAATCAAAATATTTCAGAGTTACAAATAGAATGGCCTTCAGGAATGATTGAAACATATCAAAATATAACTTCTAGTACAACAATAAAGGCAGTAGAAGGGCAAGGCTATGAAATTTTAGATATTGATCCTAGCATTAAAGTTTATGGCTGTACAGATCCTAATTCCTGTTCATATAATTCAGAAGCGGTACTAGATAATGGTTCTTGTACTTATTTATCATCCAATGCAATATCTGGCCCTACTAGTTCTGAATTTTTTAAAACTGAGATTTATAATTATCCTATCCCTCCAGAATCAATAGCTAACTGGCAAGTTTTTGGTGGTGAACTAATAGAAGGACAGGGAACTAGTATGATAGAAGTAGAGTGGGGGATAGAAGAAAAAGGAAAAATAATTGTTAGAGAATCTAATAATATATGTTCTGGATTGGAAGTAGAATTAAATGTCGATTTAGGAATAAATTTAGTTCCAGAAAATAAATCTTTAGCTAGGTTATGGAATGAAATATTATTGGATGCTATCAGGGGTGATTATGCAAGACCTACAGTTCATGCTAGAAATTTATTTCATACAAGCATTGCAATGTATGATTCTTGGGCTATTTATGATAAATATGCTAAACCTTATCTTATTGGAAATCAGACTCATGATTTTAGTAGTGCCTTAGAAGATTTCACTCCAACTGAAAACATTAACGAATCAATTAATAAATCATTAAGTTATGCGGTTTATGGGTTATTATCACATCGATTCCAAAATTCACCAGGAGTCGAAAATTCTCAAAAAAAAATAGAATTATTGATGAATAAATTAGGTTATGATCCTAATTATAATTCAACAGATTATCAAAACGGCAATGCAGCAGATTTGGGAAATTATATAGCAGAAACTATTATAAATTATGGTAAGTCTGATGGTTCTAATGAACTAAATAATTATGAAAATACTTTTTATGAACCAATTAATTCTCCGCTAAATCCAAAAGATCCGGGAAATCCATTTGTAAAAGATCCCAATAGATGGCAACCTTTGACTTTAAATCAATTTATAGATCAAAGTGGAAACCTAATAGCAAATTCTACTCCGGAATTTCTAAGTCCTGAATGGGGAAATGTGAGTCCATTTTCTCTTAACGAAAATAGTGTAGTTAATTATGTAAGATCAAATTACAATTATAATGTTTATCATGATCCTTCTAATCCTCCTTATTTAGATACTATTCAAGAAACAAATTCTAGTAACTTTTATAAGTGGGGGTTTTCGTTGGTTTCTATTTGGGGATCACACTTAGATCAAAATGATGGAGTCATGTGGGATATTTCTCCAAATTCAATGGGAAATCTTAACATAAATTCTTTTCCTTTATCATATGAAGAATATCCAAATTTTTATAATTTATTAGAGGGTGGTGATATTGGAAAAGGTCATGATGTTAATCCTTATACTAATCAATCTTATGAAACCCAAATTGTACCAAGGGGAGATTTTACAAGGGTAATTGCTGAATTTTGGGCAGATGGACCGAACTCTGAATTACCACCTGGTCACTGGTTTACCATTTTGAATTATGTAAATGACAGTCCTTTACTTATCAGAAAGTTAAGTGGTAAGGGAGAAAGCCTGGATATTTTGGAATGGGATATTAAAGCTTATTTTATATTGGGTGGAGCAATGCATGATGCAGCTATTTCTGCATGGGGAATAAAGGGATGGTACGATTATATTAGACCAATTTCGGCTATACGTTATATGGCTCAAAATGGTCAAAGTTCCAATTCTTCACTTGGAAATTATAATATAGCTGGTATACCCTTAAATCAAGGTTATGTAGAAATCATAAAAGAAGGAGATCCATTATCTGGAATAAATAATGAAAATCTTGGAAAAATTAAACTGTATACGTGGAGAGGACATGATTATATAGATAATCCTGGAACGGATCAAGCTGGTGTGGGTTGGATTTTGGCAGATAACTGGTGGCCATATCAAAGACCTAGTTTTGTAACACCACCATTTGCAGGTTTTGTTTCAGGTCATTCAACTTTTTCTAGGGCAGCTGCTGAAGTATTAACTTTATTAACAGGAAGTCCGTTTTTTCCTGGAGGATATGGGGAATTTGTAGCTAAAAAGAATGAATTTCTAGTTTTTGAAGAAGGACCATCTGTAGATGTTAAATTACAATTTGCTACTTTCCGTGATGCGTCTGACCAATGTAGTTTATCAAGAATTTGGGGAGGAATTCATCCACCTGCTGATGATATACCTGGACGACTTATTGGTGAAAAAATTGGCAATGATGCATTTGAATTTGCTCTTGCATATTTCAGTACACCTGTGTTAGGTATTATTGAAAAGAAAAGAAAAACTATTGTGTATCCGAATCCAACTACTAATAATGAAATTCATATTTCAAATACTATGCATTCAGATCAATTTAAATTATTTGATTTGAGAGGAAGAAAAATAAGGTTTATGGAAGTGAAATACAACTTAATAGATGCGACTACTATTTTATCACTGCCACCGTCTATACTATCTGGAATCTATATTTTACAAATAAACAATAAATCAGAAGTTATAATTGTAAAAAAATAATTTATTGTAAATTTTACCCTATTTAGACATGGTAATAATTAAATATTTTTTCTTTTTAATTTTTTTTTCATTTACTTCTTTTTCACAAGTATCTATACCGACCTTTCATGCTATTCATAATAATCAAGAATCTGGAACCATCCTTCTGGATAACCTAATATTACATTTAGATGCAAGTAACCCCTCTTCACTTGATCAAAATGATCTTAGTACTTGGAATGATCTTACCAGCTCAAACAATGACTTACCTCTTTTTCAAGGTTCAGCTACTTTTTCAAGTGCTAATGGAGGCTCTCTTGTATTTGATGGTAATGATATTTATAAAATAAATAATCTTAACAATCTCAGTAGTCAACAAATAACTATTTCAATGTGGATCAAAACTCAAAATTCAAGTGGTTATATGGCTTGTATTTCAAGAACTCCAAGTAATTTTGCAAATGAATTCATTTTCCGACTTAATGGTGGAAAACTTCATTTTTGGGATTTTAGTAATGCATACGGATTCAATACAAAATCAAATTCAACTGTTCATGATAATCAGTGGAAATTTGTGACTTTTGTAAAGAATAATACATCTGGAAAGTATTATATTAATAGTTCCTTAGATAAATCGGTAACTGCTGCAAGATATGTTGCATATGGATCGGATCATTTTTTAATAGGAAAAAATTGGAGGGATAATAATTATGGTTATGTTGGACATATAGGTGCTGTTTATCTTTATACATCTGAACTTAGCTCTTCTCAAATTGAAGATAATTTCAATGCAACTAAATCTAGATATGGATTGTAATAAAACTATTAATATTTAAATAAATCAATAACTATTTTGAACAGTTAAATTTTCTTTTTTATATTTAATGAATGGCAAAGTTTGATTTAAAAGTAAATGGAAAAAATTACCTTTTACAATTAGATATATGTTATTTATAATCGGGGGCTTTATATAATCCTAGTTCTGAGATAATAGGAGAACTTTTAGAATCTAATATGGAAAATCTGATTGCATCAATTTTACATGTTTTAAATCTGATTAATCTTTTATTTCCAATAGTAGATCCTTCCTTGATGGTCTCCCATTTATGATTGGATTTTATTTCAAAGCGAAAGTTTTTTATTCTTTGTCCTAAAGGAATAAACTCAGAAATTTTGAAAACATTTGCTAAAACAGGTTTTTCAAATAAAAGTTTCAAAGTAGCTTTAATAATCCCATTATTAGAAGTCCAATAGGTTTCTTCATTACCATCATTCGCGTTTTCTATTGGGTATTTTTTCTTAAAAGAATCTACATTTATTGAACTTTTTTTTGCAAGATTTTTAGAAAAGGTAGACTTTAAAAAATTAGATAGTTTTTTTAATTGTAGGGCGTCATTTTCATGAATTAATCCACGGAAGTCTACTGGAATATTCAATAAAAGAGCACTATTTAAACCTACAGAATTAAAATAAATATCTATTAATTTTTCAAGAGATTTAACTTGATCATCTTGTTCAGGATGATAATACCAACCAGGTCGAATGGAAACATCTGTTTCAGTTGGAATCCAATGGGTACCTTCTTCTTGTCCAGATGAGAAACGGTGAAAATCAGGCATTCCTGCATAAACACTATCTCTATATAAATTAGACCAAGTTGTTTCATTTGCATATCCTTTTTCATTACCTACCCACCTAATATCAGGACCAGCATCACTAAAGATTACAGCATTAGGTTGTAATTGACGTACTATTTCATATGTATTTGTCCAATCGTAATAAGTTTTTTTATCTACATGTCTGATTTCATTAGCTCCACCATAGTAACCATCTCCTCCGTTAGCTCCATCAAACCACACTTCAAAGATTTCCCCATAATTTGATAATAATTCTTTCAATTGATCTCTGAAATAATTTATGTATTCGGGTTTCCCGTAAGCATAATGATTACGGTCCCATGGAGAAAGATATATTCCTAATTTTAAATCATATTTCTTACAAGATAGAGAAAGTTCATTAATTAAATCTCCCTTTCCTTCTCGCCACGGACTATTTTTTACGGAATGTTCTGTGAAGGTACTTGGCCATAAGCAGAAACCATCGTGATGTTTGGCAGTTAATATAATACCTTTCATTCCGGCTTCTTTAATAATTCTTGCCCACTGGTCTGTATCTAATTCAATAGGATTAAAAGTTGCAGGAGATTCATCACCATAGCCCCATTCTTTATTGGTAAAGGTGTTCATATTAAAATGGATAAAAGCATAATATTCCATCTGCTGCCAATTTATTTGACGTTTTGTAGGAATTGGATTAATGGGTGTTATTATTTCATTTTTAAATAAACAAGACTTAAATAAATTAGAGATTAGAATTAGAAAAAAAAGGTGAAATACCCATTTAATAAAATTGAAATATTTTAAATTCATTTTTTGGATGTTATAAAAAAAATATTTTATTAAATTTAATTAAATAAAATGGCAAATTTTAAACTTAATGTTAATGGAGAAATTCATAATATTGATGTGGATCCATCTACACCAATACTTTGGGTACTTAGAGATCATTTAAATCTTGTTGGAACAAAATTTGGTTGTGGTATTGCTCAATGTGGAGCATGTTCAATACATTTAAACGGTATGGCAGTAAGATCTTGTCAATTACCTGTTGCAAGTGTAGGGAATGGAAATATAACTACTATTGAAGGTTTGTCTGAAAATGGTGATCATCCAGTTCAGAAAGCTTGGATAGAGAATGATGTACCTCAGTGCGGATATTGTCAATCAGGACAGATTATGCAGGCTGCGTCTTTGTTGAAATCTAATCCTAATCCTACAGATGAAGAAATTGAATCTGCAATGGATGGGAATTTATGTAGATGTGGTACATACATAAGAATTAAAAAAGCGATTAAAAGAGCAGTAAAATCTTAATATAAATAGTTATTATGACAAAACAGAAGACATATATGGGGAGAAGGTCATTTATTAAAACCAGTGTCTTATCTGGCGGTGGAATGATGGTAGCGTTTAGTTGGTTGGCTTCATGTAATTTAACTACAGATCAAATAAAAACATTACCTAAAGAATGGTTTAAAATAAATGGATTTTTAAAAATTGGAGAAAATGGATTAGTTACCATTATGTCACCTAATCCTGAGATTGGACAAAATATAAAGACATCTATGCCAATGCTGGTTGCGGAGGAGCTTGATGTTGATTGGAAAGATGTTATTGTTGAACAGGCGCCTTTAAATACAGATATTTTTCAAAGACAAATAGCTGGAGGAAGTAATTCTATAAGTAGTTCGTGGATGCCTTTACGAATGGCAGGAGCAACTGCTAGATTTATGTTGATTGCTGCTGCTGCTAAGAAATGGGGAATTTCTGCTAATGAAATCACAACACAATCAGGTGAGTTATACCACAAAGCTTCTAATAGAAAAATAGGTTATGGTGACGTTGCTTCTTCAGCAGCTAAATTAAAAGTTCCTAAAGAAGTAGATTTAAAAGAAATATCAGATTTTAGTATTATAGGTACATCTAGGAAAAATGTAGATGGAAAAAAAATTGTTACTGGAAAACCATTGTTTGGTATTGATTATAAAGAAGAAGGTATGTTGGTAGCGATGCTTATACATCCTCCTTCCTTTGGAATAAAATTAAAATCATTTGATGCTTCTACTGCAAAACAAATGCCTGGAATAGTAGATGTATTTGAATTTAATAATTATAAAGAAGGTCAACCTAAAGGATCTTTAGATTTAAGTGCTCATACTACGCAAATTGCAGTTGTTGGAAATTCTACTTGGGAGGTTATTCAAGCAAAAAAAACTGTTAAGGTTGAATGGGAAGAATCTGGAGAGGTAATTCATGAAGTAAGGGGATGGGGAGGAGGAAAAAAAACATTTCCTTCAAAACTCGAAAGCACTCAAGACCATTTTAAAAAAATGGAAGAAATGAGTTTAAAAAAACAAAAAGTAGTTAGAAAAGATGGTGATCCTGAAAAAGCTTTTAAAAATGCAGATAGAATACTCGAAAGAACATATACTTGCCCATTTCTAGCTCATAATACCATGGAACCTATGAATTTTTTTGCTGATATTACTAATGACTTTGCTCGTTTAGTAGGTCCTATTCAAACTCCTGAGTTTATGGAAACAGCTATTGCAGATAGATTTAATCTTTCAAAAGAGAAAGTGGATATTATGATGACTCGTATGGGTGGAGGATTTGGTAGACGCTTATATGGACACTTTATGCTAGAAGCAGCTGTAATTTCTAAAACTGTAAAATCTCCAATTAAATTGATATACACAAGAGAAGATGATATGACTTCGGGAACATACAGACCTTCTTATCATGTTCGCTATAAAGCTGCAGTAGATAAAAACAATAATGTAACTGCTTTTCATGTTCGAGCTGGAGGTGTTCCGGAAAGTTGCTTGTACGCTAATCGTTTTCCAGCTGGTGCTATAGAAAATTATCTTGCAGAATCATGGTCAATAAATTCAAATATTACCGTTGGCGCTTTCAGAGCTCCTAGATCTAATTTTATGGCTAGTGCTGAACAATCTTTTTTAGATGAATTATCTGAATTTATAGATAAGGATCCTATGGATTTTAGATTAGAATTATTTGAAAGAGCTAAAAATAATCCTATAGGTAAACAAAATGATTATAATCCTAGTCGTTATGCAGGAGTGTTAAAACTTATTAAAGAAAAGTCAGGTTGGGACACAGAAAAACCAGAGGTTTCAAGAGGCTTAGCAGCATATTATTGTCATAAATCATATGTTGCAAATGTTGTTGACATAATTACTATAGATGGTAAGCAGCTCATAGATAAAGTTTATTGTGCAGTAGATTGTGGTATAGTTGTGAATCCTGATGCAGCAAAAAATCTAATTGAAGGTGGAACTGTTGATGGAATTGGACACTCGATGTATAGTCAAATAACATTTAAGAATGGAACTCCAGAGCAAGACAATTTTAATCGCTACAGGTTAATAAGACACAGTGAGTCTCCAAAAAATATTGAAATACATTTTATAGAAAATAACATAGATCCAACTGGGCTTGGAGAACCTCCATTTCCTCCAGTGATGGGTGCTTTAGCAAATGCATTATATAAAGCATCAGGAAAAAGACACTATAATCAACCATTTAGTGTGAGTTAATTAAACTTGATTAATAAACCATGAATTTTCTCTATTATATTAAATGATAAGTGTAGAAGAAGCTTTAAATATAATAGATACTCAAGTTGTAAATTTACCAGCAGTTGAAATTATTGACGTATCTAAGGGATTATATAGAGTTTTAGCTGAGACTATTATTTCTCCAATTTCTCTTCCAAGTTTTAGACAATCATCTATGGATGGGTATGCACTAAATATTTCCGATTCTCTTGAATACAAATTAGTTGGGGAATCAAAGGCTGGAGATTCATGTCTTGTTAAATTAAATCCTGGTGAAGCGGTGAGAATTTTTACAGGAGCACATGTCCCAGATAGTGCTCAAACCATTGTTATTCAAGAAAATGTTCAAGTAAATGAAAAAACCATCACTATAGAAAATATTCCAAAAGAAGGATCTTTTATACGAAAAGTTGGTGAGGAGGTTAAAAAAGGAGATACTACCTTAGAGAAAGGATTTCTTTTAAATGAAGCATCATTAGGATTTATTATTAGTTTAGGTCTTCAAAAAATAAAAGTTTATTCTTCAGTTAAAGTTTCTGTAATTATTACTGGGAATGAGTTGGTTTCAATTGGAGAAAAAATTGAAATAGGTAAAATATATGAAAGCAATAGTATTGTACTTAAATCAGCACTTTATAAAAAAGGGATTAAAGATACAAGGGTTTTTGTTGTCAAAGACAGATTAAAAGATACAATTCAAAGTATAAAAAAGGCACTTGATGTTTCTAATTTAGTATTAATTTCTGGTGGTATTTCAGTTGGAGATTATGATTTTGTAAAAGCTGCACTAAGTGAAATAGGAGTAAAAAAATTATTCTATAAAGTTAAACAAAGACCTGGGAAACCTTTATTTTTTGGAGAAATAGAGAACAAATTTGTTTTTGCTTTACCAGGAAATCCAGCATCTACCTTGAATTGTTTTTATGTATATGTTTCTCCATTTCTTAGCAAATTGATGGGAGATGCTAATAATAGTTTGCATAGATTAAAGTTGCCTTTAAAAAATTCATTTTTTAAAGTAGGGGGACGAGCTGTATTCTTAAAGGCGTTTTATAAAGATTATGAAGTTATTATTTTAGAACATCAAAAATCATCTAAAATGATAAGTTTTGCTCAATCTAATTGTTTAGTATACTTTAATGAAGGTGATGTTAATTTAGAAAAGGGTGATTTAGTTGACGTATTATTATTAAGGTAATAACAATGATAGAATCAACATCTTTAATTCTATTTTTAATTATACTACCCATAGTATCTTTTTTATATTCTAGTGTTGGACATGGTGGAGCTAGTGGTTATTTAGCTCTTATGGTTCTTTTTTCATTTCCAAGTGAGGTAATGAAATCTACAGCTTTATTATTAAATCTCTTTGTTGCTGGAATAGCATTTTATCAATACTATAAAGCTGGTCATTTTAATAAAAAATTATTTATCTATTTTGCTATTGGATCTATCCCATCTGCATTTTTTGGAGGTAAAATGGATATTAATCCTGACTTATATAGACAGATTTTAGGTGTTCTTCTAATATTTGCGATTGTTAGAATGTTATGGAAAAAGGATCAGGTAAAAAGAACATCTAATCCACATTTAATTATTGCAGTACTTTTTGGAATAGGCATTGGTTTTTTTTCAGGTTTAGTTGGTATAGGAGGTGGAATTATACTAACTCCTTTAATTTTATTACTTAGCTGGGGAACGATGAAAGAAGCAGCTGCAGTTTCAGCTTTATTTATTTGGGTTAATTCTGCTTCAGCATTGTTTGGACAATTTAATTTAGGAATTAATTTATCTTCAGATTCGATGATGATGGTATTAATCGCTTTTTTTGGCGGATTAATTGGAAGTTATTACGGAAGTAAAAAATGGAAAAGCATTGTACTAGAATATTTATTGGTTGTAGTTTTAACTATTGCATCGATTAAATTACTTTTACTTTAAATGGAATATACTGTAAGATATTATGGACAAATTGCCGAGTTAGTTGATAGTAATGAAGAATTTATTTTTTCTGAAGCTGATACGATTCAAAGATTTATAAAGGATTTAATTCAGATACATCCTATTTTGAAAGGGAAGACTTTTCAAGTGGTCCAGAATAATCAAATTAAAAGGGAAGGTGCACTTATTCGTAAAGCTGTTATTGATTTACTTCCTCAATTTTCTGGTGGATAAAAATGACACGCTATAAAAGACATATTGCACTTAATGAGATAGGAGCTAAAGGTCAATCCAAAATTAATAACACTAGTGTATTAGTTGTTGGAGTTGGAGGATTAGGGTCTCCAGTTATTGAATATTTATCCAGAGCAGGTGTGGGGGTAATTGGAATTATAGATTTTGATAATGTCGAATTATCTAATTTACAACGTCAAATTATATTTTCAGAAGATGATTTAAATAAAAATAAAGCAATTTGTGCACAAGAATATATTAAAAAAATTAATTTATCAATTAAGACAAAAGCATATTCTGAAGCTTTAACAATTAGAAATGGAAGTGAAATAATACAACAATACGACATCATTGTTGATGGAACAGATGATGTTAAAATCCGATATTTGTTAAATGATTTTTGTGTCTTATTAAATAAACCACTTGTCTATGCAGCACTTTATAAATTTGAAGGTCAAATTTCAGTTTTTAATTATAAGGAAGGTCCTACTTATCGTTGTTTGTTCCCAATAATACCAAAGGAAGATGAATTGCCAAACTGTAGTCAAACTGGTGTCTTGGGAGTTGTACCTGGTATTTTAGGTATTTATCAAGCTAATGAGGTACTTAAAATAATTTTGGATATTGGAGACGTATTATCAGGCTCGGTACTAAGTATAAATTTGTTAAAAAATACTCACACAACATTTAAGTTTTCTAAAAATGAGATGGAAGTGAATAAATTGATAGAAAAGGGGGTTCCATATTCAGATAGTATTTCTTTAATGAATTCAGATTATAGAATTTCTCTTAATTCATTAACAATCGATGATAAATGTATTTTTGTTGATGTGAGGAACGAAGATGAAGAGCCTGTAATAATACATAAAAAAATTCACCATATACCTTTAGGAAAATTAAAAAATGAAATTTCAAATATAATCAGTGATAAAAAAATTATTTTTTTCTGTTCTTCTGGTAAAAGAAGTATTAAAGCTTCGAATTTCACAAATAAAAATTTTAATGTACAGTCTTTTAGTTTAAAAGAGGGAGCATTAATGTTAAATAAATGGATAAATGAATAAAAAAAAAGTTATAAAAAATATTTTTATTAAAGGACCTATAACTAGTGATTTTATTGCAAAATCAATAGAAAGTCATAAGACTAAAAAAACTATTGGAGCTCATGAATTATTTTTAGGTCAAGTACGTTCAGATAATATAAAGGGAAAAGAAGTTGTAGCAATTGATTTTACAGCACAAGAAAAAATGGTAAATAAAATTTGTCATGATATAAAAGAATCTATTTTTGATAATTTTCCAATTTATTGTATGCATATCTATCACAGTTTAGGTAAAATCAAAGCTGGAGATGTTTGTGTTTTTGTATTTGTATCAGGACCACATAGGAGTGATATTTATGGGGCTCTAAAGCTTGTTTTAAACGAAATAAAGAAAAAAGCTCCTATCTTTGGGAAGGAGATTTTTAATGATGAATCTTATCAATGGAAAGTTAATAATAGTCATGATTGATATTACTCATAAGTATAATACGCTCCGAGAAGCAACGGCTAGAGCAGTTGTTAAAGTTGGAGACTCTAAAACTATTAAAGCAATTCAAAATGGATTAGTTCCAAAGGGAGATGTTTTTGAAATGAGTAGGGCTACAGGTTTATTAGCAATAAAAAAAACATCAGAAATTTTACCGGACTGTCATCCAATACCAATTGAATATGCTGGTTTTACATTTGAAATTAAAGGTTTAGAAATTAAAATTATGTGTACAGTTAAAACTATATATAAAACAGGCGTTGAAGTAGAGGCAATGCATGGTGCTAGTGTAGTAGCTTTAAATATGTATGATATGTTAAAACCAATTGATAAAAAAATTGAAATTTTACAAATAAAATTGGAATCAAAAAGTGGAGGTAAATCTGATGTTTCTTTACCTGAAGGATTAATTAATGCTGCTGTAATAGTTTGTTCGGATTCAATATCTAGTGGAAAAAATAAAGATAAAGCTGGTCTAGCAATTATAGAATCTTTGAAAAAGTGGAAAATTAGTAGCGTAGATTACAGTATCGTTCAAGATGATATTAGTGAAATTCAAAAAAAAATAACCTCTTTAACCAAGAGTGATATTCAATTAATAGTTTTAACAGGCGGAACTGGATTATCTCCAACGGATCTTACCCCAGAAGCCTTGCTTCCTATTCTAGAAAGAAGAATTCCAGGTGTTGAAGAAGCAATCAGAAGTTTTGGACAAAATAGAACTCCATACTCAATGCTTTCAAGGAGTGTAGCTGGATTAATAAAAAATTCTTTAATATTAGCTTTTCCAGGTTCTACTAAAGGAGCAATAGAATCTATTCAAGCAGTATTTCCATCAATATTGCATTTGTTTGATATTTTAAAAGAAAGACCTCATTAAATGATTAATAAACCTGAAATTTTAACAGATAGTTTTGGTAGAAAACATAATTACTTGAGAATATCTCTTACAGAACGCTGTAATTTAAGGTGCTTATATTGTATGCCAAAAGAAGGTGTAGAATTAACTCCTAAAAAAAAATTAATGCAATCAAGTGAAATAGTTTATTTAGCAAAATTATTTGTAAAACATGGTGTAAATAAAATAAGGTTGACAGGGGGAGAGCCTTTGATAAGAAAGGATTTTCCAGAAATAGCGAGAGAATTATCAAAATTACCTGTTGAATTATCTATTACTACAAATGCTGTAATTATTAATAAACATCTAAAGCTTTTAAAGGATTGTGAAATTAAATCAATTAATGTGAGTTTAGATACTCTAAAAGAAAAACGTTTTAAAACTATAACACTTAGAAATAATTTTAAAAATGTAATTCAAAATATTCAAGAATTATTAAAAAATGGATTTAGTATAAAAATAAATGCCGTTCTTATGAAAGGTGTGAATGATGATGAAATTATAGATTTTATCAATTTCACTAAAAACAGGAACATTGCATTTAGATTTATAGAATTTATGCCATTTGTTGGTAATAATTGGAAAAGAGATAAAATAGTATCTTATGAATCTATTTTAAATGTTGTGAAGAATCATTTTGGTAAAGAAAAATTGATTTTTTTAAGGAATAAAATACATGATACTTCTCGAAATTTTAAAATAAAAGATTTTCGAGGGAGCTTTGGAATTATAAGTACTGTTACTAATCCTTTTTGTGATCAATGTAATAGGATTCGTTTAACTGCAGATGGGAAAATTAAAAACTGTCTATTTTCTTCAAAAGAAAAAGATTTACTTACTGCACTTCGTGAAGGTAATCCTATTGAGCCTATAATAAGTAGAGCGATATTAAGTAAAAAATTAGTTAGATCTGGAATGACAACCTCTGAAGATTTTGAAAATTCAGAAAAAC
>Ga0310342_100000219_pt1 | contig 29744 bp, 24 predicted proteins | sample S15DNA20500_MG_FD_206155 | JGI IMG/M metagenome (GOLD analysis project Ga0310342, IMG submission 206155) | Marine microbial communities from station ALOHA, North Pacific Subtropical Gyre - S1503-DNA-20-500_MG | ecosystem: Environmental > Aquatic > Marine > Oceanic | place: Pacific Ocean: North... | reverse complement strand
TTCCAGATGGACCCTTACGTCGTAAGCTTTATAGATCTGTTGCGTTAGTTCTCCATCCAGATAAAGGTGGAAGAGAAGAAGCTATGAAGGAACTTAACGAAGCCTGGAGTAAGTTGAAACCATGATAAATGGATTGAAGGATCTTAGAGATGTAACTAAGCCAGTTTGGTTCTTATTGGGAATGTGTTGGGGTGCAGCACTGGGTGCAGTAATATCGAAGGTGGTGTAATGGCTGAAAGAAGTTTAGATATAGGACCTATGGATGTTCCTATAGGTTTTACAGATTCTATAGACATAGATGACCTTCCTGATATGCGTAGAGAATCTGAGTTAGACCAAGGATTATCTTATGGAGACTTTATTCAAGGAAAAGCTGAAGACTTACCTTATCCTAATTCAACTTTCGATAAAGTAAATGCTGGTCAAGTAATAGGACCTTATGCAGACCTTGAAGAATCTATAAGGGAGGTTTATAGAGTATTAAAACCTGGAGGAGTATTTACTATAAGGACTTTAGGTATGCATTTTCCTGATGTTTCTCGGTTATCTAGGGAATTAGGTTTTACTATTACAAAAAATGAGAAACAAGGATATGAAGAAGAGTATAGCGAAGATTGGATAGATATGCGTCTAATTAAAAGGAGGTAGTATGAAAGGATTAATATTACATTCGGGTGGTTTGGATTCTTCTACACTTATGGCTTATGCAGCTGAGGAGTGTGATGAGATTATTGGTTTGTCTATAGCGTATGGTCAGAAACATCAAGATAGAGAGATTAGAGCAGCACGAGAGGTATGCGAACATTTTAAAGCTGAACATATGGAAATTGAGCTTCCCGATATCTTCAAAGGCTTCGGTAGTACTCTTATGGATTCTGATAAGGCTAATCCGCATCTTACCTATGAAGAGATCAGAGATAGCGATGGCCCTTCTCCTACGTATGTACCGTTCAGGAATGCTAACCTTCTATCGATAGCTACTGCTGTTGCTCAGACAAACAAGTGCGAATTCGTATACTTCGGAGCCCATGCTGATGATGCTCATAATTATGCTTATCCTGATTGTACTCCTGAGTTTATTGGGGCAATGGCTAATGCTATAAATGTAGGAACTTATTATTCTGTTCGTTTGAAGTCTCCAGTAATGTGGATGACTAAAGGTGAAATCGTAGCTATGGGCGATACTTTAGGTGTACCTTTTAAATTGACATATTCGTGTTATGAAGGTACGGAGATTCATTGTGGGGAGTGCCCTACTTGTATTTCTAGACAGGTAGCATTTGAGGAGGCTGGAGTAGATGACCCAACAGAGTATGCCACCCAAGCCCAATGGGAAGAAACTGTACGTAGTTAATTTTAAGACTTATCATACCCAGTCTAGAAATTATTCTAGAATATTAGCTGATTCAGAAGAAGATGCGATAGAGCAAGCTGAAAAGATGTTTTGGAGGGATACACAAGGATGGGGAATAGAGAAGTTAGAATTAGGATCAGTAAGGTTACAGAATGACGCCTAATACGTTAGAAGTAACCGAGATGTTTAGCTCTATTCAAGGTGAAGGTAGAAGATGTGGGTATCCCGCTACTTTTCTAAGATTAAGAAGATGTAACTTAGCTTGTGCTTGGTGTGATACAAAAGAAACTTGGGATCCTAACCATGAAGGATATTCTAAATATGAAGTATTAAATCTTTGGGAAATAAGAGAGAGGATACTGGACTATAATAATGGTTTATTAGTTATTACAGGTGGAGAGCCTTTAATATGGCAAAGACAACTTAGACGTTTAGTAGACTCTATACCTATAGATATAAATATAGAAGTAGAAACTAACGGTACGGTCTCTCCAAAAGAACTAAGTTTAACTAGAGCTGACTTTAATGTTTCTCCTAAATTAAGTAACTCTGGTAATGAAATAAGAAATACAGATATGCATTTAGATTTTCTAGATCTGTATAAAAGAAAGAAAGCTGTACTTAAGTACGTAGTGTCTGATCTAAAAGATTTCGAAGAAATAGATTGGAATATTAGAAACTGGAGAATAAATGGTAATAGTGTTTTTATAATGCCTGAAGGAATAGATAGAGAGACTATCTGTAATAGACTTCCCTGGATGTTCGAAGCTTGCAATGAGAGGGGTTATAACTTAAGTACTAGACTACATGTCTTAGCTTTCGGAAATATGAAAGGAGTGTAATGGATAGCGACACTTTAAAATTGATCACGAAAGATTTTAAGTACTGCGGTTACAAAGTATGTGGAAGACCTCATTGGTCAGGTCAAGGGTTGTTTTCTAAACCCAGTGGAGGAGCTGATTGGCATAATCCTACTAAAGTATATTGCGACGTAGTATGTTATGCTAAGGATATAATTTATCAAGAGATAGGAATATTTAGTGAGGTAGTGCTTTAATGGTTGATATAAATGAAGAACTGCAGAGACCTGTAGAAGGTCTTGAACGTATTAAGAACATTAGTAGCTATAATGATAAAGAAAGAGGCGATGATTTAGAACGAGCGGCTAGGTTAATAATCAAAGCTTTAGGTGAAGATATTACTTCTGAAGGGTTAAAAGAAACTCCTAGACGTTTTAGAGAAATGTTTATGGAAGACTTTTGGCCTGGAGAACCTTTAGATAGTGTTCTAGGTGAAATGGTAATGGAAGAAAGTTTTGATCAAATGGTTATAGTTAAAGACATTCCAATCCGTTCACATTGTGAACATCATATTTTACCTTGGTGGGGCAAAGTTTGTTTAGGTTACATACCTCATGCTAAAACTGTTGGATTGAGTAAGATGACTAGAATGGTTGATGCAGCAGGTAAGGGTTTAACTATTCAAGAAAGAGTAACTGATCAGATTGCTCAGTCGATGAATAGAGTCTTAGATCCTACAGGAGTAATGGTAGTAGTTGAAGCAGTTCATATGTGTACTCTTATGAGAGGAGTAAGAACTGAGATGCAAAAGTTTACAACTAGTACTGCAAAAGGAGTATTTTTAACTAACCCTGCTTCAAGACAAGAGTTTCTAACTTTGTTTAATAAGAATGGTAATTTAATATAACGGAGGTCTCTGCTTGGCAGAGAGGTGTCGTCGATCGGGAAACTTGCATAGGGTCACCTCCCCTAAACTACCTCCCGTCGCGTGTGGGGCAAGCTGTAATCGCGGTCATCGACGGCACCTTCCTGCTAAGCAGTGTGTATGATTTTAAGTGTAATAATCTTTTGTAGTTTCCTTATATTAGGATTTTTAATAGTTCGTAGAGTTTCTTTAAATAGGTTGGGCAAGAAGGGATTGATACTACTTCCTATTTTAATTCTAGGAGCTGCAAGCTTAAGCGTAAATGGTGCAGGTATTATTCGACATCAACTTGAACCTAAATATCATGGTGAGTCAAGCTCTTATATGCTTTCTTGGCGTGACGATGATCCTATTGTTCGAGCTGCGTCTTCTTTGCCTGCAGGTTTCAAAATTGAAGTAGTAATGCCTGATTTAAACCTTGTTAGACCTACGGCTATGACTTTAGGAGATGATGGAGATCTTTATTTAGCAACAGCTGAAGGAATATTTTTGCTTCGAGAGAATTTAGAAACTATTGAAACTTTCGACTCTTATGATCACAAGGAATATATTCTTGGTTTAGCATTTAAAGAAGGAAGTTTATATTTTTCAAGGGAGGGATCTATATTTAGAATAACAGACAATAATGGTGATGGACGTTCCGACGACTCAAAAGAATTAATTTCAGATCTTCCTCATCAGGTATATTCTAACCATTCTAATAATGGTATTTCATTTGGTCCAGATGGATTGTTGTATTTAACTTTAGGTAGTACATCGGATCATGGACCTGAAGAATCTGATATAGCAGGGAGTATATTAACAATAAATCCAGATGGTACAGATCTGACAGTATATGCTAGAGGATTTAGAAATCCTTTCGATTTAGATTTCTGTTCCGATGGAAAATTATTTGCTACAGATAATGGTCCAGACCAATTAAACTTTAATGAAGATCCATCTACAGACAGATTAGTTTATCGTCCTCCAGACGAATTAAATTTAGTAGATAGAGGAAAGAATTATGGTTATCCTAAGTTCTTTGGACATGCTCCTTCTTGGTCAAATACAATAAGTCCAGTATCTTTATTTTCAATGAGTGCAGTTGCTACTGGGGTAACTTGTTATGAAGGAGAAATGTTTCCAGAAGAGTATAGAAATAATTTATTTGTAACTCTTTGGGGAAGTATGGTAATTCCAGAACAGACTGGTCATAAGTTAGTACGAGTAGAAATTGATAATAGGAATGTAGGAACGGTATCTAACTTTGCAGACTTTTGGCGTCCTATAGATGTAATAACATATATCGATGGAAGTCTTTTGGTATTAGACTTTGATGCTGCTAAGTTATACCGAATAAGTTATGAAAAATGATAGTAGATATATTTATAGTAAAGGAGTTTTTGACAAGTGCTTATAGAAAGTTTACATGGCGAGTCTCAATGGGTAAGAAGTCCGATGACCAATGGGAACATCAGGATGTCCATGACAGAAAGTTGTCCTAGGCAACAAGCATATGTTGCAATGGGTTTTGCACAAGACTTTCCTGAGACAGGAAGATCTCAGATGGCTGCAGATGATGGTAATTTACACGAGTCAGATATAGTAGCAAGGTTTATTACTGCAGGCTATCGTTGCTGGAACTATGGCGATGATCAAGCTATGGTTTATTTGGAGCAAGATGGTGTTAGGTTTAGAGGTCATCCAGATTTATTTATGGAAAGTCCTAATGGAGAAGTTTTAGGAGTAGAACTTAAAGGTTATCGAGACGAAGTCTTTAAAGCCTTTACTCAAGGTAGTGTTAGTGTTGCTCCAGGAATGTGGTCTGTTTCAAATTACGACAGATTAACTAAGAGACCCTATCCTTTAATGGGCCAACTGCAAATGTATCTTAATTCTGATACTTCAAAAGAACTTGGAATAGAACGCTGGGTTCTAGTAATGAAAAATAAGAATACTGCAGAGCTAGCAGAGTGTATAGTTTATAAAGATCCTACATATATGACTAATCTAATTAAGAAGTGGAAAGGTTTTTGGGCTTTAATGGAAGCAGGTAGACTTCCAGAAAGATTCTTTGTAGACGATAGTATAGAGTGCCGCAGATGTTTGTTTAGGGAAAAGTGTTGGGGTTTGAGTGAAGTGGATTTTGGTAGAGAACCAGTTATGCATGTTGAAGGATTAGAAAGAGCTGCTTCTTTAAGGAGAGAGGGAACGGTACTTAAAAAGAGTGCTGAGGTTATGTTAGAAGAAGCTAGAATGTCTTTCCTAACAGAACACATAAAACAGGAAGCTCCAAAGATAGAATGTGACGATATGACTACTACTGTTTCTGAGAGAACTCGTAGAGGTCTTAATAGTGGAGAAGTTAATAAACTGCTCTCAGGTATGCTTGAGAAAGATAATATAACTTATGAAGAGTATGACGAGTGCTTTACTGAAACTCAATATCAGGAGGTAAGGTTCCGTGATTCAAAACCAAGTTGAGTCTAAAGATCTTACGTTTGAAGAATTAATAGAGCATAGAAGAGCTCAAGGACATGAAGAATACGGAGTAGAACTCTCTATAGGTATAATAGTAGACAGAGCGTACTATAAAGATATCTCCTGGGAGTGTGTAGAAGAGTTAGCAGACGCTATAGTATATCTTGAATTTGAAGATAGAAAATTACAAGTATTGGAGGATAAGCAAGAATCTAGAAGAATTAAGAGTTTAATTAGAAGTATTTATAGTATAGCACATAGTCTCTATGGTTATAGAGAAAGAGTACAAGATAAACATCCAGAACTTTTAAAGGAGACTCTTCAAGATGAAATTCGCGCCGGTAATATCAGAGAAGTACGATCCAGCTAGCTTAAGTGACTATCATTTGATACTTGCTCACGAAGTAGTTAACGATTCGAATTATGCCAGTTATTACTCTAATTTAGGGGAAGAGCATACTATTATATTGGATAATGGAACTGTAGAAAATGGTTCTGTTCAGGTAGGACTTGTTGAAGAAGCTCTAAAAATTCTAAATAGAAAGGTTGTATGCGTAGCTCCAGATTTCTTAGGTGACAAGAAAAACACTTTAGAGGCTAGTATTGAGTTTTTAAAGAAATGTAACCTTCCAGAAGAAGAAGTAATGATCGTTCCTCAAGGTAGTTCTTGGGAAGAATGGGTAGAATGTTTTGAATCATTTGAAGAAGTAGGAGGTTTTAGATGGGTTGGTCTTCCAAGGATAGCTGAAGAGTTTCCTGGAGATAGGGGTTGGATACATCAAAATGCTGTTCAGATACATCGACGTGCTAACGGTATGAATAGAAGCTTAAGATTTCATCTTCTAGGTATTCAACATACTATAGATGAAGTAGAGTGGGCTAAGCATTTTAATAAAAGTATTATAGGAGTTGATAGTAGTGCTCCTCTTAAAGCTGCAGCAGCCTCAGTTATGTGTAGTGATGTTGCAGATTTTAGAAATTTGAAAGATGAGGTAGGTTACAAGAAGGATTTAGTTTTTAAAGTTCAAAATAGAATAAGAGAGTTAGTAGAGTACTATTCGTTTACAGGAAGGTCTGACGATGGATCCTAAATATCCAGGATGCGATTGCGAGAATTGTCCTATGAAGAACGAAGGGTTCGTTCCTCCTGATGGTCCTGAAGATGCTAAGATACTTTTTATAGGTCAGGCTCCTGCTTTTTACGAAGTTAGAAGTGGACATCCTTTTTCGGGACCTTCAGGGACTTTATTAAATGGAGCTTTAGAAGCTGTTGGATTGGATAGAAAAGATGTAAGGACTGATAATTCAGTATTATGTTTTAATAAAGCAGGTTCGGGAGATCCTTCTAGAGAAGCAGTAACAGCTTGTAGTGGACATATGATAGAGGCTATAGAAAGAGCTGAAATTATTGTTCCTATGGGTAATAGTGCTTTAGGAGCTGTTTTAGATAGAAATATAACGGGAATAACTCATTATGCTAATACTTTATTTAGACATAACGGTAAGACGATACTTCCGTTAATACATCCCGCCTTTTATCTTAGACAGTCTAACCCAGAAACGTTTAGAGACTTTCTAGAAGGTATGAAGTTACTTAAAGATCAGTTAGACGGTTCTCCAATATGGAGTGAGAGAGATTTCAAGTTTACTATATTCAAGACTCAAGAAGAAGTTATACCTTTCTTAGAAAATCTAAGAGATAATCCTCCAGAGAGCTTAGCTGTAGACTTAGAAACTGACGACCCTGATCCTGTAAGAGGTACTATTACTTGTGTATCACTTTCTATGGGATATGACGAGGCTTTTATTATTCCTTGGAACGCTGAATATTTGGAAGATCATGGAAGCGAGTTGGAACCGCTTCTTGAGTATCAGAATGTATATGACTTACTTAAAGAAGCTTTAGAAGTTCAAGACGGCGTTATAATGCACAATGCTCCTTTTGATGCTAGACTATTAAGGAGAGAAGGTATAGATATTAGAGTTCGAGATGATACTCTTCTTATGCACTATGCTTTAGACGAAAGAACTACATCTCAAGGATTAAAGAATGTATGTAAAGTAATGTTAGGTATTCCTGATTGGGAATCTGATCTAAAACAATACCTTCCTAATAAGAAAGCTCCTTACACTTTAATTCCTCCAGATGTTTTGTATCCCTATGCTGCTAGAGACTCTTGCTATACTTTAATACTTAGAGATAAGTTAAGAGAAGACCTAGATAGTAAAGGCAATGAAGGTCCTAGAAGTCTTTACGACAATGTACTAATGCCCTGTAATGAAATGTTAATGTCTCTTAGTCTCGAAGGCGTTTCAATGGATGCTGATATTCTTGTTAAATCTATGACTGAAATGCCTGAGAAACTTTGGGAACTAGAAAAAGAACTTGAAGAACTTTCAGGGGATAGATGGTTTAATCCAAGAAGTCCTAAACAGATTTCTGAAATAATGTTTAACAAACTTAAAATGAGACAAATAAATGGTACTAGTACAAGTAAGGAAGTATTAGAACAGCTCTCAGGTGAACATCCTTTCGTAGATACTCTAATAGAGTATAGACAATATCTAAAAGTATCTTCTACCTATATGCAAAACTTTGCTCAGGCTTACCAAAATGGTAAAGGCTTTCCAGAGTTAAGATTATTTGGAACTGTTACAGGAAGATTGAGTGGTAGTAAACTTAATCCTCTAACTATGCCTAGGGAAAGTAGAGGAGATTTGTATAAAAGTATCAAAAATGTATTCATAGCAGATCCAGAATGCTTCTTATGGGCTTCAGATTATAAAAGTGCTGAACTAAGAGTGATGGCGGTACTAGCTAATGACTCCTGGTTAATAGATCAATTGAGTAAACCTGATATCGATTTTCATTCTCTTATGGCAGAACAGATATTCGGAGATGAATTCCTAGATGCCGATAAAGCCAAACAGAAGGAACTTAGAGTAACAGCAAAAATGTTTGTCTTTGGTCTTAATTATGGAAGAGAAGCTCCTTCGATAGCGAAACAGTTAGGGTGTAGTTTAGCAGAAGCTACCGATCTTATAAGAAGATATTTCAAACCTATGCCTGATGTTCTAGCTTGGCGTAAAGAAATGGAGCAAAAAGCTGTAGATGATGAGTATCTAGAGAATCCTTTTGGTAGAAGAAGAAGATTTTCTCTAATAACTAGAGATACCATACACGACATTAAGAAACAGGCTATTAATACTCCACCTCAATCTACAGCTAATGACTTAAATCTATTAACAATGGAAAGAATTCATAGAGAACTGGCTCCTGATGTTAGAACTCTATGGCCTGTTCACGATAGTATTTTATGTAATGTTAAAGAGAGTACGCCCAATACTACTCTTTATGACTTAAGAGATATACTATTTAAATATCCAAGTGAATTACTAAACACAAGGTTACCATTCTTCATTGATATTGCTGTTGGTTATGCCTGGGGAAGTCTAAAAGAAGTAAATGAGATAGAGGAAATCAAAGGAGCCTTAGCGCAACTAACAACTAACACTAAGGCATCAATTATATAGTTGAATTGATAGTATATTGGCCATATAATTATTTATAGGTGAATAAAAAACTTATTTGGTAACGGAGGTAGATAAGCGTGGCTAAGGTTAAAGGTTATTCGTATAAGCGGAAGGGTAAGACCGTTAGGGTCCCTGGACATACCCGGAAGGCTTCTAAGAAACGCCGTCGAAGTCGAAAGTAAATCGACACTTCCAATACTGAATAAGGAGGATAGATAGAATGGTTGAGTCAGTTATTAACGCTCTTGTTTCTGGTCTGCTCGGTACGATCTCTTTCGTAGTGATCAAGCAAGTCGTAGCAGCCCAAAGCACAGCTAACTGGTCTACCGCTGAAATCGCCATTGTCACGATCATTCCGGTGGTCTTGGCTATATTGGTGGTTATCGGTATGTTCATGGGCCTCTCTAAGCTGCGAGCTTAGATTAGACAATATCCTATTTTTGAGAAAGGAGGTTAAAGAACTATGGTTGAGTCAGTTATTAATGCTCTGGTAGCTGGTTTGTTGGGAACGATCTCCTTCGTTGTCATTAAGCAAGTTGTCGCAGCTCAAAGTACCGCTAACTGGTCGACTGCAGAGGTTGCTATCGTGACGATTATCCCCGTCGTCTTGGCTATCCTCGTGGTCATTGGAATGTTCATGGGACTTTCGAAGCTCCGAGCTTAAGGTTCTAGGAACGTTCACTTCTTTGGGGAGTCTTGTCTATCTCTTCACCTGGATAGCTTGGCTCCCTAATTTTTTTTCTAAAAGAAACTAACTGGAGATCTCTAGAATGGCTAATAGTTGGGATGACGACGACGACTTTTCAGATATTTATGATGACTATGAATACGACGAGCCAGAGTCTGTAGACTCCGGTTCTGATTGGGGTCCTGACGAAGATGATGACGGTTCAGGACAGGGTGGGGGAGAATCTGATTCCCACGGTATGGATGATACATCTAATGACTTAGGAGGGGATGGGGATTCTTCTGAGGCTACGTCAGATGAAGGACCTTCAGATGAAGGACCTACAGATGATGGAGGATCTTCAGATGATAATGATGATGATGATGACTTCTCTGATATTTATGAACAGATTGAACCCTATGTAGCTCCTACCCCTACACCTGTTATTGAAGAACCTGTAGCAATAGCTTCTGCTCCTATAGTAGATATAAGTTCTCTATCAAAAAGCGATCTCGAACAGAAGGCTACAACTCTGGCTTTAGATGATAAAGTATTAAGTACTCCTGAGCAATCTCGTCTAGATGAATTTATAGCTCAAGACTTAGCTCAAGCAGAGTTAATGAAGGAACATGCTGGACATGTTGTAACCACTTCTGGAGATATAATTACAGTTGAGGAGTTAGAAGCTCTTAGAACAGGTCAGATAGAACAACAGAAGCAAGATGTTGTCATTGATGCATTATACAGGGAAGGTTCTACTCAGGATATATTTGAGGCTGAAGCTCGTGGTGATATTGATCAAGACGATGTTATAAGTATATTAGAACATAGAAATCAAGATAAGCAAGATGCTATAGCTGCTGCTGAATTAGAAGCTCGGAAAGAGCAACAAGAGATTTTCGATGCTTTTGAAGAAGCTACTCTTGCGATAAGAAAAGATCATCCTACAGCTGTAGATATGTTTGGTAATCCTATATCTATAAAAGATCCTTGGGGATTGGAAGGTAGAACTCTAAAGCATTTAGAAGGTACTTTAGCGAGTTATGCAGAGCGAGGAGTGAAACCTCCTACAGATATGCAAACTATGATAACTAGCTTTAGAGAACAGCTAGGAAGACAGATAAGACCAGAAATTGCAAGAGACTTACGTAGTGGCGAAACTTCATTAGATGAAGCTATTAAGAGTGGTCAGTTTACAGAAGAAGATCTTTCTGATCCTGAAGGTGATTATAGATATTCAGAAGTAGATGTTAAAGACGCTATTATTAGAGTAGCTGTAACAGATGAAATAATATTTAACCATCAAGGTAATCTTATGGAAGCCTTTGTGGTTAGTGATAAAGTTAACGAGCAAACTCTTAGTAAAGCATATAGTGAAGAGACTGTAGCTAGTATAGTAGCTCTTAGTCCTTTTTCAGATCTCGAAGGAAATCTAAATCCTTATAAAGCTGTTGCTTCTATAACTACTCCTATAGAGAGAAGTTTAGATTTAGATTTCGGTCCTGAAGAGAAAAGTTTAGAACAACATCTGAATACTTATTACAATGAAGACTTTATATCTGCCTTAGTAGATGCTAGAGATTTTATTATTACAGATACTGCAGGAAAAGAGACTGTAGATATAGAAAGTTTTACTCAAAAGAATCTTAATGATAGAGAAAGAGTTGAAGAGACTTTAAAAGGTTTAGGTATTCAAGATGTTGATGGTTACATTGAATATGTAGAAGCTAAAGTAGCTAGAGAGGAAGCAATTGAGGAACTAGAAAGTGTTCTATTAGAAGATGATCTATCTAAGAAGAGTTCTTCTCAAATACTTCTAGAAGCTACGGCTAGAAATGTTGACGATAAAACACTTAAGGACTACGGATTTAACGAAGAAATACTAAACAATGTTAGTGTTCTTAAAGATCATATAAAATATAATACAGAGTCTGATAGTTATGCAATTCATGGATATGAAGCTGCTTTAGCTGGAAAGACTCAAGTACAACTTGTAGCAGGTGGTTTATCTGTTGATAATGCTAATGCTGCCGTTGACTGGAGTAATTCAGCTAGACAGGTATATGCAGATACAGGTAAGAGACCTGAAGAAGTAACTCCAATACAAGCTGCTGCTGGTTCTGGTATTTATCATACTTCTAAACTCTTTGGAGACGAGGTAGCATATGCTGCTGTTACCGTTCTTCCTCACTTAGTAGATGGAAATTTAAAGCCTCAAGTAGCTTTAGCAAATGGCTATCCTGGAGACAACTTAATAACCTTAGGTGTTCCTGCTGATACTGTTCGTGACTTGGAAAAAGTAACTGAGTATTTTAACGCTAATAGTGAAACTTACAATATAGATAGAATGTACTCTGATGAGGAAGCTGTAAGTTCACTAAAGCAAATTAATTATAATAGCTTTAAGAAAGATGAAGAAGGTAAGCTAAGTTCTGAAGACTCTGAAAAGTTATCTAATATTTATAAAAACATAGATGAGGGAGTTAAGAGAGGAGGAGCTACTAATAGAATCGAGAACATGTTCTTAGCACATGATGATGAAACTAACTTGGACTTGCCAATTACTGCGGCGGGATATATAGCTTTAGGTGGAAATGTTCAAGATGTGATAGATGCTAAATATTCTATAGAAGGTAAAACTTCTGAAGAGTATGCTACTGCTTTAGTAACGTTGAAACCTTTCCTAGATGAAAAGGGTATTATATCAGTTCACACTGCACGAGATAATAATATAGGAGAAACTCCTCTTCTTGATGCTGGAGTTTCTTGGGCTGAAATAAATGAAGCAGATAAGTTTAATGAAGCTAAAAGGGTTGCAGATGCAGCTATAGAAAGAACAGGAGCAAAGTTCCAAAACAATCCTGATCTTTGGAATCCCTCTAAGTATATTTATGATAATGAAAACTTTGGAGGAACAGATTTATTACTATCTGGAGTTCCTGTACAGTGGGTAAGAGCTGCTAAAGAGCTTAATAAAATAGGTAGAATAACTTCTGATGGTGGAGTTACTCTAGACAATGCTTCTCCTAGAGAAATGGGTCTTATGGTTCAGATGGGTATTCCATCTGAGAACATACCTGGATTGATAGATGTTCCTCGAGAGAGTCAGATATATCCTTCTTCTGATAACTTGGAAAAGAGAAATCTCTTAAGTACGTCCTACCATGGTCCTGCTGCATTAGTAGTTAGAGAATCTGGAATTAGTGCTTTAAATGATAGTTTAAAAGTTCCTACATCAACTACACATCCTGTCTACGATCAAAAAAGAATAGAAGGAGACGTAGACTCTGGAAATGTTTATGAAGGTGTAGAAGTACCTCCTGGATTTCAGTTAATAGTACATCAAAATCGTAATACTGGAGAGACTGAAAGAACTATAGTTAAACGTAACTCACCTACTGAAGTGTATGAAGCCCTACCTACTTGGGCCCAAGCAACTTTAGCTGTTGGAGGGATTGTTAAAGATATTTTTAACCCTATGGCTTGGAAAAGAGGAATCTCTGAAGTATATTCTACAGATTGGAGTGTTAAAGAAGAGGCTAGAGAAAATGAGGATAATATAGCTCTACAAGAAGCAGGTATTGACTCTATTTTAGATTCTGAATCTTCTCGTGCTGACAAAGATCAGTTAAAAACGTATCTAATGATGTCTACGTTAGGTCCTTCAGGTACCTCAGGTATTACTCCCTGGTCAATGAAGAAAGAAATAGAAGAACTTCCTCCAACTGAGTTTTCTAATGCTCATACCTCTACTTCTGTTATGTTAAGTCATATGGTTCCAGGAACATCAGCAGTTCAAGGAATTAGGGGAGCTAGAGCCGCTACTGATCCTGTAGAAATGTCTGTAGCTGTAGGTGGAGGAGTTATTGGAACAGTTTTCGATCTTTTGATGTTTGGTAAGCCAGCTAAGATGCTTATTAAACCACCTAAATCAGGTACAAATGTTTCAAGTGTTAGTGTTCAGACAAGTTCTGGTTTTGAAACTGTTGGTAAAGTAGAAGCTTTAGCTGTTGAAGGATTAGAAGAGGTTAAGAGCATTACTTTTACTAATATTGGTGGAGATGCAGCTGCTTCAGAAATGGGAATTGCCCTTAAGGGTATTTTTAACCATCCAGATCGTATTGTTAATTCTGAAAGAGTAGTAATTCTTAGAGAAACTGCTAATGCTGATGGAGCTTTAAATCTTATAAATGCAGATAATGTACTTAAGACAGCTACTAGTGGTATTTCTACTGGAGCTAAAAGAAACTTAAACTCTTCTGTACAAGCAGTTTTAGAAATAGATCCTGCTAAAGCAGCTATTCCAACGGCAGCTGATATAGAAAAGATAGTAAAGACATTCAAAGCTAATGGAACTAACAAGATAACAGTTGAATGGGTTCAAAGACCTGCTATGGATGCTAAAGCCCTTAAGGATATGGAAGACTTTTATAGACTTAAAGGAGGCAAAGGAGATAAAGCTAAAGAAGGTTTTAAAGGCGAGAATTTAGCAGGTGCAGAACTAGAAGCATATATAAAGAAAAACCTAGCTGAAGAAATAGCTTCGAGACCTGATCCTAAGTTAGTTCAAAAAGCCGCAGACGATCTAACTAAAGCTTTAGGGAAAGAAGGTATTAAAGTTACTAAGCTACGTACACAGTATAATCCTTGGACTGCTAGTAGTCAAGCTGGAAAGATAGATGACGTTACTTTTAATGGTGAATCAGCTGGGGGAGCAGTTACTTCCTGGGAAAGTAATATTCCTATTATGGGCGATCCTGGAGGTGGAGGTGTTGGATTACTTTCTAGAGTTGTAGAGTCTAAACCTATTCAAACTATAGTACATCCTGTACAAGCTATTAGAGGCACTGCTCCTGTCAAACAATGGAGTATCGCAGATATAATGGCTACTAGTCCGGCCTTAGCATATAACCTTGCTAATCCTGCTGATTTCATTGAACCTTCTTTATCTTCAGTAAGTATTCCTTCAGAACCTTCTGTAGACCTAGCTTATAACTTTACCAGTCCAATAGCTTCAGCAGTTAGAATACCTTCTCAAGAAGTTGAAGCTCCTGATATGGGTGTCTCTACTTCATCTAGTTTCGAAAACTTACAATTATACTCTCCTAACTTAAATGAAGAAGCCTTATCTAAAGCTTCAAGAGGAGATTCTTTAGCTGTACGTTCAATGGGAAGTAATCAGACTACGCATTTAGGTGAACCTCTACCAGTTGTTAGTTCTCTAGACATTTCACTTCCAATGGTTGCTCTTAAAGACGAAAAGGGAAATGATATTCCAGTTACCTGGGATAGAGATAAAGGTCAATGGGTTCATGACTCTAGTGAGTTTACTTTTACCGATGCTACTGGAGGAGCAGAAGATATTCAAAGAAGGATAATAGATATAAGTGCTCCTTCTTCAACTTCAGGATATAATATATTTAGTTCTAGTTCTACACCTACTGGACCACTTTCTATAGGTCCTACTGGAGCATCTGGAGAATCTTTATTTATGGGTCCCAGTATTACTCCTGGTTCAGGATTTAGATCTACTACAGGTCCTGGAGGTACCGGAGGTACTGGCTCTGGTACTTCTATTTCTACTGGCACTGGAACAGGAACCGGTACTTCTAGTTCTACTGGTACCGGGACAGGGACTGGAACAGGGACTGGAACAGGCACAGGCACAGGAACGGGAACTGGAACAGGAACAGGGACTGGAACTGGAACGGGTACCGGTACTGGAACAGGTACTGGAACAGGTACGGGGACTGGTACAGGTACGGGTACGGGAACAGGCACCGGTACTGGTACTGGCACTGGTACTGGCACAGGTACAGGTACAGGTACAGGAACTGGGACAGGAACTGGTACTAGTACTTCTACTACTACTTCTACTACTACTCAAATGAGTGTCGTAGTTCCTCCTAAAGTAACTACTGTTAAGAAACTAAAGACTAAACCTAGACTTAGAAAACGTCTTCCGTGGCCCGATACAGAGGAGAGAGATATGCAAGACCCACTATATAAAGAAAAGATGGCTTCTTTAGCTGTAGCGTGGAAACAAGGACCTATGTGGGTTATGGTATATCCTCCTTATGATGAAGGATCTATATTTTATGGATTGCAGGTTGCACCTAAAATAAATAGAGTCAGAAGTCCTTATGAAGGTTGGAGAAAAATACATGCATTAGGAGGTTCTATAGATTCAGACAGTTATGATGAATGGGCTGGATGGTTTCAATCTCAAGGTGAAACTTCTACTATAGGAGAACCAATCTTAGAGCCTACAGGAGTACAAAGTAAAAATATTGGTACGTTTAGTGGTAAACTTAAAGATCGATGGGGTACAAACAGGTAAGGCATTATGAGAAATATTTTACGTAGAACTTATTTTTGGATATATGGAAAAACTAATATGGGTAAACCTGTAGTTATGGGTCCTTACTCAGAACAGTTAAAAGCAGATATGATTTCTGAGAAACTTGAGGACAGTAAAGTGTTTCCTCTAAAAACTCGTAATCTTCAACAGGCTACTCGTTCTATAAAAGCTAGTCTAGTTCAATCTTCTTCTGGATCCGTAGATGAACATGTAAGGCCTCATCAACATAGTTTAGAAGGTCAAAAAAGTCAAGATCTCTTTCCCTATTCAAATAATAATAGTCTAGCAAGCGAAATACTTGAGTCATCAAACTAAAATGTTATATAATTCACTAAAGGAGGATAGAATAGATGTAATGGAAATTGTTATAGACCTAATCAAGTCTTTTGGACTTATGATGGGGGTCTCAGGAGGAACATTGATGGTCTTCGGACTGTCGATGATCATTTGGGTACGTAGGAACGCTAAGTCTAAAGTCTTTGCATTCTTTGTAGAACCAAACAGAGAGCTTACAACGGAATTATTGTCTATTAATAATAAAGAGAATCCTGAGAAACTCCGTGCTAAAGATGGTGGAGACTATTTGATCCATCCTACCAAAATGTTTTGGCATTCTTGGCCTCCAGGCTTTCCTTCTTGGGTAAAGGAACCAATACCTGCATCGTTATATGTTAGGAATCAAGCGGAACCTTTAGACCCTCAGAATTCTAAGTCTTTGATAACAGCACATTCGTTACGTTATATGACGGATGAAGAAATGTTAAAGCAAACATGGAAAGACGCTAGAGAGGCAGTAGATTCACAAAAGCCTTTTAGTGAAAGTAAGATAGCTATGTATATGGGAGCTGCAACTGTAATAGCTCTTGTAGCTGTGGGATATATGTCTTATACTACTATGGGACATATGGAAGAGATAAAGATAATACTTGAAGGAGCCACTAAATAATGGCTATAATACCTAGAAATTTAATGGATGACGATATGGGAGAAGATCCTAGACCTGCTCCTTATAAAGTCCTCTTTGATAGTGATCCAGAGGAGTTAGTTAAGATTACTGAAACTCCCACAAGAATGATTCTACCAATGGTTAGAATGGCTTTAATAGATGAGGCTACTAATAAGAAACGTAAAGAGTCTTTAATAAGTATATTCATGAGGAACTTTGACTCTAGAATGATTTCTAGAGATCGTAAGGGAAGGATAGAAGCTGTTCAGTTGTTACAAAATAGAAGAATGGATGATGAAGGTTCTGACGATATTCCATTATAGGCGATTATAGGAAGATATTATGACTACTCAATTAATAGTACCTGATGATACATTAACAGTTCCGGACAACCCAAATTTAGCTCCTGCTAAACCTAAGAGATTGACTGTTGCTGAGAAGCAGGCCATGATACTTCAGATAAAGCAGGAAAGAATACTTCAGAAACAAGCTGAAGCTATTGGTTCTTTAGTTCGCAATATTACTCTCTTTGAAGGTAAAAAGGGAAGAGGTAAAACTCTAGCTGCTGTAGCTATGGCATATCAAATGAGAGAGTTCTTTGATATACCTACTACCGTAGTAGGATCTAGTATGGATCTAACTCCTGCTTATGGTCCTTATACTTTCTTAGATGAAAGAGAGTTTATAGATAACCTTGATAAAGTAACAAAGATAAGTAAAGGAACAGCAGATGCAGAGGTTGGAGATGCTATAGAAACTGTTATGGAAAATATGGGTATCTCTATCCATAATTCTCTATTAGTCTTTGATGAGGCTTACAAGTTCTTCGACGCAAGAACGCCTTCAGATAAGTTAGTTAGAGTGTTCGGATATTTTGTAGCTCAGAGTCGTCACTATAAGTGTTCCTTGTTCTTAATATCTCCAAATAGAGATATGATAGATAAAAGAGTACGTAGACAGATAGATTGGTTTGCAAGGTGTTTTACTAATAAAAGAAATAATATAACTACCGTAAGGCTCACTGGAGGAGTTGAATCTTGGAAGTTAAGAGTTAATGGACCTACGTACTGGGATATGTATGATACTCACGCCATTCTAGGATTTAGAGCTAAACATCTTAATATCAATACAGAGTCTTAATGCTTTTGAATATTACACAAACTGGAAAGAGGCAGGCCAAAGATGTTCAAGGAAAAGGTATAGAACAGTCTATACTAACTTCTTTAGATGAACATGGACCTGCCTCTTTAGATGAATTAGCTAGGGATATAGGAGTTCCGGAACCTAAGATAAGAGAAGCAGCTGTAAAGTTAGCTAATCAAGGTCTTCTCAGGAAGGAAGAATAATGCCTTCAATGTTTTTCATCCTAGGTATGTCAATGTTGTTCATGTTTGTTTTTATCGCAACTAAGGATTTAGGTTACGCTAAACCTTTATTGTCCTTTTCTTATATTGGTCTTTGGCTGTATTGTATGTTCGAAGCAATTGGGATGTATAGACAATCTAGACCTAAAAGAAAGAGTAGTAACGATACTCAGTCAGAGTATAGAAAACAAATTAGAGGTCGTCCTAACTACGAAGATAGGAGTTATGCAGATAGGATAAGCGGCGGAAGATACTGATGAGAGATCTTGAATCAAGACACATTATACTATTTGGAATGATTCTACTAGTTTTGATAGTTACGTTTATTGTGCTTTATGATACACCGTAAATTAATTATACTAATACTGACGGCAATATCTGTACTGCTAGTTATTACTCCTTTATATGCAGCTACTGCTCCAGATAGTAATAACTTACTTACAAAGTATAAAGCTCAGAATGTTCTTACTGATGGAGACGCTTTATATATTGCGTTATATGATCTTACGTACGCTTCTCTTCCAACAGAACCAATGTATGAATTGTATACAGGTTCTTTAATTGTATATGATAGTGATGGAGACCAAACCGGAGCACCTACACTATCAGATGTACCATTTACAGACGTAAATCCTGAAGATGGGTTTGGTTATGGAATATGGTCTATATATTTTGAAGTAGATCCTTATACAGCTGCTAGTGCAGCTAGTGGAACCGTTAAGTTATGTAACGAACCAAATGCAACTACAGGACCTAGTGGTTCTAGACATTGTGAAGATCATTCATCAATAGATAGTACCTTTGACTTGGATGAATCAGATGAAAAGAATCTCTTTCAAGAGGCAATACTAGGATTAGGAGAATTTCTAGAAGAGTCTTGGGGAGAGCATGACGACGATATCGATGTTGTAGATGTTTCAACAGACTTTAGAGTTTTTACTGAAGATGGTGAAAATTATATAGTTCACGCTATTCCAGGTATCAGAAGTCTTCTTCCAGATGCATTTGTATCTGGTACTGCTAAACCTGCATTTACACCTGACGAAGAAAGAGATACTACATATGAAACGGAGAAAAAGAATTTCTTTGCAGGTACAGAATTAGATATTCAAGATGGATCTGGATCTTCTTTAGACTTGATAGGGGATGTTGTAGGTTTAGATAGTAATCCACAATTAGTAGGAACTGTATTAGTTATGTTAGTTGCTTGTGGAATTGCTTTCTTTTGTATACAAGTTACTAACCAAGCTACTATGGGATTATTCGCAGCTATCTTAGTACTTCAAGTTGGTGCCTTTGTTGGGTTAGTAAGTTTTGCAATTACAGCTGTATTAGCTTTGATAGGCGCTTTAGCTTTGGGTTATATATTCTTCTATAAGAGTAGTACATCGTGAAAAAATTTAGTCTTAGCTTCATAGTTCTTACAATAACTATTCTCTTTACGGGAGTAGTTTATAGTGATAATCCTCTTACTGCAACGTTAACAACTCCTATTACGGTAGTTAACGATACTGCTGCAACTCTTACAAATCAAGTAGTAACTTCTGCAATATCTTCCAGGACCTTAATAGATTCTGGTTATATAGAATCTGATGGACTAAATATGCACCTTCATGAAGGAGGTGCAGATGTTCCATTTATGCCTGGTACAGATAGATTAGATGTTAAATATGCTTTTAACAATGCTGGAGTAAATCAGACCTCTCAAGCTCAAAGTACAGCTTCCTCGGATATAAATCTTCCTGCCTTAGATACTGAAATATTCGAAATTGCGTTAGATCATGCTGCTAGGATATTACATCTTAGGATAGATACAGTAGCTTTTGCAACGACCTATGAAATTTCATGGGAATATTATAATGGAGCTTCTTGGATAGCCTTTGGAATTTCTAATGTTACAGACAATACCGACTCTTTCCAAATTGCAGGTACTAATACTGTTGAGTTTGGTATAACTCCAGATGCATGGATAAAGTCTACATTACATACTGATAAGACGGGGTATTGGATTAGAGCTGTAGCAGCTATTAGCGGTCTAAGTCAAGCTCCTTTAGGTACTCAAATATGGTACGATACAGGAAGATTCTTTTTTACAGTTGATAGTATAACTACTACAGAAGAAAAGAATTATAATTTATATACAGGTGGAGATGATACTGAAATTTTTCATCTCTACTTTCCCGGATTTGATGGAATTACAACTTTAGATGATGCTGATCTAGAATTAGATAATCAATGGGCTGTACAATCTAAAACCAAACTTAATATAGACAATTCTAGTGGACATACGGGAAATCTTGTAGAAAAGACTAGTGCATTTAATTTAAGCTTTACAGCAGCTACTACATCAGGAGGAAACAATACAATAACATTAAATGCTCCATCTACAAGTAGATATGGAGAATGGACTCACAATGAAGAGGATGGAGCAACTTACTATAGTGGTATAGGAATAGAATCTCATTCTAAAACGTTTTATAATGGAGCAAGTAATTATTTAACTGCTAGAAACGAAACATCTGCAGATGTTTTATCAAATACTGCTAGTGAAGTAACAAGCCATAAAATAGGTCAAGCGTATACTACTTCTGATGATACAACTCCGGCGTTTGGAGATAAAATTGCTGATCCTTCATAAATTAGATAGGTCCTGGTTAATAGTTTGGACCTTTTGTGCCTTAGTAATTGGTATAGCTATAACTTTAGTTCAGGTAGAAGGAGTTATAGCTGAAGAACCTACAATTCCTGCTTTTAGGATAGTAGATGTTCGTACGGAACAAGGTCAACTAGTAATTGAAGTCCAACATTTTAATCCTGATGGGTCTGATTGGTTTCATGAAGTATATGCTTTCCAGGGACGTGAAGCCTTTAACTTTTCTAGACAGACTAATGAGGATGGATTACTTATTAGGGAAGATGGTAGTGTCGCGCCTTCTAAAGTAGGTGCAGATGGTGAGACCTTAGAACAGTACCTTCCTTATGATGTAATTAGCTTTGGCCCTAGTGAGGATGGTAGATCCCTAAAGGTAGTACATATAGATAATGCTTATGGAAGTCTTCCTTCAGATTTAGTAGTAGGTTTAACTGATACTGAAGTAAAGAATATTGTTGGTATTCCTGAAATACAGAAAGAACTTGTTTGGGAGTATCTTATAGGTCCTGGTTGGAAATACCATGATTATCTGTCACTGGATGAAGCTTCTATATTATCACCCATTATAGAAACTCATCGCTTTAGATCTAACACTGGTTGGTATGGTGGTAAAGGAAGAGTAATTCTTCCTGATATGACTTTTAGTAGTAAGGATAAAGAAGGGTCTAAATTATTAGCTTCCCACTTTGAATATCTTGCCTATACTATGGTAGAGTCAGGTTTATCCAGTAGTCCTCCTTTTAATATGCAGTATATTAGAACACATACTCCAAAAGTATTTGGACTTAATGGAGAAGAATATATTGGAGAGGTTAGTAATTTAGCTACTATCCAGCATTATTTTGAAAGGGTAGATTTAAGAACTCAGGATTCTAAGTCTTATCAGATAAGTGCTGAAGAAATTAGAGTTGATTTCAGAGAGTCCCAACATTTTATGGGACCTGACGGTAAATGGTTAGACTCTAGATTAGAATTTAGAAAAGTTCCTAATGAAGACGTTTGGTTGATGAGCTCTCATCCTCTTTATAATGTCTATGGAACTCTTAATCATATTTCCATGATTAGTCCTGAAGGAGAGGTAGGAGGAGCTAGATGGTATACTCCTAGCCCTATAAATTATGATGGAGATAAAGCATGGTATGAACACGATGGATTGAGATGGACCTATAATCTAACACCTAAGGGTATTAAATTAACTAGTGAAGTAATTAGTCCTAGGGGACCAAAAGAATATTCTTTTGTATTCCTACCCTTAGGAACTACTAATCCATTAAGAATAGATGCTAGTGGAAATGCTACAACAGTTTCTGAATACGACTTAGGAGATTTAGGTCCTGAGGCTGCTTATTTCTTTTATGACTTTGAGGACGCAGAATATACTGGACCTCAAGTAGTAGTTCCTAAAGCTGTAATTATAGGAGCTGATGGAGAATACTATCCAGGAGGAGACTGGGAGATAGTTGATGACTACACTATCAAGTTTGCCTTCAATGATGATACTTTACCTGCACAAGCATTTCCTTATACTATAGATCCTACAACTACTTTTGCTACATCTAGTGCTATGGAGGATGGGCATGTAGGAATTGGATTGGATGGTGTCTGCTATAATACATGGGCATATTTTAAGGCAGGGTCCTGTGCTGGAGGTGTTAGTGATGTAGATTATGCTTCTACTGCTGGAACAGTTAGACTAAGAAGTTCTAATGTATCTAATCAGTATAAACAGATTTCTAGATTCCATATGGCTTTTGACACCTCCTCTTTACCTGATGAGGCTTTGATAACTTCAGCTAATTTGAATTTTACAGTACAGTCCAAAAATGAAACATGGGAGGACGCTCATTCTTTAACTCTAGTCGAACATGATTCTGCTAGTACCACTTCTTATGTTCTTGCGGATAGAGTTACTGCCAACCTTACTGGGGTAAGTGTAATTCTAGGTAATCCAATGGCTTGGGATGCTATTGACTTCACAAGCTACTACAACCGAAACTATTTAGAACTAACTGGAGCTGGAATAGGTCATATAGATAAGAAAGGAGTTACTAAATTAGCCTTAACAACTCTAGCAGATGCTAGGAATGAAGAACCTACTTGGGTCAGTTATCAAGAAGTAGCTTTAGGTATTTGGACGAATGAAGCAGGTAGTCCTGCTGCCCCAGAATTAAGTGTAACTTATAGGTACGTTTCTCTATATGCTTGTGAACCTACAAAGGTTATTATCTATAGCCAATCTACAACAGATTCTGGAGGGCCTGGAGTTGATGGTTATCTAAATAATGTAAGAGGTCCTAATTACGCTGACCATGCTACTTGGAAGGAAATGACTACGGACGCAGTTTCTAAAAATACTGGTGTTGCAGGTGAGGCTGATGAAGCCCATTCTAACTATGGATACGCTAGTGCATCTATTGTAAACACTCATCATTCCCCTTATGACAAATACTCATATTTGTATAGAGGAGTAGTTAGTTTTGATACCTCTAGTATACCTGATGATGCTGTAATTACAAAAGGTGAAGTAGCCTTAGTAGCTATGTCCAACCATGACACTTATACTGATCCTGGCTATGTAGTTATAACTGAACTTAACTTAGCTGATCTAACCGTAATAGATACAAATGACTGGAGTAATTTTGGATCTATTGCGAGTAATGCACTAGCTTTACAACATGAGCGTGGTGGATTCCCTTCTGTTATTGGTGATACAACTACGGGTTGGACTGGATGGAGTTCTAAGATTGGTAATAAATCGTATTCAAGGTGGACTCTTAATCAAATAGGTTTAAACCACATAAGAGGTAAAGATAATACAGCTTTTGGGGTTCAGATACTTGCTGATGCTCTCGGAGAGGGCCCTCCTGGTAATGGATATGGTTCAAATTCCACCTTCCAGTTCGTGGAGGCAAACTTTAACCACAGTGAACTAAGTCCAGGAAATACAGATCCTAGATTAACTCTAGAATATATAACTCCTTGTGCTGAATTATCAGGTACAGTTTCCGATTCTAGTGTAAGTGTATTTTATCCAGGACTATCTGGGGCTGGTGAACCTACAGATGGTTGGATACATAACTATGGTTCAGGTGATCGACATTGGAGAGAGGTTACAACAGATGCTGGACTCCTTGCTGATGACAATAATGTTGATTACTATTTAGGTCTAATGTATATATCTAATGCAGCTACTGGGTCCATCGGATTTTTATATCATGGATATAATTTCTTTGATACTTCAAGCCTTCCTGCTTATAGTGATGACTGTACGGTAGAACAAGATACTGGTTATATATATCCTGCTACGGGTAATACTGGAGGAGATGGCTATATAAGTAATAATCCTAATTCTTATGTATGGGACCTTACTATAAGTGGACCAGGAAGTAGTCTTGAGTATAATGATCCTAGTGCTATTACTGGAGTCTATGCTTCAACTACTACCGACATATACGATATGACTCAAAGGGGTTTCTTCTTCTTTAATACTAGTACTGTTCCTAGCAATGCTATAATAACTAAAGCTACTATAGGACTTGTACCTACTGGAAAGTGGGACAGTTATACTCCTCATCCTATAGAAGGGGCTACTACAGGGACAGCAGGTTTTTATAGTTGGACACCTTCTAACTTAGTTGGTGGTTCTGCTGCAATTACTGACTATGATGAAACCAATAGGAATATTTTAAGTAATGTTTGGAAAATTTCCGATATAAACGTGGCTGGTACCGTTTATCTAGATTGGAAATTAAATAGTGCAGGCTTAGATTGGATAAATAAATCTGGTTCAGGTCTTCCTTATACTTCTTTCATGTTCCTTGATAATTATCAAGCTATGGGAGAAGAACCTCAACCTTGGGGTTCAACCAAGCAAGTAAGGCTGCAGTACCGTACTACTGAAGATACTTCTTATAAGCCTAGACTAAAGGTATATTATGATTTGCCTTGTCCAGGAATACATTCTGCTACTTTAGGTTTTGTACCTACTGAGACAAGGGATGGACTAGGAGATTCTTCTATATCATTCGTAACTGCTTTTGATACTAGTTCTAATACCACCCTACAAACCTATGATTTTGGTAACTTAGATTATGTTAAGATAGCACCAGACCTTCCTTTTAATGCTATAACTACAGATTCTACTACATACAACTATGTAGGTTTGAACACAAGAGGCTTATCTTTAATAAAGGATGGTGGAACAAGTGGAGTAACCAAATTTGGAAGTATGATAACAAATGAAGCTGACAATAAGCCACCTACATGGGCTCTTTTAGACGGTGCAAGTGCAGATCCTGGAAGATATATTTCTATATTAGCACACTCCGCAGACTCAGGAGGATCCTATAAACCCAAGTTAACTGTTACACATGGAGATTCCAGTACTGCTCATATAGATGCTGGTGATATAATAGCGGGTGGAAAGGACATAGTACTTACCCTAAATGGGGCTCACTGGCATCCTGCAGGAGCTGGTGCTGGAGAATTTGATGTTACTCGTCAGGATATAATAGATGGAATAACTGGTAGTCATGGAGCAGGGGCTGTTAACTGGAATGAAGCAGTCAGAGATAATATAGCTGTAGGTACAGTAGCTCGTACAGATGATAGGACTGTAACTATAACTTTAGCGGCCTATGCAGCTTATGCTCCTGCTACAACTGAAACTATAACAGCTACTATCAATGATGGAATAACATCTAGTACTACTATCTATCCTATTGCAACTGGTGCTGATGATGGATTTACTAAAGGTTCTGGGGCCTCATGGCCTCCAGGAAGTCCAGTAGTAGATGCAACGAACAGTCGTTGTCATGTCTCCAAAACTTTATGGGCCAGTGTCTATTATAGCTATACATGCTTTATGCAATGGAATACAGCTGGAATCCCTGATGATGCTGTAGTTCTAGATGCTAAGTTAAGGTTCAATAATCCAAGTGGTGGAGATGGGAGTGGTAGGGCTATGTTAGGTGAGTGGGGGGATGCTAGTACCTGGTTTCCTGTAGCTATTGGTAACCATGTAGCAGGAAATGTGGAGGTAGGTCAAACAGCTTTTAATCATGACATAACTGCCATACCTATTGGGGCTTATATAAATATAGATTTATCAGATCCCGATACTTATGTGAATAAAACAGGATATACCGCACTTAGATACGGGGTTTCTGGAACTGGAGCCCCAGGACCTGGTAATGAGGTTAATGGTATAGATATAGCAACTGAAGAGGATGTTTCCCTAGACCCTCCACAACTAATATTAACTTATACGAGTGGTGCTAGTTCTACTGATAGTAATTTAGAAATTACTTCGAATCCTGTATTTCTTATAGATAAACTTCCATTCGAGTTTACTAGTTTCACTCCTACTGCAGCCTCTAATGCTAGTTCCTTTAATATGACTATTACGGGATCTGGACTACCAGAACATCCCTTTGGAGGTACAGAAGCTGTAACCCTTATTAAATCTGGAGAATCTAACATAGTATGTACCTCAGTATCAGGAACTGGAGGATCTTCAGTAGTTGTAGCATGTGATGCTACAGGGGCAGAGACTGCAGCTCCAGATTGGGATGTTAAAGTAGTTAATGGAACAGGACTTAATGACACTAAGTCTGCAGCTTTAGATCTCTTTCAGATTTGGAGTAGTACAGTAAATGGAGGAAGTTTTAGTGATTCAGGATCAGACTATGCAGTCTTTGCTCATACTGCAAGTCCTTACTTTACAGTTCAGGCTTTTGATGAAGTAGATAAGACTTGGGGATCTGCTTCTGCAGCACCTGGAACTTTACCTGCTGCTGCTGGAATGGATGGACAGATTGTTAGTAATTACGTTGGTAAGGATAGACTAGTAGTAGGTACTGCTGCTAATGCTAATTATCTGTGGGCCTATGTCTTTGATCCTGCAACAGGAGTTGTAAGTGGTACTCCTGATAATCCGACATCTGTAGGATCAATAGGTGTAAATGATTTAGATATAGGTTGGTATGATAATATAGTAGTAGCAGCCACTACTGATAGTGCCGGTGTCTATATGTATGATATAGATCCTAGTGCTGCTTTATCAAGTTTCTTTACTAGTACTATAGCAGCTCCTGGTACTCCTCCTGGGGCTGAATGTAAGGCAGTAGACATTAACTATAATGCTAGTTATGTAGCAGTAGGATGTACAACTAGTCCTTACTTACATGTTTGGGCTATAACTAATGGTGGAGCAGGTACTCCTGCTTGGAGTACTAAATCTGCAGCTACCACTGGAGGTAACATTCCTTCTGGATCCATTATAGGTATCGAGTTTAGTGCTGATGGATCACATATAGCTGTAGCAACAGATAGTAGTCCTTACTTAGAAGTATATCCCTTTAGTGCAGGTACTGTAGGTACAAAGGTTTCTCCTACAGCACTTGCAGGACCTGCAAATGATGTAGCTTGGACTAATGAGGGTGCTACAGAAACTTTATTAGCTGCATCTCACTTTACAACACCCTATGTAACAATATATCCCTTCGATACTATTCTCAGTACCTTCGGAACTAAGTTAGCTGATCCTACTCCTACACTACCAGCAGGTACTGGATATACTGTAAGTTTCCATCCAAATGACGATGCTATCTTTATAGGTCACGCCACTACTCCATTTATGACCTCTTATAACTTTACTGGTTTAAGTGACGAGGACTATGAAGTATATAGATACATGGCAAACTTTGATACTAGTTACCTACCAGATGATGCAGTAATTACTGCAGCTACGTTAAGTATCTATGTCAATACAGTGTTTGAAGGTACAGACTGGCAGCTATTGGTTGAAGATGGAGAAAATGGATCAGAACCGTTAGTTGTTGGAGACTACGACTATGGTAACTGGACAACTCAAGTATCTACAGGAGGCGTTACTGCATCTGCTATAGTTGAAGATGAATATACTGATATACCTTTGAACGTCTTTTCAGGTATTAAAGTTGATGGTATAAGTCAATTCATACTTAGGCATGAAGAGGATATTGGTAATTCAGCTCCTACTGCTATAGAAACTGTAGATATTGAACTGGGAGGATCTGTTACATTCCCAGGTCCTGCTTGTACTGCTCCTGGACTTCCTTGGTCTGCAGTTTATGCAGCATCTAGTACCTACAACTTATGTAACTCTCCCAATGTTCCAAAATTAACTATTACCTATACTTCAGCTTCTAATCCTGTATCTGATCTGTCTTTAACTTTTACTAACGCTCTAACCGTCAGTACAGATGGAACATATACTACTTCAGTATTAAATAAGGGACCTTTAACTCAACTTGCCATAAGTGGAGTTGATGCAGCTGTAACGGCTATTGACTTAGGTAGAGTGTTTACTGATAATTCAAACGATTGGAGTTTCTTAAAATCTACTAGTCCTGCTAAGCCGTTCTCTTATATGAGATCTACTACAATGTATCAAGAACCAGAAATAGCTTCATTAGGTACTATAGAGCTCTGGTATCAGTTCGAAGGTTTGCCAGGAGCTCAAATGATAGATAGATCTAGAACTTCTGAAGGTTATAGCGATGACGAAACTAGTACATTCATGTCGTTCCCAACTGATAACTCTTCAGTTACAGTAGCAACTGCATCAGCTATAAGTCCTTCGGGAGCTAGTGCTTTAGAAATGCAAGAGGGAGAACCAGGTGCTCCAGATATAGTTAGTCCTCTAGCTGAAGATATTATGGAAGGTACTGTAACTAACGAAAATGTTCCATTAGGTAGCTGGTGGTCATTTATTGAGGAACAAGGAGGAATGCCTGAAGGTACTATAGCAACAATATTAGCCTTAGTTGGAACTATATTTGCTGGACTAATTGCGTATAGATCCTTCTCGTCTATAGCTGCTACTTTCATAGTAACTATAGGAGCTCTGGCAGCTCTCAGTACAATGATGGGCGGTGTGTTCCCTTGGTGGATGGTGTTAACATTCGGACTAACTGCAGGCGTGTTCGTCTTCTCTAGGAGGGCATACGTATAATGGCATACGAAGAAGAAGATAGGTTACAAGAAGACTATAAGGAATGGAAAAAGTTCGTCAGTACACATCCACATAAAAAATTCTATAATATTCCAGAAGTAGAAGGATCTAAACATCTTGATGTTGGTTGGGTAGAGGGAGACTACCCTATAATAGGCTCTACTCTAGGAATAGATCCAGAAAGTTACGGCGTCAAACCTACCTTAGCTTTTAATAGATCAATAGGATTTGAAGAGATATCTGCTAGTGGTTCAGACTTACCTTTTGCAGACGGAACCCTAGATTCAGTATCTTCTCAGCATTCAATGGGCTATCACGGAGATTATAGTTTAATAGAGGGACTAGCAGAATCTGTTAGAGTACTTAGGAGTGGAGGTAAGTTAGCAGTCTTAGTATGGCAAGCTCCTCAAGAAATTAAAGAGATGAGAAGTTGGTTAAAACATCAACCTGTGCGAAATGTTAGAATAAGAATAAGAGGTAAAGATCCAGATGAGGGCAGAATATTAGATGATGGTGAAACAGTCGAAGCACATCTTTACGGTATAGAGTTCACGAGGGTATAATGGCATACGAAGAAGAAGATATTGATCCAGCTCAAGAACGTAGAGACTATGTTGAAAAGGCTGGGGGATGGTATAAAAAATTCTATAGTATTCCAGAAGTAGAGGGAACAAGACATCTTGA
>Ga0310342_100000218_pt1 | contig 29756 bp, 17 predicted proteins | sample S15DNA20500_MG_FD_206155 | JGI IMG/M metagenome (GOLD analysis project Ga0310342, IMG submission 206155) | Marine microbial communities from station ALOHA, North Pacific Subtropical Gyre - S1503-DNA-20-500_MG | ecosystem: Environmental > Aquatic > Marine > Oceanic | place: Pacific Ocean: North... | reverse complement strand
GACCCGGTGACGCATGAGTCTTTGGGACGGCTCGGGTCGACGCAGGTTGTGACGGCCGAGATTTGGAGACGGGTGGTCGAGAGGCTGCCGATCTGGATTTGGGTTGTGAACGACCCGGTGACGCATGAGTCTTTGGGACGGCTCGGGTCGACGCAGGTTTTGATGGCCGGGATTTGGAGACGGCTGGTCGAGAGGCCGTCGACCGGGATTTGGGTTGTGAACGACTTGGTGTCGCTTGGGGCTTGGGAATGGCTCGGGTCGCCGCAGGTTGTGACGGCCGGGATTTGGGTTGTGAACGACTTGGTGTCGCTTGGGGCCTGGGAATGGCTCGGGTCGCCGCAGATTTTGACGGCCGGGATTTGGAAACGGGTGGTCGAGAGGCCGTCGACCGGGATTTGGGTTGTGAACGACTTGGTGTCGCTTGGGGCTTGGGAATGGAGGGAGTAACTGACGCCCGGGATTTTGGAGATTTTACAACGGCCTTTTGTGGTCGTGTGCGATTGTTGGATTCAGTGTTTCCTTTTTTAGGGTTTTTCTTTGGACTCGATAATTGGTTGATCGTTGACCGAGAAGCTGGGGAATGCTTTGGTTGGCCTTGCTTGACGGGTTGAGGACCTTCTCCGCTGATTGCCAGTTTGTCCTTTTTATTTTTTCCATTTTTTTGGCGTGGCAAGTCAACTGGCTTTGGCTGGCCTTGCTTGACGGGTTGCGGACCTTCTCCGTTGATTGCCAGTTTGTCCTTTTTATTTTTTCCATTTTTTTGGCGTGGCGAGTCAACTGGCTTTGGCTGGCCTTGCTTGACGGGTTGAGGACCTTCTCCGCTGATTGCCAGTTTGTCCTTTTTATTTTTTCCATTTTTTTGGCGTGGCGAGTCAGTTATCTGTTGCTCGGTTTCTTGATGTTTTCGATCGACGTTCTTGTTTTTTAGATGCTGTCGCTGTTTGTTCAGATCATCAATCGAATGTCCGAACTCTTGTCGCTGGTGCTGAGCCAGCTGGTCTTTTCGATGCCCTTTTTTCAAATTATTATGACGATGTGACTGGTTCAGATGGGCCAGTGAATGTCCAGGGCGATGGTGTTTCTGGTGAAGAAAATGCTCGTAACGGTGGTGCAAATGATTGACATAATGGAATCCGTGGCGACGGTGATGCCAGCTATAGTACGTTAGCAACGGGCAGTAGCTACGGCGATAGTGGTGATGCCAGGGAACAATGCCTAGATTAAAGTACAGATCCCCATAGTAATCCCCAAAGTAGTAGTGACAATAATTGGGGCGCACGAACAAATGGGCTGAGATTCGTCCGATATCTAAAACCACATTAGGACAATAAGTATAATGTGCGTCTTCATACACTGGGCGATGGAAACGGCAAGGGGCAAAGAGCCATCCTCGGTCAGACAACCGGTAATCCCAGTAACCGCTCGAGTAATAGCAGCCACCTGGTACTGCCACATAATGATCTGGAACCCAAATCCAATTCTCATGTGCGTGTGCCCAATAGCCGGGATGCCATCGGTACTTATTGATACGCCACACCCAACAGCCGGGAACCCAAAAGTGACTTGCGGAGGGAGATTCGGACGTTGGGCCTTCCTCTAAACTGTCTGGGGGTAATGGTTGCAATTCACGTTCGGTAACCTCTTGGTCGATCCATGTCCCAGGTAACCACTGCCAACCACCCTCAACTTCTGCCCACTGGCCTGCCAGCCAATGACGTCCTGGTGGAGGTTTGCGCCACAGACCACTCACCCAAAGGTATTCTTCCCGCTCATCCTCCCATGCCCAATATCCGGAAATCCAGATGACCTCGTCGTCGTCAGGTTTTGCCTCGGGTGGGATTTCGTTAATCGGCTCCGGAGGTCGTTTCGCTATGACGGGAAAACTCTTGATGTCCAGGTTGACTTGCTCGGCAAATGATTCGTGCATTGGCCCTCTCGCCAGAGGTTCGACGTCGATTGGTTTTTCCAGCGGGCCAGGCTTTACCTCGTCGGGTCCAAGTTCAATGGAATCTGGTACGGCTGATTCTTCGGAACTCTTCTGAGTGCCAAGCTGAGAAATTTCTTCTTCGCTGCAGTAACCGACACAGATTGTCAGTGAGACGGTTGCCAAAATGACGGCAAACTGAAATGCACGTTTTTTCATATCACTAATCCCCGCTGTTGAATTAATTTTTCCCACATTGCTGGATTAGCTTGCAAATTGCACACCAGACCTGCAATGGCCATAGGAAGTGAATTCATAACTAAATTGATAGAAAGGATTTAGCGTAATTTATTAAGATGAGATGTCGTGTTTGCGAAAACCAGAGATTGTAATCACAGTGATGGCGCTATGTGTCGATCTGACAACGGCTGCTAATTGTGCGACAGTAGTAATCCTGTTGTAAAGCCAAGTAAATCCTCGCGTTGGCGACAAAAATCAGCAAACCGACCATAATCGCCAGCTCGGTCGCAAAGCTCAAATAAACGATTTGCGATATCTGATCGTCCCGAATCGGCACTCAATTCTAAAAAGGCATGAATCGCTTCTTCGTGTCGTCCCAGTCGTTCGAGCAAGCCGACATAAACGTCGATGGGAGCAGTTCCCTCATGGTAGGCATCGACTTCGCGTGCTCGGTTTCCAAAAAACTCGAGTGCTTCGTCGATATTTTCTCCAATCAAAGCGCGCAGATAAATACGGTTACTGGCGAACAGATCAGTAAAGGGATCGTCGCCGGGATATTTCAGTTTTTCGTCCAGCCGATCGCCGTATTCACACATTTCGACCGCTTTACGAATTTGGGATTGATTCTGGAGTGACTGAGAAAAACGAACCGTTGACCCGAGATGGGACACGTCAACATGACAAAATCCGTTTCCTGTAAGCCAGGGATGGTTGGTGATCATATCCGATAACGTTGCTTCGGTATTGGATACTGCTTCGGGTGACTCGCTTCTGGCGGCGATGTCTGACCGGATTGATGCGGTTAATTCATCATAGACATGATCGATTAGCAGTCCCGTAAGCTCCGGAAGTTGAGAAGCGGCTTCGCTGTACATCAGGGATTGGTAAGTCGTGATTGCGTTGCAGGTACCATAATGTTCCAACACTAGTTTGTAACCACGAATTGGATCAATCCCTTCCTGCAGGGCTAACTCAACGATTTCGTCTCGGTTTTCGTCGGTAACTTGCAGTTCAGTCAGCATGCTTGCAACCTCAGATCGGTTTGCCAACGGTCGCAAATAAGTCCAACCGGCACGAACCTGCCCTAGCTTCATTAATGCGGTTCCAACCTCGCGACATGCCGCCAGTAATCCTTCTTCGAGTTGTGTCTGGATCGCTTCATTCTCAATTTCAGATTCATCCCGGTGCCGTAAGGGCAATCCCAACCGCAGGCGAAGTTGCATTTTGAGCGCTTCAAACAAATCGTGATATTTTTCTTCAACTCGAAGTTGATCGACAAGTTCATCCAACGCAGCACTCAACCCGCTGGTGTCGAGCCGATTTTGTATTTGTTCAAATGCGTTTTCAGTCATTCTTTCTTTCAATCATTTTGTATACAGGGTACAAGATGTGCCATTTGGCACATTGTAATGAATGCTAGATTGTATCAACTGCATTGTAGGCCGACTACTGTCTTTGTTCTGCGGCCTTGTTGTTATTTGTGGATTAATAGCTCCAGGACAACTGGATGGTCGATGAAACACCATAGATTTACAGGACCTACTTGGACGAATCCCGATCAGGGGTTAGCATGAAGTGATGGCATCTTGGCAGGCGGAAAATCACGAATTGGCAGCGAATTTCTCTGGACTGCGCGTAGCGGCCTTTGAAAGCCGGCGAGCGGAGGACATGGCGCGTTTGATCAAACGTCATTCAGGACGTCCCTTTGTGAGTCCGTCAATGCGTGAGGTTCCTTTAGACAATGTGTCGGCGGTTGTGGATTTTGCCAAACACCTCATCACAGGTCAGATTGATGTTGTCATCTTCATGACGGGTGTTGGCTTACGGCAATTCGTGGCCATTGTCGAACGACATATGAAAAAAAGCCAGGTTTTATCGGGGTTGGCTGATATTGTTACGATTGCCCGAGGACCCAAGCCAACGGCAGTCATGAAGGAATTAGGGCTTACGCCGACTCATAGAGTTCCCGAACCAAATACCTGGCGAGAAATCCTGGCATTGGTTGACAAGACATTGAGTATCGCGAATTTGAGAATTGGTCTCCAGGAGTATGGCAAGATGAATCCCAGCTTGATCGCTGGACTGGAGGCCAGGGGTGCACATGTTTGGAATCTAAAAGTCTACGATTGGGACTTGCCCGAGGATACTCATTTACTGTGTGAAAATGTCGAAGCTTTGGCTGAGAGTGAACGGGAAGTGGTACTTTTTACCTCTGCCCAGCAGGTCGTCCATTTATTTCTAATTGCTGATCAGTTGGGAAAAGTCAATGCTTTACGAAATGGGCTTCGGAATGCTGTGGTTGCCTCCATTGGTCCGACCACGAGTGAGATGTTACGGGAGTATCGTGTTAACGTGGATCTTGAGCCAGAACATTCCAAAATGGGGCAATTAGTTGCGTCTGCTGCTGGCCAATCCAAAATGTTGTTGGATCGAAAACAACATTTGTCGAGTGTACTTTCGGGTTCTGCCCAGCACGTACTGGATCCAAAAGCGCCTTGGTACGATAGTCCATTCATGAAGGCATGCCGGGGCGAAGTTTGTGATGTCACACCGGTTTGGCTGATGAGGCAAGCTGGACGTTACATGCCAGAGTATCGCGCGGTGCGGGCCAAGACCAATTTTCTCGAACTTTGTAAAAGCCCCGATTTGTGTGCTGAGGTGATGGTTACCGCTGTGAACAGGCTGGGGGTGGATGCGGCGATCATCTTTTCTGATTTGCTACCCATTCTGGAACCGATGGGTCTCGACTTGGAATACGCTCACGGTGAAGGTCCAGTAATCCATAACCCGATACGTGAGTCGGCCGATGCTGACCGCCTCGTGGAATTAGAGCATGTTGATGCGTTGCATTTTGTAACTCAGACGGTGCGCTTAACACGAGCCGAATTGCCCGAGGACATTCCGTTGATTGGGTTTGCAGGTGCACCTTTTACCTTGGCCAGTTATGCGATAGAAGGAGGCGCGAGTCGGAATTATTTACATACGAAAACATTGATGTACCGTGATGAAGGTGCTTGGCAGTCGATCATCGGTCGACTGGCTCGGGCTGTTACCATTTATCTCAATGCCCAGATCGCCTCAGGTGCACAATGTGTTCAATTGTTTGACTCTTGGGTTGGGTGTCTCGGCCCGGACGATTATCGGCGGTATGTACTTCCCTATGTTCGTCAGATTGTTGAGGCGATTACACCCGGTGTTCCAGTGATCCATTTTGCTACTGGCAACCCGGCATTGCTGCCGCTCATGGCTGAGGCTGGCAGCACCGTTGTAGGTATTGATTGGCGAATACGCTTGGCCGATGCTTGGAAAGTAGTTGGTTATGATCGAGCTGTTCAAGGCAATCTTGATCCTACCGTGTTACTAGCTGATCCACACGAAATACGTCTCCAGGCAAAAAAGATTCTTGATCAAGTGGGTGGTCGACCTGGTCACATATTCAACCTGGGACATGGTGTCTTGCCGCAGACGCCTGTTGATAACGTGGTGGCGCTAGTAGACGCGGTTCATGAGCTGTCGGCACGGTAGCCGGCATGCCTCATCAATGACCGGCCGGGTTGGTTTTGCGATGGGGCCGTAATCAGAACAGCCTCTCTTTGAAGATCCAAAGACTTCTCATTCATTACCGAGTGTCAGGCCAGATCGAGATTGATTCGATCGATCAGTTGTCGGAGTCGTCCAAGGCTGCGACGATTAAATTCAAAGACTAACCTTGGTAGTTCGTTCAAATCAGGTTCATCCTTTTCGGCGTCAAGTGGCTCGGTGACCTCGAAACAACCGTCCACGAGGATATCCGCGAAGTCCTGACGGATTTGGTTGATCCATGACTCGGGTGGTATCTTCTGTAGCCGAAATACCAGCTTATTTTTGACGTACCGCATGCTGTGATAGACACGGTAAAAGGTAAGTATTTCGTTAATTGCCTCTTCACAGTTGTCGATGATTTTGTAGAGGGCAAGATCTTCTGGAGAAATCATTCCCCGCTTAAGTAAACGATCAAGCACAAACTGGTGAAAGGGCTCCCAAAAATCTCCACCTTCCGGGTTCATAAAAATAACAGGAACCATATCTCGCTTGCCGGTTTGCAACAGGGTCAGAACTTCTAGCCCTTCGTCCAATGTGCCAAAACCACCGGGAAAGCAAACCACTGCATCACATTCTTTGACAAACATCAGTTTGCGGGTGAAGAAATACTTCATATGGACCAATTTGTGGTCCCCGGCGATTACAGGATTGGCGTCCTGTTCGAAGGGGAGCATGATGTTCAAGCCCATCGATTTTTCGCGACCGGCGCCTACATGACCAGCTTCCATGATGCCACTTGCGGCTCCGGTCAAGACGAACCAGTTTTTTTCCGCCATTTCTCGACCAAATCGGACAGCTTGTTGGTAGGCGGGGTTATCGGACGGAGTACGTGCAGAACCAAAAACACTCACCTTATATGCCCGGCGATATGGCGTGAAGACTTTAAAGGCATAACGCAGTTCTCGCAGGGCTCGGCTGAGAATCTTCAAATCACCGCGTGTTGACCCGTCACGTGCAAGTTGGTCCGCCGACTCCTTAATGCGGTCGATCAAGTCTTCTGTGTGGCGCGTACGAGCCCCCTCAGACAATTCGGCCGGGCGATTATCTATAGAACGTGTTGTTGTTCGTTCGGCGTCTGTCACTGTACGCTTCGCTGTCAAATGGGGAGGGACAATTCACGGGTTGTTGGAACATCCACCGGACTGCACGATTGCCAATATTATACCTTGTTGATTCCGTTTCACACTCGCAACATCGGCGGATGAAAAAAAGGAAAAATCCTTATAAAGGGCTTTATGATTTATTGGGTTGAAAGGTTCTTTTCAACCGGGGTGGTGTGGTCAGACGCATACCGAGGGTGCGAATCGGATTCATATCGGAATCTGAATGAACGGAAGGTGGCATAGAAAATTGGACACGTCGACTCGGGTTTCCGAAGGGACATCTATCGCACAGTGTCGGTACTGGCGTCGACGAGTCTAATTGGAAGTGTCTGACTGGTGATTGGAGCTACGCCGACGGCCGCTGCAGATGTTGGTAGGCGAGAATCACTTTGTATAGGTCCGTTGAAAGGGTGATTTCATCATCTTCGAAATCACGAACCCATGTGCGTTCGTTTTCCAGCGCATCGATCAACGCAGGAAAAACCTCACCCAAAGGCACCGATACCGTTTCAGGGCTTGGAGGAGCAAGCGTTTCAGTGGCCTCTTCGTCGGGGCCATAATATATTCGGAGTCGGCTTTGAATCATCGAATCCCTTCCTTTGGCTTCAATCCGTTCCGCTGCTAGCGATTTCGTTGACAGCGCGCTTCTCTGGCGCCTCCCATTCTTATGCTGATAGTATCGGCCGTAGGGCATTGGAAGGTTTGAACAAATTCGACGAAATTCCAGGTTTTGGCCAATTGACCTGTGATGAGAGTTGAAGACGTTGCTAGCGATCCTTGACAATTCCGCTGTGAATGCCTACATTGCGAGGCTGTTTAAGTATAGTCTGGGTTGTCAGTTGCGCTGCGGGTGGAATTTTCGACAATCCCTTTTGCTGGTACGACCATATGGTACAGCCGCTGAACCGGGAATTCGTGAAAGTGTCTTACTGATGGAATTTACCGTCGACATCGAGTTTGACAAAATCGCGAGTGAAATGGGACTGGATAGATCCCAGGTGGAAGAAACGGTCCATTTGCTCGACGATGGAAATACGGTTCCGTTCATTACCCGCTATCGTAAGGAACAGACACGGGGTCTCGATGAAGTTAAGATTCGGCAAATTAAGTCGAAGTTGGAACGACTGAGGGCCTTGGGCGAACGAAAACGGATCATTCTCAAATCGATCGGTAGTCAGGGAAAGCTCACCGACGAACTGGCACAGCAAATTTTAGGCACGCAATCCTCAAAGCGGCTTGAAGATTTGTATCTACCTTACAAGCCAAAAAAACAGACGCTTGCTACCAAGGCCCGTGAACGTGGCCTTGAACCGCTAGCCCGCACGCTATTTGTGGGTGATGCAGCACAGGATTTTGAATCACGAGCTTTGCAGTTTGTAGATGCCAAGAAAGATTTACCTGCAGTTGCAGATGTGTTGCAAGGTGTGCAATATATCATCGCTGAGCAATTTGCTGAACATCTTGAGTTGCGATCCAGATTGCGAAAAATTATTCGTCGTACGGGGCAGCTTGTTTGTGTTGGTTTAGAGAAGGATGTCCAAGAGGAGCAGCTGTTGACGACTACCCTGGCACACTCACCGTCAGGTAGTATGCCGCCACTCGTCACGTCACTCCCACCAACTAAGCCGATGAGTGATGCGACCAGTCAGGTTGAAGAAAGGGACGGTATAGATACATCCTCTATCCAAGTGAAACTACCTGCGGATCTTCAGCCGGATACTGTTTCCACGAATTCCGAAAAGCTATCACAAGTTGTAGTTGTCCAAGAGACCCAACGGGATGATTTAAAAAGAAATCGCAAGAAGGCTCAACGGCGAAAAAAACTTTCCGATGCTTTTAAGGATTATTTTGATCATCGAGAAGCCCTTTCGCGTATTCCACCACATCGTGTACTCGCGATCAATCGTGGTGAACGGGCTCATCTTTTACGTGTCAAAATTACGGTTGATACCGAGGTATTGCAGAAGGAAGCCGAAGATCTGCTAATGCCCACAGAGCACCCGCAGGCTAATTTTTTAAGAAATTGTGTGCAAGATGCAGTCACACGTTTAGTTGTGCCTAGTCTAGAGCGGGAGGCACGACGAGAGCTGACCGAGCAAGCTGAAATTCATGCGGTTGAAGTATTTGCTCGCAATCTTCGCAGCCTGTTGTTACAGCAGCCCGTGTCAGGTCGCCGCGTGATTGCTCTGGATCCGGGGTTTCGTGGAGGTTGTAAGCTTGCCGTGGTTGATGAATTTGGCAATGTGCTGAGCCATGATGTGATTCACATTATAGGGAATGAGGAACGCTGCAAGGCTGGCCGTGAGAAATTAGTGGCGATGATCCAGCAACATCGTGTTTCCGCAGTAGCCATCGGAAACGGAACGGCATGCCGAGAAACTGAGACGCTTGTTGCTGATATTTTACGAGTTGAATTAGCCGAAAGTGACGTGGCTTACGTCATCGTCAATGAAGCCGGAGCCAGCGTTTATTCAACCAGTCCATTAGGGCGTGAGGAACTACCACAGTTTGATGCTACGATGCGCAGTGCAGTGTCAATCGCGCGTCGTCTGCTCGATCCACTTTCAGAGTTGGTCAAGATCAACCCGGCCAATATTGGTGTTGGCCTTTACCAACACGATGTCAAGGCGAAGCATCTTCGTAACTCGCTGGATGCAGTTGTTGAATCTTGTGTCAACTATGTTGGCGTCGATTTGAATACGGCCAGTCCGTCGCTACTTCGTTATGTTTCGGGTTTGAACCAACTGACGGCCCGACGTGTAGTTGAGTATCGACAGCAACATGGCCCGTTTCATAGTCGAGAAACTTTGAAACAAGTCCCTGGCCTGGGGGATGCCGCATTTGTTCAATCCGCAGGGTTTCTTAAAATAACCGATGGTGAGAACCCACTTGATACGACCTGGATTCATCCAGAAAGTTTTGATGTGGCTCAGCGGGTACTTGAAAAACTGGGAAGCGCTCCGGACCAGTTGTTTCGTAGACGTGGGAGTAGTGATGATTCGGATGGTGTTTCAACAAACGGAGAAACGGAGAGTTCACTTACTGAGGAAAAGAGGACTTCCAGATCTTGTAATACTGTGCAGTTGGCCAATCAGATCGGTGAAATAGATCGTGACCAATTTGCCCATGAACTGCAAATTGGTCGTCTGTTGCTGGACGACATTCTTCAGGCGTTACTTCGTCCCGGCCGCGATCCGCGGGAAGATTTGCCGCAACCAGTGTTTCGGCGCGAGATTCTCAAGCTTGAAGACCTTAAGCCTGACATGGAACTTACTGGAACTGTTTTGAATGTGGTTGATTTTGGAGTTTTTGTTGATATTGGATTGCATGACAGTGGCTTGATTCACATTAGCCGTCTTGCTGATCGTTATATTCGTGATCCGCACGAAGTGGTTAGTGTCGCGGACGTCATTAAAGTTTGGGTTGTGGAAGTGGACAAGAAACGGCGCCGAGTTTCCTTGACGGCGATCAAGCCGGGTACGGAAAAGCCGGTATCCCAGCGCAACTCCGGCAAGCAGACACAACGTACCAAGCAGACACAACATACAGGACATGGTAAACCGGCGTCGAATGCGAATGCGCAAAAATCCCGAGCCAAGGCAGAGCGAAAAACGCATTCTCGGTCTAAACGTCAATCTCGTCCTGTCGTGCCGATCACCAAGGAAATGCAAGAGGGCAAGGAGCCGATGCGTACATTTGGTGACTTGAAGCAGTTCTACAACAAAGAATCTGACAAGAATTGAAACTTGGGTTTCTGATTTTAGCGGAGAGGCGGTGACCACGCGTACAGAATTCTAAGTACTGCGTGAACCGTGAAACGCCTGTGTCCAATGTCCTGCTACCGCCACAGCTGCCGATTCTTCCCGATGGAAGCAAGTTGGGTGGATGGTGGCACGTGTCTCCCGAGCAAGGTCGCATTATTTGTGATCTTTGTCCACGGGCTTGTCATCTTCAACCAGGCGATCGTGGATTTTGTTTTGTTCGTGAAAATCGTGATGGCCAGATGGTGTTAAATACCTATGGACGCAGTACAGGTTTTTGCATTGACCCGATTGAGAAGAAACCGCTGAATCATTTTTTGCCTGGCACGGCCGTATTATCTTTTGGTACGGCCGGTTGCAATCTGGGATGTAAATTTTGTCAAAACTGGTCCCTGTCAAAGTCGCGCGAAGTAGAACAACTCAGTGAACGTGCGGATGCTGTGACAATTGCCAATGCGGCCAGTCAATTGAATTGTCGCAGCGTAGCATTCACCTACAACGACCCGGTTATTTGGGCCGAGTATGCAATTGATGTAGCCAAGGCATGCCATGAGAAGGGTATTAAAACGGTTGCTGTGACAGCAGGTTATATCACTCCCCAGGCACGTGAGCCGTTTTTTAGCGTTATGGATGCGGCGAACGTTGATCTGAAAGCCTTCACAGAGAAATTCTATCAACAATTTACACTTTCTCATCTCCAGCCTGTGCTGGATACTTTGGAGTGGTTGAAACGGGAAACGCAGGTCTGGTTTGAAATTACCAATTTGGTGATTCCAGATGCCAATGATGGGTCAGACGAGTTTCGTCGTATCTGTGATTGGGTGTTCGATCATCTTGGCGATGATGTGCCACTTCATTTCACCGCCTTTCATCCGGATTTTCGGCTACGCGATCGACCGGCAACGCCTCATGAAACTTTGCTGAACGCATACCACATAGCCAGAGCAGCTGGACTGCAGTTCGTTTACGTAGGAAACGTCAATGACGTTCGTCATCAAAGCACGTATTGTCCACAGTGCAAACGGTTGGTTGTTGAGCGAGACTGGTATGCATTGGGAGTGTATGATTTGGATGGCAGTTGTTGCCGAAATTGCGGTACTTCGATAGCGGGTTACTTTGAAAAGTTACCTGGGAACTGGGGTCGCCGGAGACTGCCGGTGCAGATTTCCCAATTTGCCAGCAACCCGGCGATTTCATCCCAATTGAATCAAGGAAACACAAAGATGTCTGTCCCTGTTCCTTTCTCAGGCTCAGCTCAAGACAGTGTCAGCTCCGAACTGTCGCTTTCCACTGAACAGCAAGACACAATTCACGAGGTTGCTTGTCGATTTGTTACGGATGCTGTCGTTGGCAATGTCACACGTCTTTCGGATGCCAGTTTGTCGGGTGCTGCGCGGATTCCGTTGCTAGGTGTCTTTGTTACTCTCAAACGAAAGGGAAGCTTGCGCAGCTGTTGCGGCTCGTTGGGTGTCAGCATGCCCCTTTTGGATGCGCTCCAAGAGGCTGCTATAGCAACCGCGACGCGAGATGCACGGTTGCCTCGTATTTCATCAAACGAACTGGAGTTTCTCGACCTTGATGTTTCCCTGCTGTTTGGCTCACAGGTAATCGCTGGTGATGCAAAGGATCGTGCTAAAGAAATAGAAATTGGAAAACACGGACTGCAGGTAGCCCGTGGTCAGTATCGGGGGTTGTTGCTGCCGCAAGTAGCAGTGGAGAACGGACTTGACCAGGAATCATTTTTAGATCAAGTCTGTATCAAAGCCGGTTTGCCACCGACCGCCTGGAAGGAACCCGAAACGCAAGTTAGAAAGTTCTCCGGTTACTCGATTCACGGAGCTTACAGTAAGGATGTACTTCTTCCTTTAATGCAGGGGCCTGAAATTGTCGGACAGGAAGAGATTCAGCGTTTGGCTGAGGCTTGTCGGATAAATATCATGGCCTTGATGCAAGGTGCGACGCCCAATTATTACTTGCCAGGCTGTCCTGATGGTAACGTTGTGATGGTTGGAATTGAGATACCGTACCAACCAAATCAGTCGCCATGGCAACTTGCCAAATTTTCTTTGAGGCCTGAATTACCGCTTCAGGCTACGTTATTCAATTTGTCAGAAGAAGCGGCGGCTTTCTTGTCCAAGTTGTCAGGTCAGACATTCCCAGCTGATTTTAATTTGAAACTAACGGTCATGTTTGATGCTGCCATGCAGGGAACGGTGGTTTCTCCCGACTTGCGTGGTATCGATCCGCAAAAACGAGCGGTGTTGGTGAGGGATAACTCTCGATACGCCTGGGTCTTTGATCCGCAACTTTCGGCCCAGGAGCTTCTCGAAGAGGCGGCCCGTGATGCAAAGTCTTCTTTCTCTGAAACGGCAGCTGTTATGAGTATGCGAGCTGTAGCGAACAACCTGCCCGCTCGTATGACCAATGTTCCACATCCCGTCGTAGGACCATCAGTCCGCCCGCCCGCTGTCGCTGGAAAATTTTATCCGGCAGATGCTGGCCTGCTTGCCGACGAATTGGATCAATTACTGGACAAAGATGGTGGCGAGACAGAATGTTGGTCGGCTGTGCTGGTGCCTCACGCCGGGTGGAAATTCTCTGCGAGAATTGCTGTTGATGTGTTACAGCGTGTAACGATTCCTCCATCAGTTATCGTGATTGGTCCCAAGCATACTCGATCCGGTGTGGAATGGGCCATTGCCCCACATCAATCGTGGTCGTTGCCAGGTATGTCGGTGCGGTCCGATCTGGAACTGGCTCGAGAACTTGCTGAAAACATTGATGGTTTGGAATTGGATGCAGCAGCCCACCAGCAAGAACACGCTGTCGAAGTCGAACTTCCGATCATTGCTCGGCTTGCTCCATCGGCCCGAGTTGTTGGGATTGCCTTGGGGAGTGGCGATTGGGGTCGGTGTGAGACTTTTGCTGAAGGTTTAGCAAAAGTTTTAGCCCGTCGGTCAGAACCTGTGTTGCTTGTGGTGTCCAGTGACATGAACCACCACGCAAGTGATGCCGAAAACCGCCGATTGGATGAAATTGCCATGCAGCGGATTGAACAGCTTGATGCGCCCGGTCTTTTACAGGCATGTCGAAAAAATCATATCAGCATGTGTGGTGTGGTTCCGGCTGTGATCACGATGGAAACACTCCGTCGGTTGGATCGGCTTCAGGGTTGTCAACGCGTGGCTTATGCTACTAGTGCCGACGTCACCGGTGATACCCGTCGTGTTGTGGGGTATGCCGGAATGTTAATTGGAAAGTCCTAGGAAAATCGATTCATGAGCTGTCTCGAAAAAACGACACGAAGTGCGGTGGTCGTTGTCGTTGATCGACTGGGGACCGGATTCTTGGGGCCCTATGGAAATACGTGGTTGGAAACGCCGTTCTGGAACGAGATGGCTGACCAATCGGTGTTGTTTGAGCAAGCCATTACAGACTCACCCGACCTGGATCGGATTTACCGATCGTATTGGCAGGGTGTGCATGCGGCGGCTGTGGAGAGTACTTGCGAATCGCTTGCCTTGCGACTTCAGTCAGCGGGAGTGGCCACTCATCTTGTTACCGATGAACAATTGGTAGCCGATCGTGCCAGTACTACCGGGTTTCAAAAGCGGAAAATGCTGGATCATTCCATGGTGACCAGGTCGGCCAGTAAAGTTGAAGAATCCCAGCTTGTCCAGCTCGTCATGACATCACTTGAGACAGCCCGGTCTATGGAAACGGGTGGATTGCTATGGGTTCATAGTCGAGGAATGGACGGACCTTGGGACGCGCCGATTTGGATGCGCAACCAATTTGCTGAGGAGGATGACCCCGAACCGCCAGGATTTGTAGAACCGCCTGATCGAGTGGTATCACCCGATATTGACCCGGATGAATTGCTTGGAGTTGTGCATGCGTACGCTGGTCAGGTGGCACTTTTGGATGAATGTATGAATGCCTTGTTCGAGGAGTTAGCCATCCATCCCTGGTTCAAAGACACATTGATCGTGTTGACCTCACCGCGTGGTTTTCCTTTGGGTGAACATGGCAGGCTCGGTCCTTGCGATTCCGCACTATTCGAGGAATTGATCCATGTACCTTACCTGATGAGGTTGCCCGACGGAGCTGGCGTTGCAAATCGTGTCCACAAATTCATTCAGCCTGCCGATCTCTATTCAACATTGCTGGATTGGTTCAATGCTGGTGACTTGCCATCGACAACTGCAGCCGGACGGAGTTTGTTACCCGCTCGACAAGATCGGTGGCCGACTTCGCGGGATTGGGCATTTGCGTTAACAGGTAATCAACGTGTTCTAAGAACGTCGATCTGGTCGGCACGGATTTCAGACGACAACTCAACAGCCGAATTGTTTGTCAAGCCTGATGATCGTTGGGAAGTGAATGATGTTGCCTTGCGTTGTCCCGAAGTGGTTGAGGTCGTTGATGACCTGGCCCAGGATTGTCAAAAATGGCTTAGTAACAACGATCACAGTCTGCCGCCCAGCTTAGGAGAACTAGCAGGGCCGGTTTAGCAGAACCAGCAATGATTAAGAGAAAGTCTTAGCGCTCGCGATAAGTGATGCGACCTTTGGTCAAATCGTATGGTGACAGTTCTACTTTTACGCGGTCTCCTGGTACGATTCGAATGAAATGCTTTCTCATTTTTCCTGCCACGTGAGCCATCACCTCGGGACCATCGTCTAATTGCACACGAAATCGTGTGTTGGCCAATGCCTGTGTAACCGTGCCTTCGACTTCGAGTGCCTCTTCCTTATTAGACATACAACTCGTACCCTTACGCGGCAGTTTAGTGAAAATTTCAGTGCAGGCAAAAACCGCTAATTCATTCGAACGGTTTTTGGTTTATAACGCTGTAACAACCTTTCGGTGGGAACCACTATTATGTGTATATATAATTTTTTTTAAATTGAGTCTACCCCCAACCCCCTGTTTTACAATTTAGGCACTGGGTGGTTGTGGCTGATCGTTACGTTCCAGCAGGTGCCAGGGTCCAGTAATTGCCAACGTCATTCCGGGATTTTGAATGTTCACGAAAAGGGTGGTTCCATCGGGGGAAAAACAACTCCCGGCAAACTCGGAATCGTTCATTTTATTCCGGGCAAACCGGTACAGCTTCCCTTTAGCCGTCACCCCAACCAAATGGTTGACGGGCTCACCATCCTCGCAAATGATCACGTCCCCCCAAGGCGCGACGGTCAAGTTGTCGGCCATTTGGAGGAGTCCCGAATCGTTAGGCTGGCAAAAGAGTGTCAAGCTGCCAGGGTTTTTATTTTCGCCGGCTTGCCCTTCCAGCTCACTGGGAACGTAGCGGAAGATTTGACCTTTTTTGTTGGATCCACCGTTGGTGCACGCAAAATAAACGGTACCTGAGTCATACCAGATTCCTTCGCCTCGAGCGAATCTTGCGGCACCTTTATTACCGCCCTGCTGTCGTAGGTCATCGTCTGGAGATTCCACGTTCTCAACATCGATCCATTTGACAGCTACCGTCTGATGAACAGGAAACCATCCTTCCTCTGGCCAGTTCCGCGTGTTGGTTCCAAGATCACCGCCCAGAACCAGGCACTGCAGCTTTCCACCTTCTCCTAGTCGACCGGGGCGTACGGGCAAAAAACGATACAACAACCCGTCATCTCGATCTTCTGTGAGATAGACGATCCCGGTACGTGAATCGACCGCTACAGCTTCATGATTGAAACGTCCCATTGCTTTATAGGCGATTGGCTCGGCCAGTTCAGGCCTTGCGGTCGCAGGGACCTCAAAAATGTAACCATGATCTTGTTCCACAAGGTCAGCTTTGCGGTCGACAGTCTCTTCACAGGTTAACCAGGATCGCCACGGTGTGGGTCCCCCGGAACAATTGCGAGTTGTTCCCACCAGACTGGTGAAATGGCGAGTCAATTCGCGCTTGCGAGTATCGTAAACCAAGGTTGTTGTACCACCGGCAGCTGGGCGGTTACCTTGTCCGAAATCATAAAATTTTTCTTTTGGCAAACGCGACAACAAATGCAAATCTCCTCGAAGTGATGACGCTTCAATTTCTACAGGGCTTAGCTCGTGGTTCCGGACTAAAAGAGTCGTGCCTCTAGGGCCCGGAAAGGCTGCCATCCCGTCATGGGCACCGGGTACTCGGAGATCGTCATCCATCCATTCGCCCGTTTGGGAAAACAGGTGATACGAAAAACCATGAGGCAAATCTATAATATTCTCAGGATCTTCTTTAAGAGGACCGTATCCAAAGCCATCACCGTCAGCATAAATGGGGTCCCGATCGAAAAGATTGAGCCCAGCCAGTCCGGCCAACATTACACCTGTGGTCGTTAGAGCGTCACGTCGGGTTGCACGCATGTTGAGTTCTCTCTTGTAGTTAGTCAATCATTGGGCCGATTCTATTATAGCTTTTTCAAGACTGCTGTAGAATCAATGCGTTTGTTTTAAAGTGGCCGGCCGAAGATTAGGCAAAGAACAAAATAAGAAGGACACAACTCATCCAAAGTAAGGGGCAGTTGGTTAGTTGTCTCGTTGGAATTTCAGATGTCCAGTCCAGGAGAGCCAGTAATTCGTTATTATATAAGTATTTTAGCACAGCTGTGCCACATCAGTCCCGGAGACAAACGCACTGGTGTTAAGCGATCATGAAAGCGTGGAAGTTGTCTTTGAAATGTCTTATAACTTGTCAGATTAAGAAATTTCCCAAGTCTCAAACATTGGCTAAACGTGGTCTTAACCGCAAATTCATCAGCTGCTCCTCAACGTACCCTGTCTCTTCTGGATACGACGTGCATGATTGTGGGCATTACCATCGGCTCCGGGATTTTTGAAACAACACCAATGATTGCTGCCAATACTCAAGGCCCAATCATGCTAGCCGGTGTCTGGATGCTTGGAGGAGCCATGGCGCTGGCAGGATCTCTTTGTTACGCCGAGCTTGCCACCATGTATCCGCGCAATGGGGGAGATTATGTTTACCTCACCAAAGGGTTCGGTCACTGGTGTGGCTTTCTCTTTGTATGGATAGAACTGCTGATCATACGGCCGGGAAACATTGGTGCTATGTCGTTGGTGTTCGCACACTATGCGGGCCGTGTCTTGGGAATTGATGATGCGACGATCGGGTTGTTAAGTGTCACGGTATGGCTTGCCGTTGTTGCAATTCTCGGTTTGAGCTTTGTGAATTTGATCGGAGTACAAAGTGGAAAGTGGACTCAGAATCTGCTGACATCTGTCAAAGTCATTGGATTAGGAGCAATTATTTTTGTTTCGTTGGCTTTGCTTGATCCGTACGAACCATCGTCACCCAGCAGTACGACAACTTCCAGCTATCGGCTCGCCATCATACTGGTCATGTTCACTTATGGTGGATGGAACAATATGTCTTATGTTGCCTCGGAGGTCCGACATCCGGAAAAAAATATTCTAAAGTCGCTCGTCTTGGGTTCGTTGACGATCACTGGTATCTACGTGCTATTTAACCTGGCGATGGTTCAGGGTCTCGGGTTTCATCAACTGTCAAATTCTGATGCCGCAGCTACGGACGTGATGGCACAAGCAATGGGTGAGTGGGCTGCCAGGGGAATCGGTTTGTTGGTATGTATTTCCTGTTTGGGTGCGATGAACGGCATGATCTTCACGGGGTCACGAATTTATCATGCGTTGGGAACAGACCACCCTCGCTATCGCTGGTTGGGTTACTGGTCCGTTGTACGTGGAGTACCGGTTCGAAGCCTGTTGTTGCAGATGATTGTTGCGGTGGCATTAGTCGTAGTATTTGGTCGGGGCCACAATAGTTTTTTCCGACTGGTCGTTTTTACGACTCCTCCATTCTGGTCCTTTATGTTGCTGGTTGGTTTGACGCTGCTGATACTTCGCATCCATCAACCTGCTAAACCGCGTCCGTTTCGCGTTCCTTTTTATCCGCTGATTCCTCTTTTGTTCATCGCATCAAGCGTATTCATGCTCTATGCCAGTATTGAACATGCCTGGAACCAAAGATCCTGGGAGGTGCTTTGGGCGATCGTCGTGATTGTTGTGGGACTGTTGATGATTTTACTGGACCGACGTCGTAGCCATCCAGATTCAACGCCATCTCAAATGTCTTGAGAATCAAGAAGATTACAACGGGAGATAGGACTAAAACCGCGAAATCGTCCATCAGGGTTGTGACTTGCCAGTCAGTATTTAGATCGATGGACGTGAGCCTTTGTCGTAAGGACTGCCTGGGAACTTGTCAAGATTCACACGTAGCACCAGGCATTCAATTATTGGAGGTCGAGTTTTTTGGTTTTGGATCGTCCTGGTTTGCTTCGAGCTGGTCTTGTGTGGGGGCCGAACTTGACACGCCGTTGGCAGGTACTTCGTCGTGTGCCAACCACACAATTGCATTGAGAACGACTTTACGGAAATTGTCGTTGCCCCAACTCCAGTGATAGTGAGCTCCGGTAAATCCAAATCCGCGGCCACCTTCTTCACGTTCGTATGCCCAGGCCACATGTTGCAATTCTTGACGTTTCAATGCCGCTCGAACGTGTGGATTCCCACTGTGCGGTCCATCAGGCCGTGTCATCGTATTTGTCGGTGGATGTGCTGATAAGATTGGTGTCACACCCTGCATGTTGTCTTGAAACCGCATGTGAAAGTACCATTCATCATCAATTTTGAAAGTCTCGAGTCCCCGGCATATTGGATGTTGCGAAAAGGATTCGAAATGTGCTACCCAATGTGGGTTGACCGACCAGTGTGTTTCAAAATAGCCGCCAATCCAGCTCAGCAAGGCGTTACCACTTTCCCCGGGAGGGATTTCGACCGCGTAGTGAATGCAGGCTAAACCGATGCCTTGCTTCATGAGAGCTTCAAATTCCCGCAGCCGTGAGTTCAACATATGGGACTTTCCTCCCGTGCAGAAGATGACGATTGCATCGGCATCTTCTAGAACTGTCTGGTCTTCAGGATAGCCATTGCGAATGACATGACAGTCGTAATTGAGAGCCTTACGAAGATACTTGGCCAGCAAGACGCTACCCGCATAGTGTTCGTGTTGACCATAACCGTGGCTTGGCGTGCCGGCAATGAAAACGATTTTCTTGGGTTGTTGGTTGGAGCTGCTGCCGACGGGCAATTGTTTAATGCGAATATTCCGAAATTGAACCTTCATGGGAGGACCCGTGTGTAATTGCAGAGCCAGGATGCCAGTCGAGCGACGTTGTTCCTCGTCTTCATCCGTGGATTCGATCATGATTTGGCCGTTGATTTTGTGAACGAAATGGTTCCCTTTGGCAATGATGTGATAGTCATTCCAATCATTCTTTTTGATGACCGACTGAAGCTCGGCCGTTTCCCCGATTTTGCCAACGACTTTTGGTTTGTGGTCTTTGCCAATCACGGTTTTCTGTCCACGCAAAGCGAGAACACCGCGGAACCTTTCCCCGTACAAGATACCTGAATAAGTGTCGCCGGCTTCAAAGTCTGCCTGGTATCCACCAACCACATACTTTTCGCCGGGTACTTCGAAGCTTCGATACTGAATTCCGGAATTTCCTCCCTGAATGCGATATTGTAACTTCAACTCAAAGTCCGCCGTTATTCCTCCGCGCCAAATGATGAAGGTATTTTGTTTGAGAGGGTCATCGGTTGTCGTTTTACCCGTGATGGCTTCATTGGTGACGCTCCAGTATCGAGCATCGCCGTCCCAGTCGTCGAGGTTGTTGCCATTGAAGATCGACTTGAAACCTTCTTCGGCGGTCGCAAAACTCGCAGGGGTGGCTGCCAAGGCGTACGTTACCACAAGACTGGTGAATAACCACCTTGTCAGCCCTGTCCCTGCCAAACTCAACTCTGCCAACCGTAAAATTGACGTTTGCAACTTTGCTAATTGATTGCTCATGATTATTCCTCAACAAAGGACCGTATTGAACCAGTGATCCAAAATGGTATACCAAGTTTGGCCCAAAGAAGCCATTGCCCTTACGGCAGTGAAGTTTGAGACACGTATTGTGACTCATTGAGAGAGCGACTTTGTAGAACGGCGCTGCAGTTCGTCGAGCGGTTGATAGCTGCTTTACCTCACTATGGACCCAGCGCAAGTAATCACCGAGACCTGTCTTCACTTTGACCGCGAGAATTTCCGGTACGTCATAACTGTGTAATTCGCGGATTACTCTTTCCACCTCGTCATAGCGAGTTTGGGTTGTTTTGACGGTACAGATTCACTCCTGTGAGTGTTCGACATTTCTCTGCCAGCGATAAATGATAAATGCTGCTCACGGGGCCGCTGATCTGAACACAGGCTGCCAGTTTTCATTCAACCAAAGCTATAGCGATACGATCTGCTTCATCTCGATTGCCTGTTGTGGTGGCGACCTGAAAAATTTCGGGCTTGGTCATGACAAGGTCTTCTGGTTTGGCAGGTTATGCATCTAAAAAAAGACGTTGGATTGTTTCTTCGATGTGAAACAGCAGCCATCTGCGATGTGTGTACATGGAATGACCAATCCAAGGTCTGTTGATCCATTTCGCTGAACTTGAGTAGTCGGTAAACAGGGTTATGCCATCTTCAGCGACTCGCTTGCCCGCTCGTAGTGTGTTCAGTAAACGCTGTTTGGGTAACGAGCGTTCAAAGAGTGCTCCGAGTTGTCGATTGGCTTGCCAGTCACGGAGTGTTGCACCAAACGGGTAGAAATTGGTCCCTGAAATGCCGATTTGTTGTAAGATGTCTCCGGAATAGCTACTCAGTTTGCTTACCGGTTGTTGTTGTAATGGATGTTGGGTGTCGGATAAATGTGGCGGAGTTCGGTGATAGACAAAATGCAGAAGTTTCCCCATTGTATTGGTATCCCATCCGTAACAAATGGGCGTTCCAAAGGTCAAAGCGTTCAGTGTGATAGGATCGAAAGGATTGCCATGATCCAGCAGCGAACGGACACGCCACCATGCTTGACTCGCCGGACATGTTTCTGAAGAACTTCTCCACGGGCCTGCTGCCTGAAAAAAGCGTTGGCGAGCATCCTTATCCCCGCCAAGCAGGTTGGACAGCAGGGCAAACAGGTTGCCGGCGTGACTGTGTCCCCAAAGGAGGACTCGTGACCCGGGTGGAATTTTCCTTTTATTAAGATCGTCGATTAATCTAACAGCGCCGTCGGCACGGCCCAGATGGTGATTTTCACCGGACCAATGGAACAACCGAACTGGGATATGTCCCCCCAGTGATTTTTCCATGAGCGTGGCGTACGATTGATTGTAGTTGCTTCGTTCACGCAGAATGAGATCCGCCAGTCGTTTATGTGATCGGCGGAATTGATGTGCGATGGTAGTTGATAAGCGATCTAGCGTGCGGGCCAATCCAAGTGTGTCGGTGCCGACAAAGGTGCCATGAACAAGGTAAATGGCAAACAAATTCTTGTCTTGTAATACGTTACCAGCTGTCAACATGCGTTGCCGCCATTCAGCCGATTCGACTTCCGGTCCTGTTTGAGCTTGTATGACGCTGTAGTTTGAATGCGGCTTTTCAGACGAGTACTGCTGGTGCTGGAATTGGTTCGTAGGAGGCAAGGAGATTTTCCTTTGATCCGAGCTGTTTTAGGCTGGTCCGCTTGTAGGATTCGAGATAGAGCTATCCCTCTAAATCCAAAATTCGAAAAGTGAAACAAAGAAAAACGGTAAAATGACAATGATTTCCAGCTGAACTTACACTTTAGCTGCGGATAATCTGTGACTCCCATGTCCTTTTAACAAGTTGTCGAATGGTCATTGTGGTTGAGAAAAAGATGATTTTTCATTGCGAGTGAAAACCATGTGTGGTCGATTTACCTTGCGCACACCGTCGCACATATTATTGCCACAGTATTCGCTGAATGATGAGCTTGATTTTTCCCCACGATACAACATTGCCCCCACTCAATCGGTTGTAGCCATTCGCCGGTCCAGAGCAAGTGAAGAACGACAATTGGCCATGTTGAGGTGGGGGTTAGTTCCATTTTGGGCTAAAGACCCGTCTATCGGCAACCCGATGATCAATGCCCGGGCTGAAACGGTTGCCTCTAAACCCTCATTTCGTATCCCGTTTCGTCGCCGACGCTGTTTGATTTTGGCGGATGGATATTATGAATGGCAGAAAACGGACCGTGGTAACAAACAGCCTTATTACATTCGCATGAAAGAGGAACGACCGTTTACATTTGCCGGGTTGTGGGAAAGCTGGGGTGACCAAAAAGGACAGCAATCTGGTTTGTCTTGGGAAACTTGTACCATCATCACTACGTATGCTAACCAGCTGACACGCCCAATTCATGATCGCATGCCAGTTATCCTTGATCCGTCAGATCACGGGCTATGGTTGGATCCTGACATCTTGGATGTTGCTCGACTTGAGCCGCTGCTCACACCATTTGATTCAAAGGAGATGGCTGCTGACCCAGTCAGCACACGCGTCAATCGGCCGACCATGGATGATCCCCGATGTATTGAAATTACGCCCGGCGAATAAAACGATCGGCGTAGCTGCGAACTTCATGTCCGTTTAGCACATGTACCATTCGCAGTTGTTGAACGGTGGCATCGCTAAATTGGGACAACGGCAGATGCACCCACCGTTTCTGGAAACGTTTAGCCAGGCGCCGCCAACCAGCACCTGGTGGGTAAGGGCTGAGCAGTACGATTTGGGGGCAATTACTATTGAGGCATGCTCCCGCCAGCAATCTTTCTTCCAAAGTTTCAGTGAAGTTCAACCGTGGATCGACCCAAACATCGACAATTGACCGTGGTGGATAAAGAAACAACGCACCACCATAGTTGGCTAATCCGATACCAGGTCCTACGGGTTCTTTGCGAAAATCGGTTGCGAAGAAGGATAAGGTTGATTCTTTTTCGTGTTCGGCATACCAAGTTGTTCGCCACGTGTAATCGCGAGGATCTGCTGGGCTGTCGAACAACATCACAACACTGTCGAGAGTACCTCGGCTTGGTGGTATTTCCTTCACGAAAATATTACCTGTATGCCAGTTGCGCAATGTGTCACGGATGTCAATTCCATCTTTGATGCTGGTCGTGAATTTCTCTGTTCGTGATAAATCAGCACCGATTACCGCCTGGGCGCGGTCAAAGATAACACTGCGGAAACCTTCGATACGATCGTCTTCCGGGGGCCAACTGCATTGTGAGAAGGGATTCCAGCGCAACTTCCAACGCTGACGATCTTGATGATCAGGCCGACGATGCAGTTCACACGATCGCCAAATGATTGGTGGACCTGGCAATCGACTGACCATTTGAACGATGTCATCGTCTGGCAGCCGTCCCTGATTGACACCGAGTTGTATCGGTTCGCAATCTGTGGGGCGGTGATATTGATAATCTCGCGCTGTTTCGGCTACGTGCAAAGCGAATTGGTCCCCAGCGATCTGCTTTGCAGCCATGATGATTGTATACAAATCAGGAGATATCCGACTTTCCAAAAGTGAAAGATTGCGAATGTATTTTAGTAACACGGATACAAGATGTGGGGTAATTTTTCTAGCACGGCTTTTCAATTCGGTTTGATAACGGTCGCGAGATGTCAATAACAACTGTTTGACACCGTCAATTGAAAGATTTTCATCATCCTCCAGTTTTGCCCGGGCCCGTTCATAAAGACCCGTGATAAACGGGAGTTCTCCCATCATGAATAGCAGCGTTTTCGGATCGACTGAAAAGATTGCAGTGTTATCTACCGTTTCGTGCTCAACAGTACTTGTGCGTTGTTCAACAAACGCTTCGCGAATCCAGGGCCAATCCAGCACGGAACAAACCAATAGAATCGAACGATATCGGCTGCGTAGATCCCAAAGCCTCGACGCCATGTGTGTGATTCGATCGCGCCGCTGTCCAGGTGAGGGTCGTGGTATGGCCGGGATCATGGCAGTGGCAAACCGGTCAATCCGAACTTTTTTCAGCGCATAGGGGTCAGGCAACGCTGCGCTATAAGTTTCAAATTGATTGGTCTCCAGGTCAATGAATTCCCGCGAGATTCGTTCCCCCAACGCGACGCGCAGAGCAGTGATCACAGGCTGGCAAGGATCGATGGGAACATAACTTAATTGTCGATCGTAGGATTCGTCTGATTCATCTTCGAGTTCTTGCTCAGAATCCGCTGCTGGTGTCCAGCCCGTCGACCAGGCTTGTTGCAATGTCTGTTGAACGACCACCGTTGGCGTTGGCAACAAGTCGATAGCCGTTTCAACATCGTTCCGAAAGGAATTGGGTAAGGGTACGGCGATACAGTCGAACGAATGATTCATCATGACCCGGCGGACTTCGACAGCACAATCGCCGCTGCCATGGATTACTGGCATGACAGTGATGTTATCGCCGATATTTAATGCGGGATGAAGCATGGGTTGGCCACCACGGCATTATGCCAAATCTTCGAAATTGTTATCATCCTCATCGTTCTCATCGTTCTCATCGTCACGATCAGGATGCAGCGGATCGTGGGGAGAAAAGAAAAAATCTCCCAGGCCCAATGGTACTGCGTCGCCACCTAAAGTGCGTTGACGTTGTTGGGCCAGGGACTCCAAATCCAGGGCTTCCTCGCCCAGGCAACAAGCCAGAGCTTCGCGCCAGGCCGTGTCTTTAGACACAGGATGTTCGGCATCCTGTTCCAGTCGTTTCAGGGCGAAGCGTAACAGATTCAATCCATCACGTGGCGAGAAATCAAGTGACAATTCGTGAGAACGCTGTAGGAAATCAACCGTCAGGCTTAACATTTCAGGTTCGGCAAACGGCAAATGATATTGCAGGATCGCCATTTCATCATCCCGATCAGGGAAACCCAATGATAACGTAGGTTGAAGACGGCTGAGGATATAGTCAGGAATCTCGTAGGTGGAATCATCTTGGTTCATGGTCACCGCACTGCGAAATTCAGGATGGGCAGAAATGGTAATGCCAGCCACAATTGACTCGACGTACCTGCGCTGATCCAACAGCGGTGCCAGGCTGGCCCACGACTTCTCATTCATCCGATTCCCTTCATCCAAAATACAGACCCCACCCAGAAGCATTGCCGTTACCAGAGGTGACGCGTGATAGGCAATCTGTCCGCTCTCTGCCAAAACAGGGGTGACCAGTAAATCCTCAGGACGAGTGTCGGCTGTGCATTGGTAGATGTAGAGCGGCTGTTTGCGCATGGTTGCCCCGGCCATGCCCAAGGCGGTCTTGCCGATGCCTGGTGCGCCCACCAGTCGTGGCGAGAGGGGTAGATCAGCTTTGTCCACCGTTAACCAACAGGCTAGCAGTTGCTGCAAGATCTCTTGGCGGCCGATCCACTGACCAGCGGCCGAGTGAGGTTTTCCTAACTTGATTCGGACACCGTCAATTTCAACGTGATCTTTTTGCCGAGCGTGCAAGGCACTTTCCTTTGTTCTTAGAGGTATCAGTTATTTCATAAAAATTAGCACAATGGTAACTGCCACCACAATTCCTACCAGCGACGATGGTTGCAAGCCCATAGCCTATACTTTGGTTGGGACCGACCGATAGGTTCCGGCGCTGTTCTTATTGGAAACACATCCATTCTGAACGATGATGGTTCGATCTTCAAGCGACTCATGCCTGCAAGACTCTCCCGGACTCAGTTTTTTGGAAGCCGGAGTGTGGGTTGCCATGCTGTTGGCTTGCGCAATTGCAGTCTCACCAAATCTTGCCGATGCCGATCTGTGGGGCCATGTTCTTTACGGTTCAGATACTCTCAGCGGCGGGATTTCGCCGACGGCGACCTATTCGTTTACCGCCAGCGGATATTCCTGGATTAACCACGAGAATTTATCTGAAATTGTGCTGGCGATCGTTGCGAACGTTGGGGGCGGGATGGGGCTGATGACCATGAAATGCCTGCTAGGGTTGGTGGTCATTGGGCTTGTACTGCACGCCGGTCGTAAATCGAACGTCAGTCGGATGATCCGTTGCATAGTTTCCCTGCTGGTGTCCGTTAACTTAGCCTACCACTGGAGCGTCCGCCCGCAAATTTTTTCCTATACACTATTTGCCGTGCTGATTGGCTTGGTGAGCTACAGCTTTTCTGGTTGGGAAGGGTCCTGGCAACTTCCCTGGTTTCGTCGTTTGGCTCGTGCCCACCCTGGCGATTTCCCCAAATACAATTCAGGTCGAATGCGTTGCCTTTGGTGGGCTGTTCCTTTGATGTCTGTGTGGGCCAATACCCACGGCGGTTTTGTTGCGGGATTTTGCATTTACACAGTTTTATTGTTGTGCCGTAGTGTGGAGGCATTATGTCGTTGGGGACATCAGGCCTGGGGTCTTGTACGTCGCTTTGCGTTGATGATCCTGGCGGCCGGCTTAGCGACATTGGTAAATCCTTACGGCCCGGGCTTGCATTGGTGGTTGTTCAATTCGCTGGGTCAGCCCCGTCCGGAGATTGCCGAGTGGCATCCACCGGAGCTATTCAGTTGGTTAACCTTGCCGCTGTTGGTGATCGCCAGTATCTGGTTATTGACCCTGGTGTTCAGTCGCCGGCAACTCGATTTCTCACAGCTTGTAATTCTCAGTTTCACACTTTGGCAGTGTTTTTTACATCAGCGTCATGTGCCTTTCTTTGCCATCTTGTTTGGCTATTGGGTCAGTCCGCACGTTGAGTCACTTTGGCGTCGTTTACACAAAACCAAGGTCGAGGTTTCATTGGACTCGGAGATGAAGCCGGCCATCCGACGTGTTGTGATCACTGCACTTTGTTTTGGAATCCTGCTTCTTGTGGGCCAGCTTGCTGGTCGCCTCAAGAGCCTGAATGTCAAACGAGACGTTTATCCAGTGGCTGCTTTGCAATACATGCACGATATGAATTTGCACGGCAATTTGGTTGTCACCTACAACTGGGCACAGTACGCGATTGCTGCATTTGGTAGCGACCAGCGAATGCGAGTTGGCTTTGACGGGCGATTCCGCACCTGTTATCCACAATCTATTGTCGACATGCATTTCGATTTTATTCTAGGCAATGGTTCTCGAGAACATCGCTGGCGCGGCTTGGAGTCACCACCTTTTCAAGCGGATCGCGTGTTACGGTTTCGCGATCCGGATCTGGTTTTGGTGAACCGACAACAGGCGCATTCATTGGAAATTCTGAAACGCCATCGAACGGATTGGGCGTTGCTTTACCAGGATCAGTTGGCCCAGCTTTGGGGCAGGTCGAATCAATTTGACAATTCATGTCACGCCAACTTCCTGCCTGAGCAGCGCAGAAATATTACTGATGCGATCCAGACAGGGTTTGTTTCCTGGCCAGCCCTGCCAACACGAATACAGCACGTTCAGGCCATTGCTGAGCTGCCTATTGATATCGACACGTCCAACGGGTCGTAATAGAACAACAAGATCCAAAGTAGAAACGAATCACCAAAATGTACTCTACAACGAACGATTTTCAGGCCAGTTTTTGTGAGGAGACCGTTCTGCTGCCACCTGAAACGAGCGCAAGGTCGGGCAATGGTGCTGGCATCAAACAGGATACCGACTGCGAACAGCGTGTCGCGCGACAACTCGACGAATTAACAGAATTGTTAGCTGTTGAAACCGATTTTGTGGTGGAAGGCCCCCAGTATGATTTGCCTGCTGGATTTCTGTTGAGTGTCGTGATTCCAGTTTTTAATGAGGAAACAACGATTCGCGAATTACTGGCACGGGTTCATGCACTTCCGGTGCCTTTGGAAATTGTGGTGGTCGATGATCATAGCTCAGATCGAACCCCAGACGAGTTGCGTCGCTGGCAAGGCGTTGAGAACGTAAAAGTGGTCTATCATGAACAAAACCTTGGTAAGGGAGCTGCCTTGCGTACCGGGTTTGAAGCAGCAACGGGCGAGATTGTGGTGATTCAAGACGCCGATCTGGAATATGATCCACGGGATATTTTGAAATTGCTTCAACCTATTTTGGAGGGACAAGCAGATACGGTTTATGGTTCCAGGTTTTTAGAAAACCAATATCAAGATCCTTCTTGTTTTCACCGCCTGGGGAATCACATGTTGACCATGACCTCCAATTGGGCTACTGGTTTACGGCTGACGGATATGGAGACGTGCTACAAGGCTTTTCGGCGAGAGGTCATTCGGGATTTACCGATTCGACAGAATCGGTTTGGTTTTGAACCTGAGGTCACTGCTAAACTGGCGCGACGTGGCATACGGCTTCGTGAAGTCCCTGTAAACTATCATCCGCGTAGTCGGAACGAGGGAAAAAAGATTGGCTGGCGAGACGGATTGAATGCCCTGTTTTGCATTGCGCGATATGCAGTGGCCGATTGATTTCTGTTTTCCTGGTCCATTACGGTTACTTCCCAACCAGTGTTCCGGACTTGGGAATGACAAAATCCTGCTCACTTTGAAGCTGTTTGCTACTTGCCCGATGCGGCTCGGCTGTGAATAATGCCGTCAGTTGCCTGTCTCGCCCCGTTTGCTTCGAGTTACCTGCCGCGATTCTGCAAACATGACGGATATGTTTTCCAAACCTCTGATGAGACGATTGTTCATTCTCATATTGTTGGGTGTTGTGCTCATTGTTTCCGCGCCCTGGTGGGTTACTTGTTCACCGCTGCGTGACCAGGTTGTTGGGCTTGTGATGGCCGATCCACGATTGAATGTAAAAACGGGGAGTGCATCGATGGGTTGGTCATCGGTGTTGAAGCTGGAAGACGTGGAAATCGAATCGGTGAATCGAGCGTTGCACATTTCCATCGATTCGCTGCAGTTTGCCCAAGCCTGGCCGATGTTATGGTGGTCAAAACCAGATCTGGGAGTCACCAAAGTGGCTCGTCCCCAAGTCGAATACATCCTTTCTGCTGCCAAGGTTCCATTGCCAGAGACAAAATCCGGGAAATCCATTCTGACTGCAACGATGGAAGATGCGGGAATTTATATTCGTAGTGTGCCTAAGGCGGCTCCTTTACTTGAGTTTACCGGTATGCGATTGGACCTGCGAATCGAGCAACAGGGTGAACAACGGATGTTGACAGTCGAACCTGCGACGTTGATCGATCGGAAAGTCCTGGATTCTGAAATGTGCCGGCGGGGTCTGCAGTTGATTGCGCCCGGATTGGCCAATGCAACAGATGTGGATGGTGAAATAACGTTGAAGCTAAATCGTTTTCGCCTGCCGTTGGATGTTGAA
>Ga0310342_100000217_pt1 | contig 29772 bp, 15 predicted proteins | sample S15DNA20500_MG_FD_206155 | JGI IMG/M metagenome (GOLD analysis project Ga0310342, IMG submission 206155) | Marine microbial communities from station ALOHA, North Pacific Subtropical Gyre - S1503-DNA-20-500_MG | ecosystem: Environmental > Aquatic > Marine > Oceanic | place: Pacific Ocean: North... | reverse complement strand
ATGTCACGGTTGCTCAACTCCGGCCCGCCGCCAATACCACTAGCGATTTTGGTGCTGCTCTTGACCGTGCCATCGGTGTTCATCAACAAAACATGCACCGCACCACGATCACGGCCGCCGGAATCATCGCGGTAGGCACCAACGGCCAGATCGGCTACACCGTCACCGTCCAGGTCGCCCAGCGACTCCATAGAACTGCCGAAAGAATCACCGTTGCTCAGCGCCGGCACACCGCCAATTTTAGTGCTGCTCTTAACCGTGCCATCGATGTTCATCAGCAGCACATGCACCGCACCACGATCACGGCCGCCGGTATCATCGCCGTTGGCACCGACAGCCAGATCGGTAACCCCATCACCGTCCAGGTCACCCAGCGACGCCACAGAACGGCCGAAAGAGTCAAAATCGCTCAGCATCGGTCCACCACCATAGCCGGTGGCGATTTTAGTACTGCTCTTGGCCGTGCCATCGGTGTTCATAAACAGCACATACACCGCACCACGGCGAGTACCCCCGGTTAAATCAGTGAAGGCCCCGACGGCCAGATCGGGCACGCCATCACCGTCCAGGTCACCCAGCGATGTTGCAGAATTGCCAAATCGGTCGTGCCAGCCCAGCTTCGGCCCGCCGCCGATATCCCGAGCGATCTCGGTGCTGCTCTTGGCGGTGCCATCAGTGTTCATAAACAACACAAACACCGCACCTCTATAACTGCCGCCTTGCCATTCTCCCCGGGCACCGACGGCCAGATCGGCCACCCCATCACCGTCCAGGTCGCCCAGTAACGCCACAGAACGGCCGAACAAGTCACCATTGCTCAGTACTGGCCCGCCGCCGATACCGCTGGCGATCATGCTGCTGGTCTTGGCCGTGCCGCAGCCATGATCGGTGATGGTGAATACGTAGTCTTCCACTTCTCCATCGCTGGCCGGGCCGATCGGATTCTGGGCCTCCGCATCGGTGCTCAGACGGAATCGCGCGTACGTGCTACCTGCCAACTCGGATGGTATCGTCGGAAACGTAAGCTTCACGCGAGCATGGATCGTGTCGAGGCCAACCGTCGCTTGCGCCCGTTCGCTGGTGTTGTCGAACACGCCGTTCTGGTTGTAGTCAATCCAGCCGGAAAGTGTCGCCTCGCTGCTGGTCTTATTGGTCACCCACAGCGTCACCATAGGCTGTGAGCCTACCGTGCCCGACAGGTCCAATTGAGTGAGCAAGCCGTCTTCGTCATCCAGCACTTCGCCTGGCATTGGGTTGTACAAGTCGTCGGCATTGGCACTTGCGTTTTGTAGCGTGCCCATGTCATCGTCAACGATATCGCCCAGGAACAAACCAGCTACGGTCGTGTGTTGCGGGCCGCCATCACTGGCCAAAGTCTGGTAGTTGCCCGCACCTGTGCCAGCGCCTGTATCCGGTGCGTCACCAAAGTCCGAGGCCAACAACACTCGCGTTTCCAGTGGCTCACATATGGCATGGCGATACATCCACAGCCGACTCGAAGCGAACCTTTCTTGAGGACCACGCGACTCAAAAATTTTAAAGAAATCGACCGCCGACGGGAGCACTTGTGTACTCCGATGGCCGGCCAAAGGCAACCGGTTCGAAAATACTGCGCGCCAACGGCGAGTACGAAGATAGTCTATCAACCGATTACTTCTTCGTTTGTTTTTACGTTTTCCAGTCATTGGGCAAATAGCGATCTATTGGCAGGTATTTTCCAAATGGATATTCCTGGAACCGCTCCAAACCTGGAGTGCCGCAATCGCTACATTTTAACAGAATGTGCCCCCCGTGTACAGCGCGCGGTAATTTCCCCCATCTTTTCGTTGTTCGTCCGTTGGCAATTATCGCGGAGACCAGCCTGGCGGTCTTCTCCGACGGCAAGCGGTTGTCGGCGCGCAGCAACCCCTCAGTCACCCAGCTTTTTCCGCAAGCCAATCCACTTGGTCGTGACCATCGTACGAACCGGTAATCCTGTCCGCGTCGACAAAGAAAAGCGTCACACGGTCATCGGTCATGCCAATGCGGAAACGTGGCGCGCCAGCCGTGAGTGCGAAGAGGGTCTATCAAACAATGCTTTCTTTGTTTGGTTTTACGTTTTCCAGAATTTAGGCGAATGACAATCTATTGCGGATGAGACAATTGAAAGGCGGGCAAGGAAAGCTACAGATAGCGAGTGAGGCACGGTGGACAATTCACATCAAGGCCGTTGATTCATAGTTCTCCCGGTTCGTCAACCAGGACCAGGCGTTCGATTTCGTTCGTCTTGAAACCGAGCGCCTTGGGACGGGTGATGTTGGGCAGCATAACAACGTCGTACAATTCGGTCACCAGTTCCCCTTCCAAGCGAACGGTATGGACGACATGTCCCGTCTGTAAGTCAATCACGTACAAACCACATTGTGGTTCGGCATTGCGTTTCTGCATCTCCTCGTCCAGCGGCAGCCCGTCGAAGGTCCGCTGCCGTGGCAGCGACAGGGTGACGATAGCCCATTGCCCCGAAAACGCCAGGCCACGTAGATACCCCGGACAAAACGCGATGGGTTCAAATTTCCCCCGCTCCAGATCGACGTAGCCAAACTCGCCCCTCCCGGAATTCAGCACCCACAAGCGGTCCTGGTACCAGCGAGGTGAATGCGGCATGGAAAGCCCTTCGACCATCACGTTACCAGTGGTCACATCGATCACACAACCACCATCGGCCCGTCGCTCGCGCCAGCCTTCTGGCACATCGGTTCGAGCCACCGCCGTAACGTAGCGTGCGCGGCCGTCGCGCAAGGCCAAACCGTTCAAATGGCAACGGTCTTCGGCCGCCAACGCACTGAGGAAAGGCGGCTGCCACAAGGGCTGAAAGCTGGCCCGCTCACTGAGCGTTGCCAGACAGCCGAACATGGTGTTGACCAGCACCACTCGCCCGCTGTCTTCTACCGTCACGTCATGCACGTCCAGATGACCGGTCGTGTATCCGACCCGCGGCACATACACTGCGTCGAACGAATCGTCGCCCAGGGGCGAAGGTTGATCAGAATCGGCGGCTACTCCCCGCACCAAAAGATTATCCAGCCGCCAAAGCTGGTAACGGGAACTCATCCACAGACTTTGTGCGTCCGGGCTCGCCCAGAGACCCATGCAATGGGGAAAGGTCCGCTCGAAGACCCCCAGCCTATGTTCCGGCTTACGGCCAACAAAGAACATCTTGCCAGTCTGGTAAGTCGAGAACGCCAGGCTGGTCTGACGGTCCTGCAGCCAATCGAGAAAGTATCGCGAACCGACAACTTCCAACCAAGGTTTGTCCGCTTGAGGCGGCGTCGCTGAATCGGATGCAGGGTTGTTAAGTTCCATGGCGGGTATCCAGATGTTAATCCTCTAGGAGGCAAATAGTAAAACCGGCCGCAAAACGATCACCAAAACGGATCGAAACTCAAATTTCCCGAAATTCACCGAGGGACGGCATTCCACATCACAAATGATTCAACAACCTGTTTCGTAAGGAACAACAGTCCACTGCGTAAACGCAGTATGGTTGGGCTGGATCACAGTATCCCTGAAAATTCCTGGAAGATTGTGATTGGTGAAGTGAGCTTACCCGATTCCAGTTCGGGACCGCAGTACACAGCTTTAGTGCCCAACCTGTCGGTTCGCCTAGGGTGCCGAAAAACAAAACGGTCGCATGATCGTCCTCGTATTGGAAGACGGCCGTCGTTTCGTCGGAAAGGTGTTATGGGGTATTGCCCAGAGGGATGTCCCCTGGAACCGTTCCAGATGAGGACTACCCCTATTGTAACAGCATGCGACCCCTCCTCCATGTGAAGTGCATCGGGATTTTTCTCATTTTTTGACTGGCGGCCCTGGTTTCCAGGTTCCTCTGGCCGGGGCTTTGCCGCCCGTTGTGCACAGATCTTCCCTGCTAAGGCCGATATTTTCTACCACGATGTGACTCTATCCGACTGGGGATGTCTGGCTTAAACGAATTTCCTACTATCGATTCATCAGTGAACAACAGGAAATCATTTTTAACAAGCGTATAACACTGCCTTGTTGAAAGCCCCCTGACACTTACGATTTCCCAGTAGGCGAAAAACGGCTGGCCGCCTGGCCGGGAGACACTGGAAGCAAAAGAACTTAAATCTCCGGACGACTGAGCTTGGTCTGAACCTCGAAAATCGAACCTTGACGTTCGTGTGCCGGTTCTGGAATCCGTACAGGCACAGTTTCAAGACGAGGCTCACTCATCGCCTGTCCTCGAAGAATTTTGGCATCGAAGTCTTCAATCTTTCCCCAACCTCGCAAGGGCCATGCATCAACTGCAGCCAACTCCAACAACATCAATCGGCGCGGATGGGGTGATATATTTTGTCGCGATGCATGAAGTGTACGTACATGATGAACAGTGATGCCGCCAGCTGCAACGATGATGGGTACGACTTCTGTATCGCCAAACCGGGCATCTGTCACCGCTCCCACAAACACACCATCCTGATGATGATTATGCACCGGCCCGCGATGAGAACCAGGCAAAACTAATAAACAACCATTTTCGAGTGTCATATCGTCGATCGCGACACCCACAGCCAGCATATCGTCATTGGTGTGAGGGTAAAAACTCCAATCCTGATGCCATTGAACTGGACTGCCAACATTCGGACATTTCAGGTTCAACTTGGTCGTCTGATATCGAATTTCTGATCCGATTAACTGCGAAACGATATCCAAGATCCCTGGGTGTCGCAATACACGGTCGTAGACCGCGTGATGGAGATTTGGATTTTTAATCCGCCGAACGCGCGGGTGCTCCTGCGAATGATCGGGTTCCAAATCATAGACATCAGTATGATGGGTTACGTGCTGTGATTGCTTGACAAATTCGTCCGTGACGCAGCGAAGTTCATGCACCTCATCACTCGTGAGAACCTGTTCCACTGCCAAATAACCGTTCTCCTCGTAGAATTCAACTTTTTCGATCGATATCATGTGAGCTTCCATGGATCAGCGTAGTTCACAGTCGATCCAAAGAATCAACCCAGCGCAGGAATTCTTCGAATTCATTATCTGCCAAGTAACGAGCCGACGTTCCCTGATCCACGACGGTCACAGGATATTTCATCGTTCTTAATAGCTGAATCCCTTGATTGATCAATGGTTCCAGTGGTGACTGACTGGCAACGGTAGTATAAATCGCCAATCTTTGAAAAGGATCGTTGTCCGGTGGGCGTGACAATCGAGGTATCGTGGCATCAACAGCTGCAATACCACGAACCAATTCACGATGAGCAAACCCAAGCAGATAAGCCATGGCTGCACCCGCCTGATAACCGTGCGCAACAATACGAGTGGAGTCAACTTTATATCGTGAAATCAGCTGGTTTAAGGCCTTCTGTGAAAACTCCACTTCGGTACGCTGCCACCGAGACGGATTTTGAGATTGCGGGGCAAGCAAAATTAGATTTCGTGCTGTACACGAATCCTTCCATCGGTCGATGAGCTTTTCCTGGTCGAATCCACCTGGTGCGTGAAACCACACCACGACACCTGCAGGATTTTGGGGATTGTAGTTCTCGGGTATGTAGGCAAAACAATGGCTTGGAGATTCAGGCAATTTAATCTCAACAACCCCAGTATCCTGTTGTTCCCCACCATTCCAAGCTGGAATTTCCTCTACTGGCAATACGTCTGGGATTAACGTCGGCAGCACACCGAGTGAAAGCTTCACATTTTGCATCTGGCCGCTTCGCTCAAATACCAAGTCTACATTTTCACGATCTTCGATAGCTGCAATACTCTTGCGCAAAGATTCCGCATCTATAATTTCTTCACCGGAAAACAACACGAGTTGATCGCCTTTTTGCAGGCCTGTGTGGTCAGCTGGACTGTCCGGGTAGACATAACGGATAACAACTCCTTTTTGATCGTGTGAAGTTCGTACCGGCAGTACGCCAAGAAACGGATGTTCAAACGGATCAAGTTCATCTGTCAGTAACACTTCCGTTTCAAAGGTAGTGTTGTCACGTCGAACAACGAGCTGTACCTGTTCATCAGCATATTTCGAACCAAGGACATGCTTTAACTGCGCTTGTCGGATAATTGGTGTTTGATCAATCTGAATGATCGTATCATTTTTTTTCAAGCCTGCCTTAGTCGCCGGACCGTTAGGATGGCAGGCAGCGATTTTTGCGAATCCGTTATATAGGTTATTTCCTTCCAGAACGACACCAAGAATGCCAGGATACAAATCCTTTCCCGATTTCAGTTCGTCGAGTTGTTTAAAAATGTCTTCAAGCGGTATCGCAAAACCTATTCCAGAATCATACCATTCGGCACCAGCTACTTCCCCGCGACCTTGCGGTGAAAGCGGAACTAAAACCCCTATGACGCGTCCCTGGATATCCAGCAACGGCCCACCGTAATTGCTAGGAGATATCTTGGCATCCGTTTGAACAGCTTTACTCCAAATTCGGTTGACTGCACTGACAATTCCAATCGAGACGTTGGGACCCGCCTGGTCGAACGTTCTTCCCACGGCGATAGCCCATTGGCCTACCTCAATTTCCCCACGTGATATTGCACGAGGTACAACAAGTTTTTGTTCGGTGTTAACTTTTAAAAGTGTCAGCATGCGACTATGGTCTCGTGCGACAATTTCTGCTGCTGCCTTCTCTCCATTTGAAAAGATCACCAGAATGGATGACGGTTTGCGGACAAAATTAAACGAACTGGAAATTACATATCCATCCTCAGAAACGACCAATCCTGAAGTTGGTCCTGAACTTGCCAGCGTTCTTCCAATACGCTCGGTTCCTCCAAATGTTTCGATTCGCACGACCGATGGCATCATCCGAGCCACACTGTCCTGGTACGCCTTTTCTTCTAACTGAATGATACTTTGAGCAAAGATCATTGAAGGTACGAGAACACTGAAACCCATCGCAAATAAATTGGCTCGAAGCATCTCGACCTCTTAGTCCGATTGCGGTGTGACAGGCGACACCGATTTTGCTTGTAATTCTGCCGTGACAAGCTCCTGGTCTCGTCGAACCGTCAGCGTAATTTTGTCATCCTCGTCGATCATTTCTAATTCACGAACAAATTCCTTACAGGATTGGACCATGTGTTCGTCGACATAAAGGATGAGATCGTCAGTCCTCAATCCGGCCAGCTCGGCTAATGATCCAATACCGATTTTATCAATGAACGGAGGTGTTTTGGTTAAAATATCCGGCACCAACGAGATCCCCAGATGCTCGACCGTCGTGGGAAATTTCGGTTTCTTAATGTCAGTGTTCATATGTCGTGGGATAATCTTACCGGCGCGGATGTCATCGATCGCACCCCGAAGTTCATTGATTGGAATTGCATAGTTGAGCCATGTATTATTGGCAGCATCACGAAGTTCCTTACCAAGTACGCCGGTCAATTGACCCTGGCGATCGGTTAAAGCACCACCGGCTGCGCCCGGATTGTTGGTCATGGCATCCAAAATATATGCGGGCCCCTTATAAGGCAAAACAAACACACCACGCCGAGCAGCGAGAGCGCTACGTGCCGCAACACAACCGTGTAAAACACTCGCCGGTTCATCACCAGTTGCCACTCCAAAGATATTACTGAAGGCTAAGATGCGAGAACCTGTATCCACCTCCACGGTCTTTTCTAAATCAAAACAAGGGAAATTGCTGCCCTCGATTTTAAGCAGTGCAATTTCGGTACGGGGATCACTACCGAGAATTTGTGCATCAAACCGGCGTCCGTTGTTCAACGTCACAGTCAGTTCGTCTGTGTCCAATACATAACTCCAAGCTGTCACAATATGGCCCTGTGGGGAAATCAAAAAACCACTCTGATAGGGCTCCAGACCACGAAATCCGCCAGCACCGTAGATCTTAACGATTTTTGGCTGGACATCATCAATCACATTTGAAAACGAAGTATCCGCCCGGATCGAATTGCTGTTCAATACCAAGTAACACCCAACAACCGTGATACACCAATATCCAATGTCTCCCCACGACATCCTGCAAAATTCTTTTCTCCATCGCTCGAACAAAAACAACAAGCGGCTGAATTTACAATTCAACTGCTTTCGTACCAGCTGTGGCATAAATTCAAAAAAAATTTTACGTTTGGAATACATTGCCATTACTTGATTGACTTGAGGGGAAAACTGCACGATGTAATTGGACGGTCACGATCGAATGGTTGTTGGTTCGATGGAGTTAGGCTGAGTCGTCAGAAGAAGCATCCATTTGTACATCTTCGAACTCGATGATCCCGTACGACTTATCACCATACCGGACTTCCATTCGATAGGGCGTCTCATTTCCATCCTTTATTTCATATCGATCAAACCGGATTTCGCATGGATCAACATCCCTTTCGGGATACATTTCCATCCCCACAAGGTAACCCGTTTTCACATCACACTGAAAATGCACTTCTATGGTATCGTGAATAGCAACGAGCACATCAACGAGTTCGTTTTGGCCGAACATGGGTGCGGTACCTAAATAATAGACCTCGCCAAACCGTTCAGGTCCCATCGTCAAAAAACGGTGCCAAAGGTGCAGTGCGACTAAAAGTCCACCACTTCCGTGCGGGACAAGTTGTGCATCAAGATCTTGCTTTAGATCGATCAGCTCCTGCTCATCGCCAAATCGACAATCGACTTGTTCAGATGAAATCACTAGCTCAAGTGACTCTTCTTCACCTAACTGCCCTGTTAATGTCCAGGCCCCGTCGCGATTTTGGAAATCACCGTGATTCAGAAGTGCTTTCCAAATTCGGTCTCGATGAAATCGATTGAAATAGTAGTTTGCAAAGCCCCGGCGAGCCTCATATACCCGTGCGACAGACTCCGGGACACTTTTCTTCTGTAGGAGGGTTGGTTCGCTGGGTTGGGGTACGTCTGGCTGTTCCTTTTCCGATGACTTTTCACCTTCATCGGGGGTGGGGTCATCTTGTCCATCGCTGTCTTGCTTTCTGTGTTTCCTTTCCTGATCCGGCACGGGTTTGTCTTGATGAGGAGGATCAGACATTTGCTGCATTTTCCCCAACAATTCTTCTTCACGGTGGACACCCGCGAGCCTTACAAGTCTCGTTTGGCGTTTCCCATCCTGGTTAAATTCAATTGGAACCCGCCAACCTTTAGGATAAATTCCCAACGTATTTTTTAATTCATTGGCTGACTGAATTACACGATTTCCAAAAAACAGAATTTCATCTCCGTAACGAAGACCCCGTCGATAGGCGTCCGACGATTTAAGAATGTTCGTCACAACAACTCGACCGTCTTCATCGGTCGACACACTGGCACCCAAGGTCGCATGATCGACAATCCGCCCACTGCGGAGAAACCCCATGAAATTCTTGATTTGATTGATCGAGATTGCATATCCAACACCAACGTTGACCCGTCCACGCTTTTCGAAAGATCCACGACCATTAACACCTATCAAATGGCCTTTTCTGTCAAACAAAGGCCCTCCTGAGTTGCCTGGATTGATCGCTGCGTCAGTCTGCAAACAATCGGCGTACTCCAACAAGGTGCCTGCTGGATACTGATAACGATGAATCCCGGATACCAATCCATAAGTGACCGTTGGTTGGAAATCTGTTGCTAACAAAAAAGGGTTGCCAACAGCAAAACACCAATCACCTACGCGAACTTGATCACTATCTCCCATCATTGCTGATGGAAAATCATCACGGCCAAGTAATTTGATCAAGGCAACATCACCTGTTGGATCAATTCCAACGATTACCGCGTCGTAAAGTATTCCATCCGGCATACTGCATTTCATTGCCTCACCAACTGGTTGAACGACGTGGTAGTTAGTAAGGGCGTAACCGTCAGGCGAAATCACAACACCAGATCCACCACCTCCGCCGTCACTCGAAAATACCGAAACCGATGAGCGAAGCGCAGTTGCAATCGCTTGTACACGGTCCGCTTCAGCTTGTAACACCTGCTGGGGTACATTTGAAAATGAACCTTCATTTTCGCTGGCATACAACGGTGCAGATACGACTGCAACGGCCAGCATGGCCATTACGACTTTTTGAGTCATCACTTGGATACCCTCGCATCACAAAGGTGGAGATGGTCCGCCACATCACCATCTTCGCCATAATCGACCAAGATTTGTAAGCGACGTACTCCGGATATATCGAGTTCTAATGGAACAGGCTCTCTGCCACCCTGTACGACCTCACGAAACAGCACACGATCATCTCCCGAAATTTCCAGCACAACATGTCCACGACCACGGCGATCGGGATCTATTCCAACAACAGCATGAAATTGATGATAAGTACCGCGAAGACGATAAATCAACTCCGTGCGGCTATGGATCGCAAGGCCTTTTGTAAACTTCAAAATCTCAGCACCATCAGAGAGGCTTAAAGAATGTCCATCGAAACTTGTATCGCGACGTGGTTGACGAACTAAGTGACTCAATATTTTCGAAATCTCCGTATTGACAAAAGGAACCACGTGACTGGTCTCTGGCTCCAAATCACTTAAATAAGCAATCTTCCCTGAAGAATAGTCAATCCTGGAAATATCACGTAAAGACAATTCGAAACGAAAACCTGACAGCGTGAGAATTTCAATCTGATCACCAGCGGCCAACTTAATTTCACGTGCAATAATTTGGAGCCCGTGTTCACCTTGAACGATTACCAAAGAATCCGGCGGCTGAAGTTCGGAAGATTGATAAAAAATCAAACCCTCAATTTTTGACTTCCGATCGAGTGTTACTCGCTCACCGTCAAAAAGAAATTCAACCTCCTTGTCAGTAACCTTAATGATCTCAGCTTCTACGTAATCCAATGTTATCGGTTGCTGCTTGGATTGACGGTTCAGCTTACGCAAAACAACCGTGTCAGCCGTGCGCTGCGACGAAAGGATCTCATTCCACTGTTGGTTAACATCACGAATGGACTTAAGCGACAACCGCCTCTGTCCATACCAACGCAAAGAGCGAAGCACATTACTCGGAACAGAAAGAGTCGTCGCTGATGGCAACTTCAGCTCAATCCGTCCTTCCATGAGCTTAAATCCAATGAGTGGAATACACGATCCATCATTAAGCCATACTTTTGCCAACTCCTGTGTTTCTGATCGATCCTCACCCGGAAAATCAACTCGCAGTAGCTCGTCGATAACAGCAATGTTTTGTTTGCCGTCAGACGTCGTTGTCACAATCCCCATACTATCAAGTTGCTGTAGCACACCATGATGCAAAGAACCATCAAGCAGAGTGACCGATACATCGGGCGCAGCTGCCACTGTAACCAATAACAAGGCTAATCCTGGAGTCACAATCATTACCTCCCAGGCCGCGAAGTGGTCTCACCCTACTTCGCATCTTTTTCTTGTGCAATCTTCCGAAAATACCGCTCAATGACATCACGGTAATGAGCCGGGAAATCACGACTAATCTGCTGTAACGCTTCCTGTCGTTGTTTGGCAGGAAGATCGCCCCAATCAGAGTTCTCTGCAAGTTTCTTCGGATCAACGTTTCCAGGGCCGAACAGGTCAGCTGCCTGGCTATCCTGCATGGGCTGCGACGGATTCTGTTTGCCACCACCCCCGCTCTGTTGCTGCTGTTGTTGTTGTTGTTTTTCAAGTTCCTCAATCATCTTGTCTAGCTTGGCAACCACATCTTTTTGATCTTTACGAACACGTTCACCCGCACGGCCCAAATCCAGTCGCATTCGTACTCTATCCATGATTCTAGATACTTCATCTAAGGAATCGACTTTCATCGGTTTGAGATCCGCTTCCATCAGGCGTGCCACGTTCGCATAGCGTTGAGGTATTGAAGATTCATGCTCCAACAATCGTGAAATCGCCAACAAACACGCTTTTTTTTCAATAAGACGATGTGAAACAACACCATGGTAAAAGAATAAAGAGGCTGGATCCACAACACCCTGTGGATCCAATCCCTCAAATATCACGTTTGCTTCACTAATTAAGTCATGCTGCACAAGCCACCGACCATAAAGTAATCGGAGATTATGTTTGACAAAAGGAGCAACTGTATCCTCCCAAAGAATGTCAAACTTGGGGACAGAACGTGGCCAACTACTTTGCTCACAAAGTGACACGAGATCAGCAGCGCGAGAATCGGCTATTGCAATGGTTCGGCCCACATGTTCAAGCAGGCTACTTCCTTGAGCAGCAGGTTTAAATTGGCGCCAGTAGTCGATGATCTGCTGACGTTCTTGCGAACTGAGATCGAGCGACTCGATCCATAATTCAAATTGCGGATTGACATCTTGCCAGGTTCGTAGTTGCCAGGAAGCCCGCTTTTCTAGGTCATCCAGTGCCTGAATCGGATAACTACCTGCAGTCAATCCGAATATTACAACAACACTGATTGCTGCTTTCCATGGCCTGAAAACATCTGGAAATCTCATCACTGATTTTTCCCCAATGCGATGTCGCGTGTGATCTGATGAATCCGACCTTCCCGATCTGCCAAGTTGTGGAGCGCGTTGATCAATTCATCATTTGTCGCCTGCCCACGTTGCTCATCGGAATCTTCAAGTAACCGGGAGTATCGATCAGTACGCTTGTTAACACGAATTTGTAACGAACGGATCATTTTAAGTTCGGCAATTGCATCGACCAGAGCCTGTTCCGACTCCTGCCCCTGTTGCATTTGTTGTTGCTGCTGTTTTTGCTGTTCCATTTTTTTTTGCGCCTGCCTCAACGATTCAATCATCTCTTCAAGTGCTTCAATGATCTCCTCTTCGATACCCTGTGTGATCGATCCCACCTTAGCATTTACCAATCGCTTAACCACCTGCTCAATGTCATCACGCATCTGACCTATGACTTCGGGAAAAGCTATTGATGATCCTTCCTCTTTCAAAAGTGTCAACGCTCGATCTGCCTCATTGAGAATCTTGCGTTCGGATGCACTGAGCTTCCCAGCCTCAATCTCATCTCCTCGAGTTCTTTGATCAGCCGGTGTTTTATCAATCTGCTTCGTTCCTTCATATACGATCATTTGCATCTCTAACATTTTACTGAGACGAGCTTCGAGCATCGCGAGTGTGCGTTCCACCTCTTCTTCGCGAAGTTGTCGAAGAATCTCTTCAAGTTCGGCAATTGCCTTACGCAGCTCTGCCTGTGCCTCTTGCTGCCGCTCGATGGCCTGTTCACGTTCCGCTTTTTCAAGTTGCTTCCGAGCTTCCCGCATACGTTGCTCAGCAGCTTCAACTCGTTGGCGTGCAGGATTGCCCGTTGTTGATTTCTGAGCGGGATTCTGCTGACCAGATTCTGGCGAATTACCCTGCGAATCGTCTCCCTGGTTTTCCCCACGTTGCCCCTGGCTTTCGCTTTGATTTTGACCCTCACTCGGATCTGTATCTCCATTACCATCATCCTCGTCGGAACGTTCTCTATCGTTTTTATCCCCAGCCTCTTGTGCGTTGGACTGCTTGTCCGTTTGATTTTCATCCTCGTTTGACGGATCGCGTTTTTCCTGCGGCTTGTTCTCATCATCATTCGACTCGTTCGCATCATCATCCGTCTCGGCGTTATCGGAGGAGTCCTGTAGATGTGATTCCTCATTGGTACGAATCGTATCGGCCAACTTGCCCGTTCGATCCGCTATTCGATCCTGTTCTTCGCCTAATTGCTCAGAATTCCTGTCTATTTCCGTACGAGCAGTGATTCCACGCTGCTGGCGTAGAAGACGTTCTACATCTTTGATGTACTTACGGACTCGGGCTTGCTCACTTTGCAGCCGTTGCGGCCTACTTTCGCTTAACAACAGTTCCAGTAAATTTTCTAAATCTGTAGCGACTTCACTTTGACCTTCAACAGCACGAGACAGCTTCTGGTCTGTTAGAAGCTTAACAAGGACATTTAATTGCAATCCAATATGTTTGTCCTTGGCTCGCTTTAAAGCTTGCCGCAATAGGGCAGACCTGCCGGGATTATTTAGCGCATCAACCTCCGCCATCTTGGCAATGAGCATTTCTAGACGTTTGTAATGATCAGCCAACTGACTCTGTTGATACGCAAGCTCGTCCATTGGCTCCGGTGTCGAATCATTGGGTGGAACTTCCTGGCAATGCGCAGGTGTTAAAACTGCAAACAGGCAGGTCGCCAATGCCAGCGTTGCGATCCGTCCAGTTCGATGTTTATCAATAAATTGAAGCATATTTTCAACGTGTCCTCACGGTCCAAACAATTGCTTCTTGCGCTCTTTTTTAGTTTGGTCGGTAATACGTCGTTGATCCTTTATGAGCGATCGAACGATATCGATCAATTCATTAAAATTTTCTAACTCTAACATCTTCTCCAGTACGTGATTGATTTCAACAAGAATATCGTCGACTTGAACCACGACTTGATTCACAGCATCGGCCCTGCCAGTCAAATTATTTAGATCCGACTCCAGTAACTTTAAGTTTTCAATCAAAAGCGGATATTCGTCTCGAATGACTGCCTTTAATGGATCAGAAATCTCGTTTTTCAACCGAATCTTGCGAGCTTCGGTATCAATGCGATTATTGATTAATTCATCGCGAATATCATCAATCATGACTGAAACCCCTTCAACCTCACGGGCCGATCGCTCACAGTTCTGCGTAGCTCGCTGGACAATTAACACACGGAGCGAATGATCCCGGTTGAACGATTCATTACTGGTTGCAAGCTGGGCTACTGGTTTTGCCTGACTATTTTTCTGATCTTTAGGGTTTGAAGTTTCAAGGCGATCTTCTGGCTCATTGCCCAAGGCACCACCATCATTGAGACCGTCTGCTGATTTCACTCGTAATAGAGAATCCCGAGTACTTGTTAGTTCAATTACAATTTGCTCGAGCCGACGTCGAAGCCCCAACTCCCGAGCTTCAAGAAGAACGAGCAAGTCATTAGGCGTCACAACGTCAAGTTCGAAACGATCACTGCTGCCAACATTCGGACCACGCTCGAGGTCAAACCGATCGGCCGCAGAAATTTTCAAAGCTACTTTGTCTCCTGGAAGAAGCTTCCAACCTTCTTTTTTGAGATCTTGATATTGATCAAAATCGAGTACTCCCTCCTGAGCACTTCCTTTGTTGAGCGGCATCGAAAAACGGTGCGACCCATTTTCACCTCGCTCTAATTCAAACCAGGCTTCTGCAACAGCGTTGTCATCCGTGATTTGACCAACAACGGGAAGACGTGCTTGGGCAGTGATGGCCGCACCAATTCCATCGAGTTCCATATCTACCTCGGGAGCATCATCTTGAATTGCACCAATCGTAATACGAAAAGGTTGACGATTGGCAATATTATCTGAATCATGCAAAGTCAGCTCATAGGTTATTGTACCAGTCAAACAGGAGATCTCGAACGAAAAAGATGAAGTTGCTATCTCGGCTTCCTGTTTCCCAAAGACCATTTGTTCGGTGAAACCGGAGCTTGTATTCAAAATATCAACCGACTTAAGCAGTTTGTTTGCGGTGGCGTGGACGCGAATATTTGTTCCAATTGGCAGCCGAGTTCCGGGTCGTAGGGTTTCTATGCGAGGCAAGAACACCGACAATTGTTCGTCGACAAGATACGACGGGAAGGTACAATCAAGGTTCGTTTCAACTATCGTCGGATTATCCACAACCTCGATTGACAAATCCCTGAGTCGGTGATCGTACCCAACAATATCAAAACGAACGTCCGCTAAAATACCTTGAAATGGTTTTCCTTCGTAGACAAATTCCTGACTGTCTTGAACCGGCTTGCCGACCTTTCGCATATTCACTCGGCCCCGATCATCATTGGACGTGCGATAGAAAATCGTACAAACATCTGGCACATATTTTTGAGAATCCGCGAAAACATTTAGGCGTAAATCGGAACCACGCCCAACCTTGATACGGCCGTTTATGAAATCAGAAACACGAATAAGTGTCTTACGAGGCCACGTTTGGTCTGACAGACCATAGAGGCGATTCGTCGCAAGCAAAAATTCGGCATTTGAAAACGTAGCAAGCGATCCTACAGAAACGATTGCTAACACAGCTCCCAAAAGGCTTCGACCGAGCGGCATGAAATTGAACACGCGATTCACCTGCACATGGTTGAGCTGCTGAGCAGCCATGTCACGAGCAGTGGACAACATGACAAGATCAAATGGATCTTCAACACCACCTACCGTTTCACCTAGTTCGACTGCGGTTAAAAGAGAGTCTCGAAAATCAGGAAATTGTCGCTCCAACAGTACGGCCATGTTTCTATTGTGAAGGGGCACGAAAGCTCGCCGTAGAATCCAACGGTAAAGAATTCCGATCACTCCGATCATTACGAGACCCAGAGCAACAGCACGAGCCGATCGAGGCATCTCACCGAAGCCAGCCAGTACAGGCAGATAGTCGATGGCAAGACAACACCAAAAAGTGATACCCAGCCAAAAAATTGCCAGCGACACACCCTCAATCCAGACGTACAGCTGGATCCGGCGTCTCAAAACTGAGATGACCTTCTTCAAATCAGTGGTCAAATTGGAACTTATTACTTGTGCCATTGTTGCATGATTGTTATGCCAAACGGTGTAGACGACGAAGCAACCACTCCAGTGAAAGGGCCCCACAAATTGCCACTAAAAGCCATGTCATCAACAACCTTTCGAATACTTGATCAGGGGTTCCCGGAAGGTAAGTTTCTTGACTCCGCGGAGCAATGAGCTGACTGAGCGCCGGTGTTTCTGATTCAGTAACAGCCGCATCGATTCCCGCGAAATAGACTGCGTTGGTTTTTTTAGCTATTTCCGACAGTAGCGCATCATTTCTTTCCGAATCTTGATTCTCTAAATCCGGCAGGCGAACCCTTACATCGCGAACCAGTAATTCGTCGGTTACTGCGCCTGGCAGCGGTAATTCAATCCGAAAATCACCTTCCTGAATTACCGTAAACTGGGTCGCATAAAATCCTTCACGAAGCACATCCTTAACACGACGGAGCACCAGACCTTCGCGCGTTCCGTCCGGCATAATCAGAGATGCTGAAAAGCTCTCTTCGGTGAGCGGATTGTGCTGATCATCACTCAATGATGCGCGAACGTTGACAAGATCTCCAAGCAAGCAACGTTGCTTGTCGACCATTAAAAGCCCTCGCGTCGAATCCTGTAAAAGTCTTCCTTGCGAAACATGACGAATGAGTTTCGTATAAAACTGTTCGAAATAACCATCTTCGATTTGCCGCAAACGCCACATTTCGCCACTTGCGATGAAAAAGACCCGGCCTGCACCATAGAAATGACCCGCTAGAAAAATGGGGAGTCGACTGTCGATCGCACTCACTGGATCAGAAAAACGTGCGTAAACTTTTGCTCCTGGCTTGGGCTCCTTGACTGAAAAATAACCATACACACCATCGAAATCGTCCCAAGCGCGTTCGCTGCCCTCAAGCGTGTCATCAAGCCAGAGGAACTCTGCTTGCTGGCCTTCGCGAGTTAATTGTAAAGGCCACAACTGTGATGACTCATGACGCCCCATACGCAGCGCCTCTCCCGTCCCGCTAAAAAACACAACCGGATACAATCCACGCATGCGCTGCATACGAGAATCTGTCTGCCTCAACGCAATCCATTCCGGTGTCACCACAGGTCCAGCAATCGCAATCAAGCCGCCCGCTTTTTCCGCAATCAGCCGATCAAGCAAATCTACTTGATCCAAGCTAAAATGAGACCAGTCTGCATCAAAGGCAATCACACAATCATATTTAAAGGCTGCTGCCGCATCTGAAGGAAATTCAAATAAGATATTATCTGCTTCTTGTGATACTCCGTCCCCAGCGCTCTGGAGTATCACGTCAACGAGTGTGTCCTTGTCGCGATACAACATCGTACGCAAGAAACGATATTCGCGGGTGGGACCACTCGCAATCAGTAGAACCCGTGTTTTTCGCTCAACAATTTGTACTTTTGTTATTTTCTGGTTGTCCCGGGAATCGTGATCCTGAACGGAGCTTGTAACCGTTAGACGATAGACACGGTTACCCGGTTCCTGAGGCAAGACTGAAAACTGAACAGGGACAACTTCCCCATCTTTTCCCAATTGAATACTTTGCTCATCTGTGAATTCAAACTCAGGCTGGTTTTCACCAACAGGAACTGCTGCTGAAGCAAGGTCCACTTTGACCGTTTGCCCGTCCATTCCATTGGCATGCAAATAGCCCGTGATTTTGAAACCGTCTGTTGGATAGGCGCGTACTGGCGCCTCGATGTCAACCATGCGAACGTTGATTGGTCGCTGGTCAGAGCCGAGCCCGATTGTATAGACAGGAATGCGGGCATCTTGGGCAAGTTGAATGACCGTTTCGGGACCGATGCCAGCGTTATTATTTCCGTCGCTTAACAAGACAATCCCGGCAATGGGTCCCCCTCGTTCGATTTCAATAACGTGCCGTATTGCACCCGCCAACCGTGTCTCGATACCACGAGGCACTAACTCTGACTCCCAATCGATAATCTTCCCTTGCTCCCCCTGCATGTCATCGGTGAGAAGATTTTTTTCTTCATCCGAGACTTCTGAAATAGTTGCCGCATCAACACGATTCAGCATGCCCGAAATAACAGTCTCTGGATAACGAAGTGTTAAAACGGCAGCGGTCACCAAGCCGGCGAGCAAGCAAACCGTACTGCCTACGGATGTCCAAGCCCAGGCATCACGCAAGCTACCACGCGTGAAAACAAAAATCGTCGCCAACAACAAACTTCCTGCCAGCAAACTACCAGCCAACGTTATGAGTACACGTTGCTGTGATTTTTCGTGCTGCATTTCATCGGGAACATTGGCAATATCATTCGCTACTGCATTTTTAGGAAAAGAACCAATGCTCTGAGGAAGTGAAGAATCGCTAAAACGGTAGGCAAGAACATCGTGCTGTTCACGAAGTGAAGGAATCAAGGTGCCATCGGCTAATTCTTTGATCACACTCTGTATGCGTGATTGGGATGACTGAACAGTTGCCGCCGACGTTTCGACGTTCGAAAGCCCCATACTCTGACTCGTATCAATGAGCACCACAACTCGCGAATTCCGGACAACTTTGCGTTCCGTCCGTTTTTCCAAATTCAAAAAGGTCACCAAGATTCCTGCCAACGCAAACACTCGCAACAGCAGAAGGGTGAATGCCATGCCAGAGCGAATTTCGACACTGTCTCGTCGATACATCCAGATGACGAATGCGAGGATACCAATGCAAGACGTTACCAAAGCAATCCAGTGCCACCAGGATGTAATCCGATGGAGTCTTTCAAATTCGAAATAGGTGCGCAACATGGTATCACCTAGCAGAGAGAGATCATGATTTGTCATGATACACCTCCCGTTTTCGGGTGATAGCTCGACGAATACGCAAAGACTTGCTCTAACAGCAACAATGCGATAAGCGCATAAAGAAGGTATTCACTCCAATTGAATCCTGCTTTATTGGTTTTCTCAAAACTTAATTCATCAGCACGATGAAATTGGAACTTGATTGGATGTAACTTGTCAAAAAGTTCTTGATTCTGAGCTATACGAAGATCGCCTTCCGTGGTGTTGACGTTCAAAGCGTAACGCCGCACGTCAATCTCATGGACGTGTGTGAACCGCCAGCATTCGTAAATTCCACTGCGTGCAGTTTCTGAAGAATGTCCAATTTGTAAATCAGTTATCCCATTATCCGCTTTCAGTTCCTCCTCTTGGTCATTTAAATTTTGAATCCTTTTTTCAATTACCTGTCGGATTTTGCTGTCTTCTCCTGGAACCACAAAGCTGACGTCGTGACGATAGATCTTGTTGTCATGCTCGATCCGAACAGGCGTACCAACCTCATGGAGTACTTCTGTTCGCATCGACGATGTGAGATAGGATTGCAAATCGAGTAGAAAGACGACAAAACTAGGGTTTTGTGCCCAATTATTCCAAATCGGAGCCAAAGTCGTCAGGAACGAAGTAATCCGCCCATTGCCAATACGCCGTTCGACAATTAACGGTTCACCATTGGCCATCCTCGCCAAAACACTTATGCCCGACTGTACATCAGGAGACCATTCATTCGGAACGACAACGTGCTGGTCAATAGAAATATTTCCCATGTAGGGATTCTTTTGACTGGTAAATATCTTAAACAAGGGATGTTCGGAAACCTGAAGATCCGGTGTCGCCGGATCTTCAAACGTAAAGGAAACGACTCGATCGGTGGGCACAGGAAACACACCATCATCAAACCAACGACGGTAGTGGCTGAGGTCACTATTTTCCCCAAAAAACACCCCGACACCACCACCATCACGTAGGTAGGAGTTCAGAAGTTCTGTCGCTCGTTCACCCAGTCGGGGGACATCCAGCAAATAAACGGACCGATATTCAGAAAGTTTTTCACCAGTGGTATCGCGAAGGAACGTTTCGTCTTGAACATCGACATGAATACCGGTACGAACCGGTGCGCCAGGTTGAAAAACGGATTCCAGAAAAAATGCATTGCGGCCTTTGGTATCTCCGTCAATCACAAGTACTGGAACCGATTCTGGAACATCAACGACCGCATAACGTTGATTATCTAGGTTGATTGCATCATCAGGCAACATTGCTTCAACAACATGTTGTCCTGATCGCGGAAAGAATGTTTGGATTTGGCGAGATACCGACTTACCGGCTTCGATCGACTCGATCATTTCAATGGGCAAATCATCAACTTTGCCAGTAGGGGCAGATGGATCATTGCCCAACTCGGCAGGATCGTAATATCGCGTACGTATTTTTAGTGGAACTTGTGTTGCGGTCTGTGGCCCAAAATTCTTGACCGTCACCTGGAAAAAGAGCGGTACACCCGCAGCTCGTGTTCCCTCGGCAGGTCTCAAATCCGTAATTGCCAGATTCGAGCGTTGTTGATAAGCACAACTAATAAGACGCATGTCAGCACCGGCCTGTTCAAGCCGGCGAAGTGGCATCAACAAATTTTGTGGATTTCCCCAATTCCGATGACGAAAATCAGAAATCACGTAGACAACATGGCTTTCGTCTTTGACTGCACCCACGAGCTTGGTGGCAATCTCCAACGCAGCCTCTGGCCCTACCGCAAATTCTGACACCTTCAGACCTCGCCGCTTTTCTTCAAACAAAACGTCAAACTGGTCACCAATTGTCACTGAACTGATATCAGCAAGTTGGCTGATTCCCTGCGCTATAGAAAGGTCTCCTTGCTCTCGATTTTCAGTTGCCACCGGCTCGACCGCCGACACCGTTTGCTGGTTATTAGATTGCGATGCCATCATTGCGCGTGAAAAGCGAATTAATGTAAGTTTGTGTTGAGCCGTGTCTGCTGATGCGCGTGCACCAATCATCGCAATCACTTGTGCCGCACGATTAAAGACCTCTACATTTCCAGAATGGTCGCTCATCGAATAACTGTCGTCCAGAAGCATCACGTGATGAGTCGTCCCACCTCCGAAAACCGTCGACCATTGATCGGGCGTTACTAATTGGGCAAGCATTGCTACTGCGATAGCAACGGCAATGATCCGCAGAATTAATAAAAGCAATTGCTTCATCCATATCCAGGTTCGATGACGTCGATAGCTTTTCAGCAAGAAGTCCATCGCCGCCCACTGTACCCGGCGCAGACGCATCATATTGATGAGGTGAATAAGAACCGGAATGAAGGCTAGAAAGAACGCCCATGTTAATGCTGGATGGACAAATTGCATGATTTTCGTCTGGGACCCACAACCGTGAGCCACGTGCCGCTAATTTCGATGATGCATTCCTAACCGATGACTCAAATACGTTGCTAATACGGCGTCAAGTGGATCACTTGTTCGTATTAACGCATAATCAATCGTTGCCCGGGCCGAACCTCTCCGCAATTGATCCAAATGCTCATTCAAAGCTACCAGGTAACCATCTCGCAGGGCACGCGGATTACAATTCAAATGATCAGGAATTTCAAGTCCCTCGAAACGAGTAGGACCCGAAAAAGGAAAATCGAGTTCATCGTCGTCCATGACATGAAACACTAACACGTCATGTCCCCGCTGTCGGAGAAGCTTAAGTCCACGTAAGGTAGATTCTGGATCTACCAGCAAATCCGAGACAACGACCGTCATACTCCGCTGCGGATACGATTCAGCAGCCGTGCGCAAAATACCGTACAGATCCGTCTTTTCGCGACACTCGGCGTTTTCCAAAGCTTCTACCAGCGAAAAGATATGATTACGTTTGCTACGTGACGGCACGAGAGGATGAAGCGAGTCATCAAAAGTGGCACAAGAAACAGCATCTTGCTGTTTGAGTACAAGATAGGCCAGACAACAAGCAATCGTACAAGCATATTCGAATTTATTGAGCGATCCTTGACCATATCGCATGCTGTTGGAGGTGTCGACCAACAACGTACACCTTAAGTTCGTATCCTCTTCATACTGCTTGACCGTGAGTCGATCCTGGCGGGCCCAAACTTTCCAGTCCACGTGGCGCAAGTCGTCGCCAACGGCATACTCCCGATGTTGCAGGAATTCAACCGACTGGCCAAAGTAGGGGCTACGGTGCATCCCAGACAGGAAGCCATCCACAATATGACGTGCTCGTAGATCCATCCGCGAAATGCGTTTTATCGCCTCAGGATGCAAAAATCGTTTGGAATCGGGCATCGCGGGTCAATTCGTCTTCCTTTGTAGGAGTCGTGTCAACAAGACGTTCAATGATATCATCCGATATCACACCTTCACTTTCTGCAGCAAAATTCACTACGACTCGATGACGTAAAACGGGCTTTGCCAGGGCGCCAATATCGTCCGTTGAAACATGTGTACGACCATGCAGTAATGCTCGGGCCTTGCCACCCAGGATTAAAAATTGAACAGCTCGCGGGCCGGCCCCCCAACTCACCATGTCTTCTACAAATTCTGGCACTCCGGAATTACCGACACGAGTCTGTCGCACTAAGGAAAGTGCGTAGTTGATAACATGGTCAGTGATTGGAACTTCGCGTACAACCTGTTGTAACTTGATGATTTCTTCAGCCGATAACACGGGTTCGACAGGGTCGGTTTGAATGGCGGTTGTGCGCCGGGCAATCTCAAATTCCTCCTGAAAACTCGGATATTTTACGAACACCTTGAACATGAAACGATCCTGCTGTGCTTCGGGCAATGGATACGTTCCCTCTTGCTCAATTGGATTCTGTGTCGCCAATACAAAAAAAGGATCTGACAATTCATGTCGTTCGCGACCGACAGTCACCTGATGCTCTTGCATTGCTTCCAACAATGCTGCCTGAGTCTTGGGAGGCGTACGATTGATTTCGTCAGCTAGAATCACATGGGAAAATACGGGGCCTTCCAAAAAACGTCGTTCGCGTGCTCCCGTTGACTTGTTTTCCTCAATAATTTCCGTACCCGTGATGTCCGCGGGCATTAAATCCGGGGTGAATTGAATCCGACTGAAACTCAAATCCAGTGCGCGTGATAACGTGCTAATCATTAATGTCTTGGCTAGCCCAGGAACACCTTCCAACAGACAATGGCCACGACTAAAGAGTGAGATTAATAACTCCTCGATTACGTCTTCCTGGCCTACAATGACCTGTGATAATTGAGTGACGATTCTCTCTCGCGCTTCACCAAGCCGGCTGATTGCCAAATTTTCCTCAGTAGGAGTGGATTCGTTCATGGATGCCTTTCACAAAGCGGGAATGTCCACCCGCCAACTCAAATCGAAAAATCGTGTAAACGACGTAAACCACGCGCCCACAAAATGTTACTGCGCTGACAGGGAGATGCGGTTCCGTTCTCCTCAGAAAGCGCCCGGAAATACCAACGATGCTCCATCATCCCCCTTAAACACGCCCGGTTATTAGAACAGTCGTGTTGATTTTAACGATTCGAGTGACCCTAACGGGCCTGCTCATCATCACCCGGTGCTTGATCATTACCCTCAACAGGATAACTTTACCGCACAGATTTTGACAGATTTTGGCATAATGCCAAAGCACAAAGCTGACTGACCAACAAAATAGAGTCTATCGGCACCTTCCAGAGACCATTTTTTTCATTTTGCTGTCAAAAAAAATGAAATAGGAGCTCTGGGTCAAGTGTTTCATCTACAACAAGGGCTCTCCGCCTGGACGTCGCCCTTCGCAACCAAGATAGGGATTCACCAGCCAGGAAGCTTCGATTTACAAATCGCAAGCATCTCCAGCAGCTAACTCAAGAGCCGTCGGTTTCCGACTCATCTTCCGGCTTGGCCTCTTTCTCGCCACGTAAAATTCTGAAAATCGATCCTAACACGGTACCTTTCGCTGGAACGAAACTGGATGCACGTCCTGTCTGGGCCGGCGGTTCGGGTGGTCGAGGTTGGTCGTTATAAGCAAATGACAATTGTTGATTGTTCAGCTGTAATGTAACGGACGAAGCGGCACGATCACCTATCGCAGTGTAGAAGGTCAGATTCGCTGGTAACCCTTCCTCATGCAGAACGATTCGTCCATCCCGACGATCGATACAAATAACCGTTGCCGTGGTTTTCTTTTTCTGTTCGTGTCGCAAAAACACCAGTACGGGAAGATCACTCGGCTGTGGAATGGGAAGCGAATACTGATCAATCACGGCCGGACTGGGCCATTGCATTTGGCCATTTCCTGAATCGAACGCATAGATTTTTCCATCAAATAACTTTGCACCTTGACCACTGGGAGCAGGCGTGTACGTGACACCACTGGAGCGCACAGGCTTTGGCGCATTAACGGCTACCAAGTATTGGCCAGAAGATCGAAACACATGAATGTCAGAAAGTGTCGACTCCGCATCAATCTGAGCCTCAACGACACGACTTCCGTCGATCAGTCGTAAAATTTCAAATCGGCCATCGGGCTGCATCAGCGCCAGTTCGTCATGGCCAATCAGGCAACCTTTGGAACCGGCTGGCACGGACTTGTCCCAGAGAACCGTTTCATCCCATGGGTCGTACAAGACCATTGTTTTTACCTGGCCAGTTTCATGCCATGTCAGCACGTATCTTCCGACTGTCGTCCAACGTTTATCGGGAGCTGGGAGATAGCGATATCCCAGCAGATGTCCGTCGGCTTGACGCAAAATCATTGCCGAAGTTGCTACGAGTTTTTGTTCCTCGGTTCGATCGGTTCCCAAATCGAACCGATCACGGGATCGTTTAGAAAGTTCTGCCGCTCCCATGCGTGATCCCGCCGGCAAGGCAACAATTAAAATCTTGTCATCACCAAATAAATCAGCACCCGCAGGAACCCCTTCGCGCTTCCAAATTGGTGACTCCACGCCTTTCAAAGGATCAATGCAAATAATTTCATGTGATCGCTGGAAACAAAACCCATTCGTATTGATAGGGCCAAACTGACCAACGGGGCGCTTTGAATTTGCATCAACGATACGCTTCCACGCCGGACCCCACGGATTCGGAATTGCTTCGTGCTTCAACTGTGGATATCGAATTGTTCCAGATGATGGACTCTTGGGGGTGGCAACCTCATTCCAGAGGATTTGGTCAGCCCTATCAGACGTCTTCTGAAGTGTATCAATCGCGAACAGTTCGAGACCAAAAGAAAGGATACACAAATGTCCGGCACGAGCCGCCCTGGAAATTCCCACCGTTCCAGAAAATCTCGTTGCCTGACGACGGTTACCGGCAAGAGACAGCTGAAATTCTGGTTCACCGAATTGATTCCTTCCCACCAATGTCCGCTGACGATCGATTGTCCAAACTAGCGAGCCACGTGGCCCATGCTGGTCACGGTCCGCCAACGCAAAAAACTGTGTGTTACGACGAGGAGAAGCTTTACCTTGGGGTTCGGTTAACTCGTGTTGATTCACACGCCCATCCTGCCAAACTTCAGGATTGCGCATGATGGCTTTCACATGGCTATCATCAGCAAGAGATTCGACAATTTCGAGGCCCGTCATCTCCTTATCACAAATCAGTTCCGCGAATTCTTGTTCTAAACGCTGGTAAAGGTGTGCAGCGTCATCGAATCGTGATACTTGCTCTAACAAATTTGCATACAGTGCCGTTGCAGTTCCCGCAGTACTGCGCCGTGGAGCGTAAGCCAGCTTTTCAAGCAACATCTCAGCAGCCAGCAATTGATTGCTGGCCAACTGCTGACGGGCCAATTCCAATTGAACTTGCTCAACATGTTCGTGGCCGGGGTACAATTCCACAAAACGATGCAGCGATTCCAATGACCGTGAATTTAAAACCGCATCTCGACGCGCCGCAACCAACCCGTCAATATGACTTCGTTGTGATGCGTCAGCTCGGGAAAAAATTTGTGTCAACTGAACCTGCAACCATCGGTCACGGCGCACCCTGGTCCGCATGTTAACGTTTTCCATTTGATCGGGCTCTTCTAAATCAACCAATCGACAACACATATCAAAGGCCCCTTCGAAGTCCTCGATTTGCTGAAGTCCAACAATCATTATTCTTAGAAATTCTACCTGCTGACTCGGCTGATCAATAAGATCCTTAACTTCATCTGCAAGCCGACTGTTACCCGCAAAGTCATCACGGAGCGCACCTAGCAATGTATCTACGAGCAACGCCCTCGTGGCGTCGGTTGGTTCGAATAGATACGACCTTCGCAAAACTTCTAGAGCATCAATTCTCTGCCCATCGTGTAAGAGAATCTCACCCCATTTAGCCAAAGCATCTGCATCATTGGGATCGTCTTCAAGCCGCTGTTCAACCTTTTCGCGCAAGGCATCGCGTTTGTAAAATGCAGTCAGTGAATCAATTCCTTGGGAAATAACACTGTCTTTGTAACAAATCAGATTCCCCAGTATTTGGCGCGTGGCAATTTTTTCGACAATCGCTCCTTGAACAACGTCAACTTTAAGTAGTTCGGTACCCGTCGTGGGAAGATAATAATGGCCATCATCATGATATCCATGGCCACTCGGCGAACTGTCGCCTGGCAAGGGAATTGGCGGCCAGGCATGTTCCCCACTGGCCATATTCAAACCCACAATCTGTTCCTTACCAATGACCGTGACAATATCGTTTTGCACACAGCCAATATACAACAAAGATTCTCGTGGTTTTTTCCAAAGCAACTTTCCACCCACTAGATCCAAACAAAGAATTTCACTGCTTTCCACTGGAGTCAGCAACACTTTACCGTTAGCAACAGTAATCGAATTGTCGGACCAACGGGTACCTGGTGTTGTTGCATTCAGCGACAAGCGCTGATTACCCCAATTTGCACGACTGTTATTTTCTGGAAGCTTGAGGTATTGGTGTCCCCAAAGGAGTGAACGTGTAGCAAGATCCACGGCTACCACTGCCCCTACCGTTGTTGGACAAATTAACACACCATCTGAATGCGATGGTACTGCTCCGGCAACTCGTCGTAATACGTTATGACCTACCGCAAATTGGTCCACATGCGTGAGCTGCTGAGACCATTCCACATGACCTGTCTGCGCGCTGAGCACTTTAAGGCAGATTTCTCTTTTGTCCTCCACCAACACATACAATTTATCTTCGACCGGAAGAGGAGCGCCAAGAAAGAACACACCGGCAAGCTCTGGTTCCTCTTCACCCGTTTCACCACCGACGATCCATTTAAGTTTGCCCTCGCTAGGAAGCTCGAGTGCAACAAGTTGATTATGAGATTTAGGCCAAAGGGGGTTTTTTCTAAAAAGCCCCATCGGCATCACGAGTTGCTTTCTCATTGGACCACGATTAGCCGAACCAAGACTATCAATAAAGAAAAGGTGCTGGCCATCGCTACTCAACTGACCATATGGCACATCATCCCAAACACGCTGGTAAAGCCCAAACATTAGCGAGCCCTGATTGACACGCGAAGGTTTCAGTCCGGTACGTGATTGTGAATAATCAACGTCATCAGGTTCGCCAAAATACCAGATACGCTTACCCGTATTAAAATCCACCGCAATGACACGTTGAATCGTCCGCATCAAAATCGTATCGCCCACTGCCAATGGCTGCAGACTAGGAAGGGCTGGAAGGCGACTGGCCAGATACTGCCGATGAATTGAATCGATCGCATTCTCTAAAAGTTTGTCGTTTGCCGTGGGCACCTGCCAGCGACAATTGACAAGTGGATTACTACTTGAAATAAGGGGCAATCCACCCTGACTGGCAGCTGTTCTTGTTCCGTCTCCGCGAAACATCGTCCACTGATTGACACTGTAATGAGCCGGTTCAAGTCGCTGGCCAAATCGTTCTTGAATCCAAGCCAGAGCATCAAGCCCTTCCGCATCCAAACGCGTGGATTCGCCACCCAGTTCAAGCGTGGCGCTAGCATCATATTGGCGTAGTTCCTTCAGCAATTCCTGGGCCTGCAGAGTATCTCCCGCATCAATCCAGGCAACAGCCAATGAAAGTGAAAGTCCTGGCTCAAACTGTTCTCTGGCTGAATCTGATTCAGCAACTCGAGTGAATGCAAGGATGGCAGCGTGTGGGTGACCACGATCCAATTGGTGTTGGCCCAACAGAAGAGTTGCCTCGTATCCAGCTTGCGTATGAAGAAATCGCCGGCTTACTTCAGCGAGTAATTTCACATCGCCGGCTTTCAAGGCATCGCCTAATAACTTCCGGGCATCAGCGCCGTATTGGAGTTCGTATAATTCGCGACCGGCTTTCGGCATGTCACACAGCAACCGCTCCGCCTCTAGTTTAATACTGATCCTGGGAAGCTCACCTTCACCCGTACCCAGAAAATAATCTTCCATTTCACTTCGGTCGGCCTGACTCGGATTAATCAATTCGTTTAACGACGAAATTGCATCACTGTAACGTTTTTCCTCCATTGCTTGCCGCGCACCATCCAGGACTCGGCGCAAATCTCGGTCGGCGGGAACGAAAACGCTGGTTGTATTTTTAAGATCGTCCTGGTTGTCTTTTTTGGCATTATTTTGGCCTTGGGCTATCGCACATTGGGCCAGGATTGCAGCCGAAATGATCACAGCTGAAATATTTACAGCTGAGGCATTATCGTTGGTAATCCACGAAGACTTTCGGAACCGGTTGGATCCAATCACATTGCGATGCCCACATGTAGGTTTTGTAAACATTTTCTGATCTCCTCACCCATGGTGTACTTCATCTTATCCAACACCCATGGATCGGACAACGTGATTTATAAGACGATAAGACATTACAAAGTGACGGTTGTCGGGTAAAACGACGGCCGGATGAACTCTTTTCATCGCCATGCCCAGAGCCTCGTTCCCCGAGTTTTCCAATCATCACACCCTTATCGACTGTTAGAAATCTGCCCTCCCTTGGATACCATGAAAGGCGCGGTGTTGTAGCCGTTCAACCAGCTCACCATTCAAGAGAGCCCATCGGATCCTTTACTGACGGTCATTTTCACCCACCATGACGGCTGAGCTGAAAAATGGGCAGTAGCAAGGAAAGTGCGATCGTGCCAATCACGACACCCATGGCAGCAATCATTAAAGGTTCTACGATACTGGTCAAACCTTTGAGCGATGTATCCACTTCACGGTCATAATACTGACTGACCCTGGCAAGCACTTCGTCCAGTTTTCCAGTCTCTTCCCCTAAAGCAATCATTTGTACAAGCGTATGGGGAAACAATGGTGAATTTCCTATCGCCTGATTGATCGGATTACCGCTGGCAACTTTTTCCAAAACGTCAGTCCACAATTTTTCGTAACATGCATTTCCCGCCACTTCGGAGGAAAGCTGGATTGCATCCAGAACAGGAACACCGCTTTCAATCATCGTCCCCAACGTATTGATACTCCTACTGATGACGACCTTCCG
>Ga0310342_100000215_pt1 | contig 29885 bp, 19 predicted proteins | sample S15DNA20500_MG_FD_206155 | JGI IMG/M metagenome (GOLD analysis project Ga0310342, IMG submission 206155) | Marine microbial communities from station ALOHA, North Pacific Subtropical Gyre - S1503-DNA-20-500_MG | ecosystem: Environmental > Aquatic > Marine > Oceanic | place: Pacific Ocean: North... | reverse complement strand
CTCGATAGCGGCCATGTAGCGCTCAAACACCTGCTCATCTTCAATATTGGTCAGATGCAGGGTCCCTCTGGCTGGAGTGAAGAACAGGGCCGCATTCACCAGGCGACTGTCTCCGGCCAGGTGGTCGGTCATCGCCATGACCCGGGAACAGTCATCTTCATCCGCCGAGAGCGCCGCCGCGGAACCAGGATGGGGGAAAACAAGGACCGGGATGTTGACGGTCTGGGTCAGCACCTCGACATAGGATCCGAGGCTGTGACCCCAGCGCCAGCAGTCGGAATGAAGGCCGCGATAGGTGCAAATCAGACCCGGCTTGTCCCTGTCGATGATCTTGAGGCAGTCCTCGATACTCCCGAACTCATCGCCTCTAACCACCTGCAGGGGCGGCAGCCCCTCCTCCCCCGAGGCGCCGAGGTATTTGCGAACGAGAGAGCGGAAGCTCTCCGCCCCATCCCCATCAAGATCGGTCACCGCCAGGGCGGAGCCTACCGCGAAGGGCTCATAGCGAAATACCGGCTTGTCCGCCGATTTGAATACGCTCTCGAACTGGTCGATCCTGGTCATTAAATCAGCTCCTCAGCCAGGCAGCGCTTGCACGCGGAGAACATAGCACGCCGGCGCTTGCGGAGGGAATTTTTTCTTCTCTGCGGCGTGCGGGAAGATAAGGTGGCAGACTGTTTCGACCTGTCGGGAAACCCAGAGAAGCTCATGAGCCCAGATTTGATCAACGAACACTCGAGCGAAAAACTGCGCGATCTCCTCTACTGGATGATGCTGACCCGGGGCGTCGATGATCGTTCTGAAGCGCTCTTCAAGCAGGGCCGCTTCCCCGGAAGCATCTTCTCCCAGGATGGGCACGAGGCGATCTCCGTGGGCTCCTCGATCGTGCTCGAGGAGGGGGATGCCATAGCCCCCATGCACCGGGATCTCGGCTCCTACCTGGTGCGAGGAATATCGCCGGGCAGGATCTTCGCCCAGGCGATGGGCCGAACGGGAGGGCCGAGCCGGGGGAGAGACGTCAACACCCACGGCCTCGGCGATCTCTCCCTGCGAATCTTCGGCTACGTGAGCCACCTGCCGCAATCGATGGGCGTAGCGCTCGGCGCGGCCTACAGCTTCCTTTACCGGGGAGAAGATCGGGTCGCGATGACCTACTTCGGCGATGGGGCCGCGTCCGAAGGCGGCTGCCACGAGGCTCTCAATCTCGCCGCCGTCCTCGACGCGCCGATCATCTTCATCCTGGAGAACAACCGCTACGCCTTCTCGACTCCGCTCGAGAAACAGTGCAGGATCGAGAATCTCGCCATCCGCGCGCAGGGATACGGAATCCCGGGGGTGACCATCGACGGAACCGATATCCTCGCCGTCCTGGATGCTACCCGGGAGGCGGTCGAACGCGCCCGCTCAGGAGCCGGCCCCTCGCTCATCGAGTGCAAGAACCTGCGGCTGAAGGGGCACGCGATCCACGACCCGGCGGACTATGTCCCGGCCGAACTGATGGAATACTGGAAAGCGCGAGATCCCATCGAGCTGTTTCGGGAGCGCCTCGAAAAAAACGGCGCCCTCGATGAAACAGCGCTCTCCTCCCTGCGGTCCCGGGTCGAGAAAGAGATCGAGGAAGGGGTCCGCTGGGCCGAGAATAGCCCGTGGCCCGAACCCGGGACGCTGGAGGAGGACGTTTTCGCCTGATGCCCGTATTAAACTATCTTGAATCGATCAACCAGGCCCTCCACCAGGAAATGGAGCGGGACGAGAGCGTCTTCGTGCTCGGCGAAGACGTCGGCGAGCTTGGCGGAGCCTTCAAGGCGACCGCCGGGCTGTGGGAGAGGTTCGGCAAGCGGCGGGTTGTCGACACTCCCATGTGCGAATGGGCCTTCATCGGGCTGGCCAATGGGGCCGCCATGATGGGCCTGAAACCCGTGGTGGAGATCCAGTTCGCCGACTTCATCTCCACGGGCTTTGACCCCATCGTACAGTACACCGCCACCACCCACTACCGATGGGGAGCGAAGATCCCGCTGGTGATCCGGGCGCCCTGGGGCGGAGGTTCCTGCGCGGGTCCTTTTCACTCCCAGTGCAAAGAGGCCTGGTTCACCCATTGTCCCGGCCTCAAGGTCGTGATCCCTTCCACGCCCCATGATGCCAAGGGACTCCTGATCGCGGCGATCCGGGAGCCGAACCCGGTGATCTTTTTCGAGCCCAAGCATCTCTACCGAAGGGAAAAGAGCGAGGTTCCGGAGACGCCCTATACCGTAGCGATCGGCGAGGCGGCGCTCCGGCGGGAAGGAGACGACCTGAGCATCATCACCTATGGGGCCATGGTCACCGAGGCCCTCGAGGCGGCCGAAACACTCTCCGGGGAGGATGCGAGCTGTGAAGTCATCGACCTGCGGACCCTGGTTCCGCTCGATAAGGAGATGATACTTGCCTCGGTTCGCAAGACCTCCCGAGCGCTCATCGTGCACGAGGCAGTCAGGACCGGAGGCTTCGGAGCGGAGGTGGCCGCGCTCATCGCAGAGGAGGCCTTCGCCGCGCTTGACGCGCCGCCGGCCCGGTTGACCGCTCCGGACACGCCGGTGCCCCACAGCCCGCCGCTGGAGAAAGCGTTCCGCCCCAACGCAGAGAAAATAGCCGCCCGCGCCCGTGAGCTTCTGGCCTATTGAGCGGCGCCGGAGTTCAGTAGGCGATCTCCAGCTTCCTCCACAGCTCCAGGCCCTTCTTCCCGGGATCGATGACGCGCTCCACTCTCAGCCAGACGCTCTTGCCGCCAAAGCGTGAAAGATCGACTTCAAGATCGGTCCATCTCATGGGACCGAAAAGCTCCGGAGGCAATCCCTGGGGGGGCGTCCTGGAGACAATCCCGATCTTGTCGTAGTAGGCCGTCCCATCGACCTGGACAAAGGCCATCTCCGAGAGAGCGGCCCCCTGTTCGATTCCCAGGTCAGCGACGTTCACCTGCAACCGCACCCATCTCCCCGCAGGAGGAAGATCTCCCAGCCGCCGGGGCGTTGGCGCCGGCGGCGGCTCTCCGAAGGCCTGTAGATCTCCCCAGACCACTGTGTGTTCGAGTTTTCCAGGACGGTCCGCTCTCCCGAATTTCAATTGGATCGCCCTGGGAGGGTCCTTCGGATCGAGCCAGACATGCGCAAAGAGCGCAGCTCCAGCGGCACTGATCAACTTGTAGCTGGAATTCCTGAACAGCTTCTGCTGGATTCCCTTGCCGCTCACCATCAGGGAACGATCCCCGGAATGGACCGGGTCCGGCTTTCGCGCCCAGACCCACCCACCCTCTTCCCTCGCTCCCTGTGGAACCGAATCCTCCAGCCAGGGATACTCCAGCGCTTTGCCTGAAGGTGCGGGAATTTCCGGTATGAATTTACTGGCAAGAGTTTCCCCGTTCCCCCTGACCGCGACAGTCCACCCCTCGACTCCATCGCTGCCGAGCTGCAGCCGCAAGCGGGTCTTTCCCCCCGCGGGTACCTTCACCATCCTTCCCCACTGGGTTCCGACGTGGCGCTGCGATTTCGTGAAGAAAACGGACCCAGCCCCAGGAACCTCCTGCACAAAGGGCTCCTTTCCCACCCGCCCGGAGTCAAGCAGGCTCCAGCCTGGAAAGAGAGTGCGCGCTACCTTGGCCTTCAGGTTTGTCCGTCCCGGGAGCCAGGAATCGAGTTCTCCACCGGAATTGACCAGGCCCGTAACTTCCCGCCCGGGCACCAGGAGGAAGAGACTCCTGCTGGCGCTTTTGTACTCGCCCGCAAAGACGAAGATCCCGTCCTCTGTGGAAATCATCGGACCGGCAAGAAATCCCTTCTGGGCCCCGCTTAAATTGAAGTCAACAATCCAGGAGGCGAGCTCCCTCCCGTCGGCGGAATTCACCCAGGACAAGAGGCCCAGAGCGCCCCAGCCGGCCGCCTTCATTTCATCGTTCCGGCCCACGGAATGAAGGGTCAGGAGTCGCTGCTCATTCCCGGTCACCAGGAATCCTTTTCCGGATCCCTGCGATCTCTCCCAGACGATGCTTCCATCTTTGAGATCGAGGGCCAGGAGGCGTTTCGTGGCGGAGACGATCACCTTCCCGGACGAGGCGCCCAGGACCTGGAGAAGATCTCTGATGGGCGTTTTCCAGTTCAGCCGGCCCGTATCGGTACGCAGGCTGATGACCGACTCATCCGCGGGCTGGGAAACCACGACCTGCTTACCGGCGAAGAGCGGCCTCTCGGGATGATGTAGATACCAATTCGATTTCTTTTCGAATTTCGCCCAGGGTTGCTTGCGTACCCAGAGCAGCCGGCCGCGGAGATCGACGCAGATCACTATGCCGTACCCGCTGGCGACCAGGCGATCTGCGGACCTCCCCACCTGGAAATGTCTGAATAGCTTCGCCTTGCTGTCGCGGAAGTCGACCAGGCTGCGCTCGTCGAGAACCTCGCCGGTGTCCCGTGCCAGCCTGGTAAAGAGAAGCTCGGTACCCAGATCTGAATAGCTGCGCAGATTGAACAGGACCACGTCTCCTTCGATCAGGAACGGGTCCGAGGCCGCCTGGTCAAGCGAAGAAAAAACCCATTTCTGCACTCCATCGGCAAGACCCAGGCATTCCAACCGCGGCCCCTTCCGGGTGAGCATACGGGCAAAAACAAGGTCGCCTGAGACAAGAGGCCTCATGGGCAGCAGCGGCAACTCCCTGCTGCCGCCTCTCTGATTGCCGGCGAGATGACTCCACCTCAGCTCTCCCCCGGGGATCCCGTAGGCGCGAAGATCGTTTCGATCGTTTACGAGAAGGTAGTCCCCGAAGACGGTGAGGGCCATCTGGCGGGCGGTCCAATCGGTCTTGTTCTCTGGTATGGATGGACGGAAATCCTTATAGCGCTTGTCAAAATCGAACCTCGACAGCTGCCGCACGGTATAGACCCCCGTCGCGGGCAGCTTCCGGGAAGCGTCCACCGCGGGTGAATTGTCAAAGCCGACCTCCTCGCTTTGAAAGCGCTGCATGAGATCGGAGACCATCTTCTCAAAAGCGGCGGGCTCCAGGGTGAGGTCTCCGAACCGGACCTTCGACTTCGGAGGTGAGCCGACATCCCGGCCGCTGAACGCCGCGGCAAGGCGCTCCCTGGCCTCGATAAGGGGAAGAATAGACAGCTGCGCGTTTTTGCGGGCTCTTCGATAATACCCCTCCGCCAGGAGGCTCTCCCCCATTCCAAGCGCCTGGTCTCCCAGCCAGAGATAAGCCTCCACCGAGGACACTGTTCCGTAGAACTGCCGGGTTACGGCATCTACGGCCTCGACATCTCCCCTCGCCACGGATCTCTTCAACCGCAGCTCGCCCAGGCGGGAATAGTTCTTCTGCAGGGCCCGGCGCATATCGGGATGCTCTTCAAAGGCGATCGCCAGGGCGAGCCTCCAGGAGACCAGCAGGTCGTTGTCCTGCATGGCGGGAAGCAGGCCCTCGATAAACGAATTGTCGCTCGAGGTGAGTATCCGGCAGGCATCATCAAAAGCGCCGCTCTTGATAGAGGCCTCGAACTCCGCCAGCGTATTGTAGCCCTCCTTGCTGTACTCGGTGACCAGGGGATGCCTTACCACCTGGACACCCTCGTTCGCGGGATTGAGTCCCCGCTGCTTCATCACAGCCGCCTCGGCAAGCTCGACAGCCTCCTTCACCTCGGTCTGCCCGGCAAGCCAGGCCGCGGCGCGGGTCTGCGGATACCCCCGGCGATTCCAATAACGGATTTCCCTGCAGAAAGCGGCTACGGCATCCCAGTCCGCCGTGCTCAGGTAGGAGAGAAGCTCCCGCCTGAGCAGGGAGCGCGGAAGCGGATGCATTCCCTTGGCCGAGATGGAAGGCGTGGCGAACAACCAGGGCTTCACGAGGCTGAAGGCTTTCTTTTCGCCTCTGCGTCCGGCAAGCTCGCCGATCCTCTGGTAGCAGGAACCCACATAGCTGACCTCAACCTGCGGCTCCCCACTCCCTGCCCGCCCGGGAACAAGGTACCAATTGTCGGTAAAAAGGGCTGTTTCGTGGACCAGCGCCAGCATCGACGAAAGCGGGATATCCTCGTCGGAGAGCACCGACTCGATCAGTCCCATGAACAGGTCCGGGCTCAAGTTGGAAAACTCCGGCTTGCGCACGCAGGAGACCGCGCAGGCGCGCAACCAGGCATCCAGTCTGGTGCCGGGGGGCCTGGAGTTCACGGCGACAGAGATCCAGTCCGCCAGCTCTCCTCCCTCACCGCTGGGGAGCTCGGGGATCTTGCCGGCAAGCTCCTGGGGGAGAAAATCGAGCAAGCTCCCGGGCTCCCGGATCTCCAGCCTGCTAAGGGTTATCTTCCTCTCCTGCTCCTGCTTGCCGTTGCCCACAAGGCGAAGACCGACGGTGGAAAAAGGACGGAGTCCCCCAGGGAGCACCCTCTGCATGGTGCCGACCTCGTTCCAATATGCTCCATCGTTGCTGAGGAAAAGGCGAAGGACAGTGCGCCCCGACACCAGCTTCAGCCACTGCCCGGAGCCCCACAAGGGTACGATCTGGGACCTGATGGGAATCTGCTGTTCCCGGGGAATGGCGTTGAAATCACCCGGCGGAACATACGACATGACGCCGCCCGTCTCCCTGTGGAGCACGAAGCCGACACCGTAGAGAGGGACCCCCTTCTCATCGCCGAGAAAAACCGCCGTTCCCGGGGTGAGACTTTCGAAGCGCAGCACCACCTCCTTGAACAGCTCCTTGCCGGCCGCTACCGTGATAAAGGAATCAGCACTCGAATTTTCAACCTCGCCGCTGAGGGTCACTCCCTGCCCGGCATTTTTCCCCAGGGCGGTTTTCTCCGGCAGATCCCCCTTCCACTCCAGTTTCGAAAGGGCCGCCGCATCAAAAACCTGTGCGGGCCGGCCGGCCCGGTTCCGGGCCTTCACCACGACCGATTGGGGAACCACCCCTCCCCTGTACATGCAGATTCCGCTGACCTTGACATTACCCTCGATGAAGACTTCCCGGGGCGGCCCAGCCATGGGCGCCCGCATGAGCTCGTGGTCTCCTCTCAGCACCAGCAGGTAGCCCTCCTGGTGGCGAAGCTCGAAAGCGACCTGGTCCAGCCCACGGACTAGGTCGAGGGGTCCCGGATCCTTCTTGACCTGCTGGCATCCGTAGAGCCTGTTGGCCTTGCCCACGTGTTCCTTTCCCTCACGCACCTGGCGATAGGCGGACAGGAACCCGCCGGGGCTGAAGCTGAGCCGAACCCCTTCCTTGCCCCGCCAGAGATGGATCAGCACCGGCGGCTGGTGCTCGAAGAGGGCGAGCCGCAGAACCCCCCCAGCCGGCCACGTCGGCCGCAGCCGGTAGATGCCGTTCAGGGTCGCCAGCGGCCTGTTGTTGACGCGCTGCTCACCGATCCTGATGTCTTTCTTGATCCAGACAGCCGGCTCGAACCAGGTCCGTAGCTCGTCCCGGTCAGGCGTCGCCAGCGGATCGACCAGCTCCCGGAAACGGGTGTATTCAAATGGCAGCACCTGGTCTGGCTCCAGCAGTTCAGCAACCCGTTCTTCCGGCGGGAGCTCTTCTTTCTTTTCTTCGGGCGGCTTCTCCCCCACCACGGGCTCCTCCCCGGGCTTCGGCTGGGGCTTCGCAGGCTCAGCCGGGATCTCCTTTTTTCTCGGTTTTTCCGGCGCGGGCGCCTCGGTAGCCGAAGAGCCTCCCGCCTTCGCCGCCTCATTCGGGGGAGCCTGCTCTTTTCTCGAGAGAAAAATAAAACCGAAAATACCGACCAGGACTACGATCACAGCGACATTGGCGAGCTTCGTGACCAGGGCCGCCCTGCTCGCCGCGGCCGCGAGGATCTCATCCACGGGAACCTCGACCCGGCTCAGGGCCTCGGCCAGCCCCTGTTCAAACTCGAGCTTCCTGGACAAGACGGCCCGGAATTTCTTCGATTTGCCGAGGAGGACGAGCATCTCAGCCGTCTCCTCCCTACTGAACTCGAGCGGATGCTTTTCCTCCAATAGTTTGAGCAGGTCTTTTTCAGCCATTTTTTCCCCCGCGGCTTTTCAGGGCGGCCTTCACGGTGACAAGGGCTCCCGCGAGAATTCCCTTCACGACATCCTCGCTTCTCTTGAGCCTTTTGCTCACCTGGGTAAGGGGCAGGCCCGAGCCGTAGCGCAATTCGAGGGCATGCCGCTCACCTACCTCCATGCCCTCTACGGCAGCGACCAGCCGTTTTCGAACGCTGTCTTCGAGGGGAGGCGACCGGCCGGCCGTCTTGTCGAGCTCGAGACAGACCCCCGTCCAGCCCGAGCCGCTGCGACCCCCATACCGCGCCAGGCTGGTCTCGGCCAGCTTGAACAATTCCTCCTCGAACTCGCCGAATTCCTCGGAATTCTGCAGGTCGCTATGGACCCGGCTGAAGACATTGGTAACAAGCCGTTCAGCCGCCGAGGGATCTGCCAGGCGAACGCTCATATAGGCGAAGAGACGGGTTTCGTAAGATCGAACGAGCCTGGTGAAAGCCCTGTCATCACCTTCCCTCGCCGATTCGAGGTCTTTTTTTTCTGTCTCTCTTTTCGTGCTCACAGTTTTTTCCGCCATCTCCGTCTCAATTCCCGTTGGGTTTTTCAGGATGTTTCCCGCGGCCAATCCACACCTCCGTGGACCGCGAACCGATGTAAGGCCCCGGCTCAACTCACCATAAACTATCCACGCAGGCTATCCCACCGCAAGTGCGAGCTCCGAAAGTCACCGCTCACTCCTCCAGGGACACAAGCCACCAATAGGCATATTCATAGGACCAGTCATTCGCCATGTTGAGAACCTGGAGCTCCAGGGCCTCTCCCTCGAAAGCGCTCAGATCGAGATCGAGATCAACCCAACCATCGGCGCTCACCTGCGAACCAATCAGCATATCAACCAGGGGACTACCGTTTGCAAGAACCTGGAGCCGCCAGTCACCCCTGTAGTCATGGCCGACCGAGAGCCTCATTCTCTTTGGAAACGCATCCCCTGCCGCGAACTTACGCGCCAGAGCGACTGCGTCGACCGGGGAGCCGGGATGGGTTCTCAGCACACCGGGACGGCCCCGGTAGCTCTGGAAAAAATTGACCCCCTCGCCAAACAAGCCGCTCCCCCCCGACATCTCAAAACCTGGCGCGACCACCCCTACCACCTTCCGTTTCTCCTCCGCGGTGACGACATCTGCGTCCTCGACCCTGCGAGCCATCGCCCCTCTCCAGGCCTTCCCGTTCCGCGGACTGGTTCTCGAGAGGCGTCCGCCTTCAAAATCGGACGGGGTGCGGGCGAGCCAGATGTGATCGAAGAGAGCGTACTCACCATCAGGGCAACTGAAGCCGAGACCCGTCAGGTTGAATTCACCAAAGTGGGTGAATAGATCGACTGTGTGCAGGACCCATTGCCCTGGGACGTTAGGATGCAGATGAGTGAAAACTCCTCCAAAGGGCTCCTCTCCCTTCTTGGAGTGTCCCTGGTAGTACCTGAAGCTCGGCGTGCGCCTGCCGGGCTCCGGACCGAACAGCAGATCGTGCGCCACCTGCAGGGAGATCCCGGTGCCACCTCTTTTCTTCCAGGCGAATCGAAGCCAGCGGTACTCTCCGAAGGTCGGAAAGCGCCGGATGGGTATGTCCATACCGTCAAGCATGACGCTCTCCCTGGCGCCGCCGGATACCAACAGGCTGGAACTGCCACTGTAGCTGTCTCTCCATTCCGCGCGAGCAAAGCCATCCCCATCGGTAAGCCCTGCGCTGAAGGAAGGCTCCTCATCATAGAGGCTCCTCAGCCCCGGACGCCGTGGGCTGAAGGAGATGCAGCTGAGCTCCAGCGGGGTAGACTCCCTGGGAGCCAGGAACTGGAGCTCGATCTCGATCTCCGAACCCATGAAAGGCGAGAGGTCAAAAACCAGCCCGCCCGTCGCTGCGGGCGGCAGCGCGGGCGGCGGCGCAGGCGGGGTATAGACTGGTATGGCGAACCTCGTTCGCTCGACTCCGTCAATAAGCAGCCTGAGCTGGCAAGTGTCACTCACTCCCGGCAGGAGCCTGGCGCAGATGCCCAGGTAGCGGCTGTCGGCTGATGGCTCGAGGCGGCGGCGCAATCTCAAGCCACCGGGAGAGACCGCGAGCTGTGGACGAAATTCCGGCCGCCGGGGATTTGTTTCATCCCAGAGGTTGATGAGGGGGAGCCCCGCTGCCGAGCCCGGCGGCCGGAACCAGCCTCTCAACGCGGAGATAAACATCCCGGTGCGCCGCGAGACCTCGCGCCGGAACCGAACCGGATCGAGACTCAGCCGGGGCTCGATCCAATCTATGAAGTCCCTGACATCCAGGGGATCCGCCCCGGCGGGCGTTCCCTCCAGCTCGGGGTCCGCCAACAGAACCAGCCTGGCATCGCCCCCCCTGGCCGCGCTCCGCAGGTTAATCCGGCCGCTGTCAAGCAGCCGGGCCGATCCTACCAGGACCTCGCTCTGGTAGAGCTTCGTTTCCTTCAGGGATGGATACTCCCGCAGCAATACTCTCGCCGATGCGCAGCCGCCCCCGGCGGCGCGCCTGTCGAGCCCTACACCGGTTTGAAAAGCATCCACGCAATCGGAGAGATCGAACTCCATTTCGCAGAAGGCCCGGACTCCGAACCCCCGCACCGACTCCACCCCACCACTCGACAGGGAGCTGCCGAGAACGGACCGGTCCTCCAACCAGCGCCCCCCGCCTCCGAGCATCTTTTTCTCTCTCACCCTGACGGGAAGAAACGAAGAGAGAAAAACCTCATCGGGCCGATTGTAGCTTCGTGATTTCACCGAGGAATACCGGAGCCAGAGAGCATCCAGGCTCCAGGCCGGCTGGAATACATGCCACCAGTCCCGAGGATTGCCCGGATTGCCGATCTGGCCCTCCCTGAACCTCTCATCGGACGCTGTCAGCACCACCCCGCCGGCCGTCTCGATCCGCATCAGCCGCCCGGAGAGTCCAGGCAGGAGAACCCCCACCTGCTCAAAGTAAGCAGCCCATGGATCGATGGGCAGCGGATGGATCTCGGCTATCTTGGAGAAAGAGACCGTCGTGATCCCCGATTCAAGCAGCAATCGCACCCCGCTCCTGCTCCAGCGCAGGGAACGGAAACCAGCGCTGCTGCCGTCGGCAAAGAAGATGGTCCCGGGGCTGAGCGGCGGTCTCGAGTGCGGCGCCAGGACTATCCGCCTGAGCCAGCGGGTAAGAACACGCACCTGCCTGGTGCCGACGCTTCGGGGCTTGTGAGCGTCAAAGGTGGGCTCCACCAGCAGGTGGGACAATTGGGGGGTCAGGGGGTTTTCGAGACCGGACCTGTAGCCGATAAATTTACAGGGCAGGCGGTCGCCACCGGCGAATTCCACATAGGAGCCGCCACGGGGAACGAACGAGATCCCTTCATTCCTGATCCAGGAAACGGGGTTGGCCGGATCGAACAGCCAGACCCCAGCGAGGGCCGGCCGCGAGCCGACCCGTCCCCAGCCGGAAACCTGGGTCCCCTGGAGAACCCGGCCATTGGACAGGACCGCCCTATAACCCCCTGAGCGGACAGCGGGGGGGCTGGGACCGGCGAGAAGATCTCCTCTCCCGCAGAAAAAAAACAGGGCCAGGAGAATGAAAAACACCGCCGCCTTTGAGCTCGCCGTCTTGAAAGCTGCTACCAAGAGTTCGTTTCCTCGCAACCAGTCCGGATGAAGCCTCTTGCCGGATGTTCTCCGGGAGAAATAACGAGCTTTCAGGTTAGACGCAAAGAGCCCCGGCAGGCAAGAACGCTTAGTCTAGGGTGCCGAGATTTGCCTCGACCTTCTCGAGCTCCGCCTCGAGCTCGCCCAGCCGCTGCCGCTCACGCTCCACCACCTCGGGGCGCGCCTTGCTGAGGAAATTCTCATTGGCGAGTTTTTTCTTCGCCCCCCCGATTCTCCCGCCGAGTTGATCGCGCTGCTTGATGAGCCGGGCCTTCTCCTTCTCGAGATCAACCGCCCCGGGAATGTAGATATCGATATCCTTGACGACCGCGACGGCGGAATCGGCGGTACGCTCAACATCCGTGGATATCTCCAGGGACTCCAGCACCCCCATATGGACCAGCAGGTCGCCAAGCGGCTCGAGCTGCTCGCGACGCCTCTCGTCAGCCCGGATCCGGACAGGGAGCTTGTCTGCGAGCGGAATCTCGTTCTTGCTCCTGATGTCGCGTATCGCCCGGATGACCTCCTGCAGAAGCTCGAAGCGTTTCTCGAGCTCCGGATCCCGCCAGCTGGGCACGGCCGTCGGCCAGGGCGCGTGGACCAGGAGTTCGGGAACCCCGAGTTGATCCTCCACCCCACGCTCCGGGGCCTGCTCACCCAGCCTCTCCCAGAGAAACTCGGTGATAAAAGGAACAAATGGATGCAGAAGCCGAAGCACCTGGTCCAGCGCGACAGCAAGCACCTGGCGGGCCAGGGGCGCCCTGTCCTCTTCCCTGATCCGCGGCTTGATAAACTCGAGGTACCAGTCACAGAGCTCTGACCAGAAGAACTCCCTGGCCAGGGAGATCGCCGCCGCGGGATTGTAAGACTCGAGTTGTTCATCGACAGCCTCGATCGCAAGCGCCAGGCGGGAGAGGATCCAGCGGTCCTCTACGGCGAGTTCATCGATCTCACGGGGCTCGAAAGCCACCCCCTCTAGATTCATCAACGCAAAGCGGGCGGCATTGAGAAGCTTATTGCAGAAATTTCTGCCCACCTCGAAGCGGTCGCTGACGAGCTTCGCCGCCGGAACATCATCGAGGGTGCCGAGCACATCGAATTCCTTGCCGGAACCGGGACAGATGTAGGTGAAGATGCTGCCTCCGTGCTCGGCCTCGGCGAGGTCCACCATGTCCCCTGTGAATGGAGAGATCGCCTGCACGGGCAGACGGATGTCCTGCATCCCGGTCTGTAGCTCGCAGACCACGTAGCGCATGGCATCGGAGCCGTAGCGCTCGATGATGTCGACGGGGTCGATCCCGTTGCCCTTTGACTTGCTCATGCGCTCACCCTTGCCATCGAGGATGGTCGCGTGGATGAAGACATCGGTGAAGGGCAGATCGCCGATATTGTAAAGCCCCATCAGCGCCATGCGGGCGACCCAGAGGGTGATAATGTCGCGGCCTGTGACCAGGCAGGAACCCGGGTAATAGTAAGAGAGGCAGTCTTCGTTTCCATCGACCGCCCCCAGCGGGGGCTGGCCCGCCTCCACCTGCGCGGTGGCGGGATCCGGCCAGCCGAGGGTGCTGTGGGGCCAGATACCGCTGGAGAACCAGGTATCCAGGACATCGGGGTCGCGCTGGAGCCCGAGCCCGGCGAGCTTCTCCTCCAGCCCGGCGCCATCCTCGTCACCGCGAAGGCAGACCAGCAGCTCCAGGGAGGAGTCATCGAGCTCCGCGGCGATGGCCGCCAGGTCCGACTCCGTCGTCAGCAGGCGGCTAGCGCCGTCGGCGGTCCCCACCCTCACACAGGCATCATCCCTGCCGAGTATGTCACCCAGCTCACCGGCCCTGGTCGCGAAGTCCGTCGCGTCAACCGCCACGCTCCAGATGGGAATCTGGTGCCCCCACCACAATTGCCGGCTGATGCACCAGTCCCTCTTCTCAGTGAGCCAGTTGACGTAAGTATTACCGTAGCGTACCGGGTCAGGGTGAAAGACCAGCTTGCGTCCGCTGGCGGACTTCCACTCGCCATCCACCGCATCGATCGCCGCCTGCGCGAGCCCCGGAGTGCTGAATTCCTTGTCGGTTCCCCGTCCGCAGACCACCCCGCCGGCTGTATCGCCCATCAACACGAACCACTGTCGCGAGAGAAACGGCTCGGCGGGAGTTTTCGAACGGTCAGAATGCCCGACCTCGACCTCACGATCCTCAACCTCCTCGAGTAAGCCGAGCTTGTCGAGATCGGCAACCACACGATCACGCGCCTCGTAGCGATCGAGGCTGGCATAGGGCCCGGCTGATTCAGCAAGGGAGCCATCTGTTTCAAGGATATTGATGATGTCAATCTCATCTTTATGCCGCCCCCAGACCTCGTAATCGTTCGGGTCATGGGCCGGCGTAATCTTGACGCAGCCGCTGCCGAGCTCCGGCTTCGCCCACTCGTCGCAGACCAGGGGGATCGGGCGGTCGAGCAGGGGAAGCATGACCATCCGCCCAGCCGCGGCCATCTCGGTAAGCTTCAGAAGTGTCGGCAGGTGACTTTCGCGGCGGGCCTCCAGCCCGGCGACCTGCTCCTCGATCGACTCCCTGTCCTTGTCGGATGCCTCCAACAGGCTCTCACGGGCCCGGGCGATCAACTCATCAAGACTGCCGCCGGGATCAGGATGGCAGGCCACCGCGGTATCTCCAAGCATGGTCTCCGGACGGGTGGTCGCGACCGTGACGAACTCGGGTTCGCCGGCCTGGGGGTCTATCACCGGATAGCGAATGTGCCAGAAATGCCCGGCGACCTGCTCGTGGTAAATCTCATCATCGCTGACCGCGGTCTGCAGGTAGCAGTCCCAGTTGACCAGCCTGTTGCCACGGTAGATCAGGCCATCGCGGAACATATTAAAGAAGGTCCGGCGCACCGCGCGCTCGCAGACCGAGTCCATGGTGAAGCGCTGCCTGTCCCAATCACAGGAGCAGCCCATGCTCTGCTGCTGGGAAACGATTCGCTTCTGGTACTGGTCCTTCCATTCCCAGATCCTCTCGACCAGTTTCTCGCGGCCGATGTCGTGACGGGTCTTGCCCTCGAGCTCCAGCAGGCGCTTCTCCACGACGGCCTGGGTGGCGATCCCCGCATGGTCGGTCCCGGCCATCCAGAGGGTATTGTCCCCCCTCATCCTATGCCAGCGGGTCAGGAGGTCCTGCATCACGTTGTCCATGGCATGCCCCATGTGCAAAGCGCCTGTGACGTTGGGCAGGGGCATCATGATGACATAGCGATCCGCACGCTCATCGGGAGCGGCGGCGAAGGCCTTGCGGGAGAGCCAGCGCGAATAGATCTCCTCTTCGACGGAGGCGGGGTCGTATTGTTTGGGAAGCTCTCTGCTCATGAACGAAAGCCCTGGACACTACACAAAGTTCAGCATCTCAACAGGTTGCACAAGTTACATGAGAGGGAGCATTTCGTCCACCGCGACCTGAGCAGACAGTCTATACCGAAAAACGGAAGAGCTCGCCGCGGGCGACTCGCAGATAGTCCCCGGTCCCAAGCACCAGGGAATCGGTCAGGGAGCCGGCGTTGAAGGCTATCCTCTCATTCGCTTCTATAGATTCGTCGACGTATAGAGGGAAGGGCAGGACAGGCTCTCCAAAAGGGGGCACGCTGCCCGGCACGAGCCCGGTCAATTCCATCAGCTCCTCGGCGGTGGCGAAACGCAGCGACTTCACCCCCAGGCGCTTCTTGACGGCCTGTGAATCCAGCTTGAGAGCGGCACTGAGAACAAAGATGGAAAAACCGTCTCCGCACTTGAGCAATAGAGCCTTGCCCCCCGTCTCCAGGGCCTCCCCTCGCGCCCTGGCGGAATCTTCCGAGGTTCGGGTCGGCTCATGGCTGATGCGGCGATAGGAAACTCCCTCGCCATCGAGGAACTCCAGGATCCGGGCGAGTTGCGAATTCTCAGGGTTCAAGAGCCGCCCCCTCAACCATCCCGGCGCGCCGGCTGGATCAGGACCTTGGAGAAAAACTCACGGCGCTCCTTCATTCCCTCGAGCACATCCACCGCGCCATCGAGCGGGATCCTGTGGGTGATGAGGGGCTCGAGATCCAGGGTTCCCTCGGCCATGGCGCTGAGAACGTCGCGCCAGTCATCGGTGTCACCGCTCGATGAGAAATGAGAATTCCAGGTTCCGTAGAGAGTCGCCTCGCGGCGCATCAGCTGGGAGATGAGCGTGGCGGGAAGGTTCACATCCGCGGAGGGATTGCCGAGCATAACGACCCGGCCTCCGCGGCAGGCCGATGCCATCGCCTCCAGGAGGGTCTGGGGAACCCCGGCGCCATCGAAGGCCAGGTCGACCCCCTCTCCCCCGGAACGCTCTTCCACAACCTCGACCGGATCCGCCGCGCTGGAATCGAAGACATCCTCGAAACCCATCTTCCGGGCCTGCTCGAGCTTGGCCGCCTCGATGTCGAAGAGCAGGATCCGCGAGGCGCCCGCGGCACGAACCCATTGGGCGACCATCAGGCCAATCGGCCCAATTCCGAATATGGCAACCGTCTCGCCCTCGGAGCAACCGCATCCCCGGCGCACGGCATGCAGGGCAACCGCCGCCGGCTCCGTCATCGCGGCCTCCTCCAGCGAGACCCCATCGGGAACCGGTACCAGGTTGGCCGGCGGCGCGGTGACGTACTCCGCGAAGGCTCCATCGCAGCGCGAGCCAAGGTAGTCGTAGTCGACGCATTGGGCGTATTTCTCTTCCCGGCAGGGACCGCACTCGCCGCACCACAAGAGCGGGAAAACCGCGACCCTGTCGCCAGGCGCGACCGTATCGATCCCGGCAGCGACAGCCTCGACGGTACCAGCGAATTCATGGCCGCAGACGGTCGGAAAGCTGTAGGTTCCCTTGCTGAAGATCCGGGGGATGTCGCTGCCGCAGACGCCGCAGGAGCCGATCCTCACCAGGACACCGCGAGAACCCGGCTCGGGATCAGGACGCGGCACAGCCTCCAAGCGCAGGTCTCCAACGCCGTGGAGAACCAGCGCCTGCATGGAATCTTCGGACGGGCTCATGAATCCCCGGCCCCTTCAGCCGCCAGGGCGACACCCTCGGCGATGGCCGCCACCGTTTTCTGGCGGTTTTCATCGATGTCTCCACCCGAGTTGTAGATGCTGCTCGTGCCCGCCACCAGGATCCCCGCCCCCGCGCCCACCATGGGAGGAATGTTCTCGAAGCTCACGTTTCCATCGACACTGACAGGCACAACGGCATCCCTCGCCGCGAGAAAGTCGCGGCAAGCGGCGATCTTCTCGAAAGCCGAGGGCACCAGCTTCTGTCCGGCGAAACCCGGGTTGACGGTCATCAGCAGGACAAAGTCCAGGCGCCCCAGGACATGCTCCAGGATGTCGAGGGGAGTGGCCGGATTGAGGGCGACGCCCGCGAGCGAGCCGGTATCCCTGATGAGCCCCAGGGTCCGATCCAGATGTCGGGCGGACTCGGCGTGAACGGCCACCTGCTGAACGCCGATCTCAGCGAGCTGTGAGATAAACCAGTCATTGTCCTCGACCATCAGGTGGACATCGAAGGGCAGCGAGGTGCGGCCTCGCAGGTCGCTCAGCGCGCCCAGCCCCATGGGCATGTTGGGAGCGAAATGGGCATCCATGATGTCGAGATGGATCATGTCGGCCCCGATGGCCTCGAGGTTCTCAACCTCACCGGCGAGATTTGCCTGGTCGGCGCACATCAGCGACGGTGAGATCCTGATTCCGGTTTCTTCAAAAAAAGAAGCGGTCATGTAGGTGACTCTCTGGAATTGTCCGTGAAGAGATAAGGCTCGCGCGGAAACCGCGCCCGTTAAACTGCCTGAATTTTACCAAGGATTCAGCCAAAGAGCAGCCTGGGCAGGAGCTTATCGGCGTATAAAAAATCCGGCCGGCATCCTGCAGGGTGCCGGCCGGATCCTTCAGGCCCGGGCACGGGGCTCAGGACTGCCTTTCCCCGGAGGACCTGCGGGCCTTGCGGCCGCCCTCGGAGGAATCAGAATCCTTTCTGTCCTTCGGTGAGCGCTTTCTGCGGTCACTCTCTCGGGAATCGGAGCCCTTGCTGTCCCCTGGCGACCGGCTCCTCGGCCTCCTGAAGGCCTTCTCGATATCCTCCACCTTGAGAATGCCATCGCCGTCCTCATCGAGACGGTCGAACCGCTCCTTGATCGGTCCACTGGCTTCCTCCTTCGTGATCTTGCCATCGCCATTCTTGTCGAGGCGTTTGGCGTAGCTGGAAATGCCGCCCCTGGAGTCCCGCTCACGGCTGGAGCGCTCGCGTGAGGACCTGCTCGAGGGAGCCTTGTCACTGGCGACCGCGGCGATTTCCCGCTTCGAAATGGAGCCGTCCTTGTCCCTGTCAAGCCGGGCGAGGATCGAGCCCGCGGCTTCCAGCTCCCGCCTGCTCAGCTTACCATTCCTGTCCCGGTCGAGGATGGCAAAGAGCGCATCCTGCGAAGGCGCCTCGGCATCACGGCTGGAAGGCCTCGGCCTATCGGTATCCCGTGACGGGGTCCCGGAGGACCTGCGTGAGCTATAGGATGCAGTGAGCATCGCGGCGACCTCCTCCTGATTGAGAGTTCCATCCTTGTTTTTGTCGAACTCCTCGAATCTTACACCCAGGCGCGCCCTGTAGGTCTGCGGCAACTCTTCACTGGAGACCTTGCCGTCGCCATCCTTGTCGAGTCGCCTGATGAAATCTGCCGCGTATGGGGCGGGGCGACCGCCAGAGGATGATCCCGAACGCCTTCGGCTGCGCGAATCTCGTTCACGGTCCGAGTCCCTGCCGGATGAGAAGGCCTTGGCGAACTCGGCGGCGTTCAAGGCGCCATCACCGTCTGCATCTCCACTCCTCAAGGCGCGGTCAAAAAACTCCCGCTTGTCCGCGGGCACCTCCTCAGCCGTGAGCTTGCCGTCTCCATTCGTATCGAGCCGCTTGAAAACACCGGCCTGGTCGGACTTGCCATCCTCCGCCTGCAAGCTGCCGGCGGAGAGCCCGGCCAGCATGAGAGCGGTGAGCATCATTCGTAGGGTCATGTTATTTCACCTTCCTGGTTGGTAGGGGGTCCCAGGCCAGGGCGGCAGGGACACATCGAGATTCAGCTGAACAATTCCGTTACGGTCTCACCGCCATCGACAATCTTGAGCGGCCGGCCCAGGGGGCTGTTGTGTTCCTTGTCGGTATCGACATCGAGCGCGTAGCAGACAGAGGAGAAGAGGTCCTCGACCTTGACGGGGCGGTCCTTCACCCGTGAGCCATCGTCGGTACTCGAGCCGATGACCTGGCCGCCCTTCACGCCTCCCCCTGAGATGGCGAGATTGAAGACCCGGGGGTAGTGATCCCGCCCGGTCCTGCCGTTGATGCGCGGAGTGCGTCCGAACTCTCCCATCCAGAGAACCATGGTGCGATCCAGCATTCCCCGGTCGCGGAGGTCCGCGATCAGCGCCGCGTAGCCGCGGTCGACCCCGCCGGCCAGTGTTTTGATCCGCTCAAAGTTGTCGTTGTGGGTGTCCCAGCCGTTGGAGCGTACCTCGATGTAGGTGACTCCCGCCTCCACCAGGCGGCGGGCCAACAGGCAACCCTTGCCGAAGGAGTCGTCGCCGTAGAGCTCACGGGTCTTCTCCGACTCCCGGGAGATATTGAACGCCTCGAGGCGCTTGCTGGTGGCAAGCCGTTTTGCTTTCGCGTAGAGGGCGCGATGTTCCCTGACCCGATCGGATGCGCCGGCGCGGGAAAATTCTCCTTCCAGCTCATCGAGCAACCCGATCGCCCGGCCAAGACGCCCGGGCTCCACGGCCAGCCTGGTATTCTCCGGGGGACGCTCAGGCGATGAAACCGAGAAAGGATCGTAGCCCACACCGAGGAACCCGGCGCTGATGCCGGAGAGTCCGCGCGAACTTCCGATGGCGACAAACTGCGGCAACTCGTTGTCAGCGTCACCGATCTCCTTGGAGACCAGAGAACCAAGCGATGGATGCTTTACGCTGCCGGTCGGAGCATAGCCCGTGTGCAGCTGGTAGGTAGCCCTCTGGTGGTTGCCCTCACGGTTCGTCATCGAACGAATAAGGGCGATATCCTTCATCTGCTCGGCTACCAGGGGCCAGTGTTGTGCGACCTGAATCCCTTCCACGGAGGTCTTGATCGCCTCGGTCGGCCCGCTGTTGTCGTGACCGGGCTTGGGATCGAAGGTTTCGAACTGGCTGGGTCCACCCTGCATCCACAGGACTATCACCGACATGCCTTTTTTCTGGAGATCTTCAGCCCGTAAGGCGACCAGGTCGAGCAGTCCGAGCGACCCGATACCCGCGGCACTCACACCGCGGAGAAAGCCGCGGCGACTCAACCCCGGGTAACCGTCTGCCGTGCTGTGCTGATGGTGTATTGGGTTCATTTTCATCGAATCATCTCTCGCTGAGAAATTCAGTCGAATTGACCAGGCTCCAGAGGAGGTCTTCGAAAGCCTCACCCCGGGACGCTACGGACTTGCGATACTTGCCGAAGATTTCCCACTCGCGTTCGGAGGGACGGCGGCTGAACACCCGCAGGTACAACTCACCGAAGGCTATCCGGTCATCGGAATGATCTCCAAGCAAGCGCGCGAGCATGGTATCGCCCCTGGAGCGTATCGCGCTCGTAATGACGGGGGAATTCATCAGGAAGAGAGCCTGTGGAATCGTCCCGGCGACATCCTCGGTAGGAGTTGAAGGGTCGAAGCCAAAAATTCGCTCAAAGCTGCTCTCGAGCGAATTTCTCGATCTGCGGTAGGACGAACCGGAAGACCGCCCGGAAAACCGCTCCGGGCGCAACTCGAGAACCCGGACAATGGTCCTGTAGAGCTTGCTCGCCGACATTCTCGAACAGGTAGCCGCAGCGAAGGCGGGAGCCTCCGGTGAGGGCGAAGGCTCCCGAATACGCCGCTGGTAGGTCTCTGTCAATGCGATCGCCGAGAGCAGCCACTTCAGGCTGTAGTCGTTCTCGCGGCAGCCCTCAGCAAGCAGGTCGAGAGCCTCGGGGTAATCAGGCGACCTGTCGGGCCCCATGTCATCAACGGGCTCGACAAATCCCTTGCCGAGCATCTCCTTCCAGACCCGGTTAACCAGGGCGCGGGCGAACCAGGGATTGTCCTTACCGGTAAGGAAACCCGCCAGGGCTTTGCGTCGATCTGTATCGTCGCTGCGCTCATCGGGGGCCTGGCTGGTAACGAAGAACTCGGGATGAACCAGGGTCCCGCGACTCTGGGGATTCTCGAGGTCGGGCATATAGTGCTCACCGGTTCCCCGGGTCCGGGGCCGTGACATCGCCATGCTGGCGACCGCCTTGATTTCTCCCGCGCTCAGGTGCCTGTCCTTGTCCTTGTCTCCGGCCCGCAGAAAACGTCCGAAGAGACCAGCGAGCGCCCTGGGCACCTCGCGCGAGGAGATGGTTCCATCAGAATTCCTGTCGTAGCGTTTGATCCACGTGTCCGGAGCGCCGTAGCGCTCGGTAAAATTCCCCTGGCCGCTCTGCTGACGCTGGAAGTTTCGCGCTGAACTATCCGTGGCAACGATCTCGAACTGCCGCTGGCTTGCCTCCGTGCCGCCCTTGCGGGCAATCCTGAGGCGCGGAAAGAAGGCCGCCAACTGGTGAAACTCTTCCCTCTTCCAGCGGTCGTAGGGATGGTCGTGGCATTGGGCACACTGCAACTGGATTCCCAGGAAGATCCGGGATGTCTCAGCCGCCAGTTCATTGGCTTCTCCCATCTGGGCCATCACCAGGCCGGTCTGGCCATTGTCGTTGATGTCCCCGGTAGCCGTCAGGAGATCAGTGGCGATCTTGTCCCATCCGCGATCCTCGGCAAGCTGGTCCCTGACCCACCTGCGCAGTTGCTCGCGAACGATACCGAAGCGCTGGTCCTGGGCCCGGTAGGCGATGACATCCCGCCAATAGCGTCCCCAGGTTTCGGAATACTCTTCAGTGGAGAGCAACGAAACCACCATCGCCGAGCGCTTGGCCACAGCGGGATCGAGGGAGAAGAGAGCCAGATCCTCCGGGGAAGGCGTGTGCCCGGCAAGATCCAGGCTGACCCTGCGGAGAAACTCTTCGTCCGAAATGACAGGAGCGGGCTCGGTCTTTTCAGCCTTCAGCGCCGCGCCAATGATCCGGTCAACCCCGGCGGCAACGCGCTGGGAACTGTAGTCATCGCCGAAGAGATCGCCGACCGCGGAGACCGCCAGCAGGCCGGTAAGCACCGCGAAAAAAACACCTGGTTTCGCCATGAATCGAGAACCTTCGCAAAACAGAACGACTGAAAGAAACACAATGGAGGAGTCGCTCCATGGAACCCCTCAACCGACTGATAGTTTCTCACAGAAATCCATGGAGCACCAATAAGAGAATCGATGCGCGAGCCCGGTGACGCGCCACCTGTAATGATCTAAGTGCTTTACCGACAGCAAGATCGGCGTGGCCGGGCCGTAGCTCAGTCGGACTCCCGGCGGAGCTTTTTGTAGTGGTTGATCAGAGAGTTGGTCGAGCCGTCGTGTGAACTGACCGCCGACTCATCCCGGATTTCCTCCAGAACTCGCGCAGACAGGGTCTTACCCAGATCGACCCCCCACTGGTCGTAGGGATTGATCCCCCAGATGCATCCCTGCACAAAGACCTTGTGCTCGTACATCGCCAGCAACGCGCCCAGGGTACGGGGGTCGAGACGCCGCACGAAAATCGAGTTGCTCGGCCTGTTGCCCGGGAACACCTTGTGCGGCAGAAGCTCCTCAACCCTCTCCGCCCCGAGCCGTCCCTGCTCCACCTCGGCCAGCAGATCCTGCCGCGCCTCATCCTCTGTCCTGCCGAGCATCAACGCCTCAGTCTGGGCGAAGAAATTCGCCAATAGCTTCAGGTGATGCTCCCCAAGGGGGTTCTGGCTCTCGGCCGCAGCGATGAAGTCAGCAGGGACAAGTCGCGTCCCCTGGTGAAGAAGCTGGAAATAGGCGTGCTGGCCATCGGTGCCGGCGCCGCCCCAGAGAACCGCCCCGGTATCACCCTCGACCGGCTTGCCTCCGGCGGTGACCGACTTACCGCAACTCTCCATGTCAAGCTGCTGCAGGTAGGCCGGCAGGTGACGCAGGTACTGGTCGTAGGGCAGGACTGCGTGGGTATGAGTCCCGAAGAAGTTATTGTACCAGATACCCAGCAGTCCCAGTAGGAGCGGGATGTTTTCGCCCGGCTCGGCCTCCTGGAAGTGGAGGTCCATCTCGTGCGCTCCCGCCAGCATGGACTCGAAGTTGTCCATCCCGATGGAGAGGGCGATCGGCAACCCGACGGCGCCCCAGATTGAGTAGCGGCCACCCACCCAGTCCCAGGACTCGAACATATTGGCAGCATCGATGCCGAACTCGCTCACCGCTTCCTCGTTGGCCGAGACAGCCACAAAATGCCTGGCAACCGCATCGCTGTCGCCCACCCTCTCCAGGAACCAGGCGCGGGCGCTCAGGGCATTGGCAAGCGTCTCCTCTGTCGTGAAGGTCTTGGAGACCACGACGAAGAGAGTCGACTCGGCGTCAAGGTCCTTCAGCGTCTCCACTATATCCGTCCCATCGACATTCGATACGAAGTGAACCCTCAGCCCGGACTTCGCGTACGGCTTCAGGGCCTCGGTCACCATCAGGGGTCCCAGGGCCGAGCCGCCAATCCCGATGCTCACGATGTCGGTAATTTCCGAATCCGTATAGCCGCGCCACTGTCCCTGGTGCAGGGCATCAGAGAACTCCCTCATCTTCGCCAGCACCCGGCCGACGTCCTCCATCACATCACCGTCGCGTCCCTCGACCTTGACCGGGTCTCCCGATCGATTCCGCAGGGCGACATGGAGCACCGCGCGATCCTCGGTGGAGTTGATCCTCCTGCCTCCGAACATCTTCTCGCGCTTGTCAAAAACTCCGGCCTCTTCAGCCAATTCCAGCAAGAGTGCGATGGTCTCACCGGTGACCCGGTTCTTGGAATAATCGAGCAGGATATCCCCAAGGCTGCAAGAGAAGTCAGCGAACCGGCTCTCGTCACCCGCGAAGAGATCTCGCAGATGAAGATCTTCGACCTTCTCGAAATGGGCTTGGAGTTTTTTCCTGGCGTCAGTTGGCATAGGACATCACCACTGCGAATCTACCGGGGTCGCCGATCGTGCACGGGAAACCAGTATGCCCATCAACACGCCCTTCTTCAACCAGTGAAGGAGCCTCCCTGTCCCCAGGTCTCCAGCGCCTCGAGGTAGCTGAGGGATTTCAACCCGGCGGGGAGTCCGAGAGCCGCCATGATCTTCCGAACCCCCTCCTCGCTCTCGTGCTCCACCGACACGGAGACAATCTCCTCGGGTGAACTGATCTCCGCCAACTCGATGATCCCATCCTCAAGGAGCGGAGCGCGGTACTGCCAGCGTTCTTTCTCCACCTCGATCACTCCCAGGCCCGGCCCACCCGCTCCAAGCCTTTCGAGAAGCTCCTCCTCGGTGGCGACCGAATCCGCCGCCGCTTCAGCGCCGACACCGAGCGCCCCGGCCAGCTCATTGAAAACGCCCGCGGCGATGGGAAAGCTGTAGTTCTCCGCCGGGTCCTCCGACCATCTGGCGATCCCGCCCTCGGCGGTGGCGAGGCAGCGCTTGATCTTGAAGTCCCCCAGGCGCAGCTTGAAGTTGATATCGCAACCTGCCGCCCAGAGGTAGCGATCGATCACCCGCTGCGAATCGGGGAAAAGCCTCGGAAGCGATCTGAGAATCGTGTCGAGCGCCCCTGGTAGCTTACCAAAGCCCCTCCATTCCCAATGCGTGCCGAATGCCATTGTTATATCTCAGGAAATAATTTGACTAATGGAAATATAGCACGATAATGGCTGAGCTTCAAATTGGCAGGCGCGGGCCCCTGGTAACACTCGATACCGCCGGCAGCGCGGGAAGCTCCGCACCCGAAAAACCAAAACCTTGAATCAGGACTGACCGACATTGCACCCCGCGCGCTCCGCTATATCAAAGACTCCCCCACCGACACCGAACCTTCTCCGGGAGGATATACTCCTGGAAGCCTTCGAGCAAGCCGGCAAAAAGGTCACCGAGCACGTATTGGACTCCATCCTGGGCGCGGCGGGAGCGGCTCGAATCCTGCTATCGCTGGGGCACTCCCCTGACCAGCAGCTCTCTATCGCCCGGCAGCGAGGACGGAAAGAGCTTCCGGGAGACCAGGTCAATCCTCCCCCGGGCCCCCTCGATAAAACGACGACCGTCCCGACCGTCCACCAGCGTTGGCCCCTCTCCATCCGCCTCGACCTGCGGGGACAGGAAAGTTCCACGCTCTTTTTCGGAGGTCCGCCGCTTCCTCCCCGCGCATGGCTGGGCGAATGCGCCGGTCGAATCCGCTCCATATTGTCCATCTCCCTCCTGCTTGATGAGTTCCACAAATCCCGCCGGGCCCGGCGGCGGCGAAACGAAGAAACAGCCGGCGAGTCGCCCAACCCCGTCTCCGGCGATGAACTCCAGCGGCTGTTCCCGGAGATCATCGGCAAAAGCATGGGAATCGAAAACGTCCTCAGCTCGATCCTGCAGATTGCCGGCTCCGACATCCCAGTCCTCATCCGGGGTGAGAGCGGCACCGGAAAAGAGTTGGTGGCGGCCGCGATCCACAGGCTGAGCCCGCGCAAGGAGATGCCCTTCGTCTGCGAAAATTGCGGAGCGATCGCTGAACAGTTGGCGGAGGCGGAGCTCTTCGGGCACGAAAAAGGAGCCTTTACCGGCGCCTCCATAGCCCGGACGGGACTCATCGAGAGAGCCCGGGGAGGGACCCTCTTCCTGGATGAGGTAAGCGAGATGGAGCCCAGCCTGCAGAAGAAGCTCCTCCGGGTGCTGCAGGAAAAATCCGTGCGGCGCGTCGGTGCCATCCGAACAGTACCGGTAGATTTCCGCCTGGTCTCGGCCACCAACCGGGACCTCGAGAAGATGGTAGCCCGGAAGTGTTTTCGCGAGGACCTCTATTACCGCCTCAACGTCACATCGATCCGCCTCCCGGCGCTTCGGCACAGGAGAGAGGACATCCCACTGCTGGTGGACCACTTCGTCGGGATCCACAGCCGAAAGAACCGGCAGGAGGTGCCGGGCTTCAGCTCTGAAATACTCGAAATCCTCAGCGCCTACGATTGGCCCGGCAATATTCGGGAGCTGGGAAACGAGATCTGGAAGCTGATAGCTACCGTCGAGGGAGCGGTGGAACCCTGGCATCTTTCCGGAAAAATCACATCGAGGCGAGGCCCCCTTTGCCCCACCCGGCCCGGATCCCTCGAGGAGATGGAGAAAGAGGTTCTCGGAGGAGCGATCGCCGATGCTCTGAAGAAGACGCATGGCAATAGGGCCCAGGCCGCGAGACTGCTGGGGATAGGAAGAGCCACTCTCTACCGCCGCCTCGAACGCTACGGCATCCGCTGCGATTGAACTCGCTGAGGTCCGGCACCCTCGAGCCCCCCCCTGCCGGCCCCGGGAAGAACGATCACTTCAACGCCGCGACGCTCTGGCGGTAATAGAGCTTCCACCATTGACCGAGAAACTTACGATCATCGATGCCCGGAAACCGCGTTGATCGAAAACGGTTCAGGAGGCCTGCCCGAAGCACCACACCGAGGGGAAAGCCCTTGAATTTCTTCAGGCGTACGCGGACAGCGCCCCGGGGGCGGGCGACCTTGCTCATGGCGATGTCGTCGAGCTCGAAATTCCCCATACCCTTGATCCAGTAGAACCAGCGCTGCTCTTTCTCATCGTAGCGGGCGAAGTCCTTCTGCAATACCAGCACGTCAAGCTCCCTGATATTTGTCGGGGTCTTGCTCGCGACCTGGACAATAAGCGCCGGAAGCTGCTCCTTGTCCACCTTCCACAAGGCTATGTAGGCCTTTCTCGCCCCCACGGCGGGGCCCGTAAGTCGCTTGAGCAGGAGGCTCGCCTTCTCGGCGGGAGTCTTCGGTTTTACCGCGGGTTTTTCGATCCCGGCCTTCGGCGCGGCAGCCGCGGGCGTCGAAGGCTCCCGGGGTTTCCCGCTCACCACCCCACTCCCCGGCTCTGTACGAGGCTCAACGGGCAAGGCTTCACTGGCAGGTTGTTTTTCTTCCCGCCCGCCGGAGACGGGAGCTCTCACGGCAGGCTTCGTCACCTCTTCAGCGCCGGCCGCCTTCCTGCCCAGGGCAGCCTCGGCAATGGCCCTGCGCGCCGCGGCATCCCCGGAACGAGAATACCGCACCACCGGCTTGCGAGCCGTCTGCCCATCATCGGACGGAGCCTTTTCAGAGCCGCCGCAGCCGAAGGAGACAGGAAGAAGAAGAAGGATGGAGATAAACGAGGGGCGCCTCATTTGATTCCGCTTTTCCGTTTTTTTTCACTTACACGTGCAGGGTAACCGACTCGCTTCAGTTTATTACCAGCGGCGTTCATTTGCCAGCATCCCCCTCTTCTGGGTTGGGACTGCCACCTCATCACGCTACAATGCGCCGATTCCCAGCTTTTTACCGGACGTCTCCATGGCTAAGTGCAAGCATTGCGGTCAGAAAAAAGGCAAGCGGCAGTGCCCCGCGCTCGACGATGTCATCTGCGCTCAATGCTGCGCGACGCACAGGCTCGATACAATCCAATGCCCCGCAGACTGCATCTATCTCCAATCCGAGTTCTACCAGCAGGGCCGCCGAAACCAGAAGGCCCGGTCGCGGGGGAAGAAATTCCTGGATCGTGTCGGAAATGACTTCCACTCAGAGGCGGCCCAAGGTTTTGCCTTCATGATCCAGGCCGATCTCTACTGGTGGTGTTCCCGCAACGGAGGACTTTCGAATCCCGCAATCGCCAAGGCCCTCGAGGCCTCGGCCTCTACCCCCGGGCTGGTCATCGTCGAACAGGAAAACGAAGATCCATTGGCTGAATTTCTCGGCAAGCTGTTCAGGAAAAGCTCGAGGTACGCCGCCCTCGGGGAAAACGGGTTCGATGTGGACGCGCAGAAAAAAGTCCTGGCGGCGCTCGCCTCCTGTGCCGAGAAACATCAAGAAACCGAAGATGCCGGAGAGAGCCGATCCTTCCTGGAAGAGATCAGCTCTTATTTCGACCAGCTCGATTTCGAGGCCGATCTGGACTACTCGCCCCTCGAAGAACTCGAGGAAAAAACGAACAACCCCGCAGGAGGAGAGCGTGAAGGCGGCCTGATCCTTCCCGGACAGTAAGAGCCTCCCCCTACATTCCACAGAGATGCGACCGCACACCGAGATCCTCATCATCGCCGCGACCGAAAACGAGCTGGCTCCCCTGAAAAATGATCTGCCCGGAGCCGGCGAGGGATTCCGGATATCCGCCACCGGCGCAGGAAAGGTCAGCGCAGCGCTGGCGACTCTCGAGCTCATCCAGCAGAAAAGCCCGGACTGGATCATCCAGATCGGCTGCGCCGGAGCCTACCCGGGCTCCGGTCTCGCGCCCTGCGATGCGGCCATAGCGAACCTGGAAATCTTCGCTGATGAAGGCGTGGAGGCTCCCGACGGCTTCCTCTCCATGGAGGACATCGAGTTGCCCCAGGCGACCAGGGGCGAAGAACGTGTCTTCAACGAGATCCCCGTCCATGCGCCCGCGAAAGAGACGCTCGAGGCAATACGATCTTCGATCGGCAACGAGGCCCGCATCGAGGCGGGCCGCTTCTGCACGGTCTCCAGCGGCAGCGGAACCGACGCAGCCGCCGCCGGCATCGAAAAAACCTGGGGCCCCCTGGCCGAGAGCATGGAGGGCGCGGCGGCCGCCCTCGTGGCATGGAAACACGGTATTCGCTTCAGCGAGATTCGCGGAATCTCCAATATGGCGGGACACAGGGAACGGGAAGGCTGGAAAATCTCCGAGGCCTGTGAAATCGCCGGCAGGGTCCTGCGCTCCTGGCTCGAACTGGAGAAGGCGGGCTCATGAAAACTCTTCGCGTAGGGCTCTCGCCCTGTCCGAACGACACGTTCATCTTTCACGCCCTCTTCGAGGGCCTCGTCCCGCTGGAGGGCTACCGGCTCGAGCCCGTCTTCGAAGATGTCGAGACTCTCAATGTCATGGCGCGCGACGGCGCCCTGGAGATCACCAAGATTTCCTTTCACGCCTGGGGCCACCTCCGCGACACCTACACCCTCCTGCGATCGGGATCAGCCCTCGGCCGCGGCTGCGGCCCCCTCATCGTCGTTCGTCCGGGAGATGAAAAGCGAGACCTCTCAACCTCCAGGATCGCCATTCCCGGGAAACTCACCAGCGCAAACCTGCTGCTTCGCCTCTTCGCCCCCCGGGTCCCCCCCGCCTCACTGATCGAGATGACCTTCGACCGAATCATGGAATCGGTACAGAGCGGGGAGGTCGACGCGGGATTGATCATCCACGAGAGCCGCTTCACCTACCGCGATTTCAGCCTGCGAAAAATGGTCGATCTCGGCGACTGGTGGGAGGAGGTCCACGGCTACCCGATCCCATTAGGAGGCATCATCGCCCGGCGGGATATCGGCGAAGAGACCATCGAAGCTTTTGACCGAGCGCTCTCCAGCAGTGTCCTCCACGCCATGAACCACCCGGAAGATTCGCGAGAGTTCGTCCGACGCCACGCCCAGGAGATGGACGACGAGGTAATGACGGCCCATATCGGGCTCTACGTGAACGACTTCACCGTCAACCTGGGAGAAGAAGGCGCGCGCGCCGTAGCCCACCTGTTCGCCATCGCCGAGACGGAGGGGATTCTGCCGGCGGCCGGGCCGCGGTGACACCTTCGGCTTCATGCGCCACAGGAGCAAAAAAAATGGGAGAGCCCGCTGGGGTCATTCCCCTGAGACTCTCCCCGAACCCTTCCCCGTTTTCACCCCAGCCGGGGATTGAGGGACCTGCGAAAACGCGACACGCCGGTCGAAGCCAGTCGGGCAAACTTCGGGATCGAACAACCGCGCGCGTTGAACAACAGGATCCCCCGAGTAGGATCCTCCAAAGACCGTTTCTGTCGAAATGGAACAGCCCCCGGGTCGGCGAAAAGAAACGCCCCCGGGAAATTCTGCCGGGCCGCGGGCGCCACCGCGCACGCCGCCTCGCCAACTCGTCGGAAATACCGCCCCCAGGCAATCGAACGCAACGATGGCCTCCTCTGAGTAACTCCGATAAAGATCGTCTGCCCGACAACCCAATCGTAGAGGCGCAAATTATCAGATTCCATCAACTAAC
>Ga0310342_100000212_pt1 | contig 29983 bp, 28 predicted proteins | sample S15DNA20500_MG_FD_206155 | JGI IMG/M metagenome (GOLD analysis project Ga0310342, IMG submission 206155) | Marine microbial communities from station ALOHA, North Pacific Subtropical Gyre - S1503-DNA-20-500_MG | ecosystem: Environmental > Aquatic > Marine > Oceanic | place: Pacific Ocean: North... | reverse complement strand
TCGATGCGCCTGGCCAGGACAGCTAAGGCCTCGGCCGACGCGCTACGTCGGAACAGCCGCATTTAGCTGCTGCCGTCCCAGGTGACTTCGAGTGCAGGGGCACTACTGGGAGACCAGAGTGTGCCCATGCCCATGTTCATTACCTGGAGGTAGGACTTCGTGGTTGTGCCGGTGTGCGTGCTGGTTACATCCAGAACGAGCGGGACTCGTTGGTACAGGGTCGTAGTGATTGACGGCGCGAAGACGCCCTGGCAAGTGCCCGCGCCGTCTGCCATTTCCCACCCGGCCTCGGTCGAGGTTATGTCCGCCCCGGCGGCGGGCGTGAAATCGTCGGTGTTGTTGACGCCAGTGATGGCCACGTTGGGGTCGGGCTTGAACCCGTCCTCGACGGTGCTGAACCCAACCCGGAACATCAGCTTCCTGCCGATGTCTGCGGCTGCGGTGGGGTACACAGCGGTCGCAAGCGATGTCATGTCCAGTATGTAGAGAACGAGGGGCTTGAGCGTGTATGCCCCGGAGGTGCCCCCCTGGCTACGGTCAGCAATCATTGTCTTGTCGTCCGCGCCTATTTTCCAGGTGTTACCCCGAAGCTCCTCCCGGCCTATGGCCAGCTTGTCGCTTGTAATGCCGGTGGTATCTGACCCGGCCGCGAGGTGTATGTTGTCGATAGACAAGTCAACGTACTGGTCAGAGTCCACGCTGTTCGCTGCGAGGTGGGCGTTGTCGATAGAGCCGTCAACGTAGTTGTCTGAGTCCACGCTGTTCGCTGCGAGGTGGACGTTGTCGATGGAGCCATCGACGTAGGCGTCGGAGTCCACGCTGTCGGCTGCGATGGCGGCCGAGTTCGAGACCCAGGTCATCGTGCCGTCACCGTCGGTACTCAGGACATAGCCGGCCGTCGTCGCGCCGGTCGATGCAAGGTCGGTGGTGACGACCGTCCCGTTGAGGATGTCGGCGGTCAGGCCCAGGTTACCTAGTTTGGTCGTTGCCATAATTTCTCCTAAGCGAACGTGACCGCGTTGGCCCCGTCTTTATCCAGCAGCAGCCGGCTTGAGCCGGCCGCCGCCTCAATTCGTACATATACTGATGAGGATGCAGTTCCCGTAATTGTAAACTCGATGGTGCCATCGCTGCCCTGCTTGACGATTGCGGTGGCCGTGCCAACGCCATCGAGCACAGAGCTGCCCGATATGGCCGCTGTAGTGGACGGAGAGGCGCTCCCGGTCGAGTCAGATAGGCTGACCCCGGCTATGACACCGTCGTCCGTTGAGCTGGCCCCAGTGTCCACCCCGCCCTCGATTTTCTTCAAAGTGTAGGTGACCGTGGCCGACGTACCGACGACCGCGATGGTGGGGGTCTGGGTCAACCAGGGGTTGGAGGCGACGGAGCTGGCCAGCGATAGATTCTGGATTGCGGTCCCGGCTGAGTTCCAGCCGAGCAGCTTGTTAGCCTCCGGCGTGGGTAGGTCGGTCGATAGTGTGCTCAGGAAATCGCTGGTGACCGGCACGCGCAGTGAGCGTGCAATGTTCATCTCAAGCTGTTGCAACATTCCTATGAGCTTATCCAGTTGGTCGTTCAGTTGCCGTGCCCGTAGTGGGCCGCCCTGGACGAAGTCACTGGTACGGGCAATCGCGATGTCACGCACTACCGTGACCACATCGCCCCCCGTCAGTCCGCTCTCGAATACTACCTTACCACCCCCCTCTTGGTTAATACCCGTTTCCCCGGCACCGTTACCCGTGACCGTGTAGTCATTGCCGGCCCCCTCGGTCTGGGCTACTCCGTTGACAAAGACGTCAAGGTCCGTGGTGGCAAAGATTGGCCAGGTGTAGGCGAACTCAGTGTTACCCCCGGAGGCCGTGTACTGGACCCTCGGGGCCTCGTCCTCAACCTTAAAATCTGGTGGTAACGGCATGCTACTCTCCCATCAGGGCGGCTTGAAGCCGGGCCTGCCTCGCGTCGATTCGGGCCTTGAGACCTGGGAACTCCTTCTTCACCAGTTCCTTGGCCTGGGCACGCGCCATGTTGACTGTGTGCATCAGTTGTTCGGATGTCTGCGACCCGGCCCCCGTGGTTAGCTTCTTGAACTTACCGCCGGCCAACTGCTCTTCGAGCTTCTGCTTGGCCATCTTGCCGGCAAGCTCCGTATAGCGGGAATGCTCCTCGCCGGTCAGCTTGACATGCCCGATGGCGGCGCGGGGTAATTCCAGCCCAACGTGATTGTCCACAAACATCTGACTGACCGCGTCGGGCTCATCCTTGCTGACGGCTATGGGGGATAGGAAGTCGTAAATCCAACCGAGCCCCGAGCTGTAACTCATCGGCTCACCCCAGATGTCCCGACGCTCGGAAAGGCCCCCACTGGCAAGCGGGGTCCGCTCCCAGGCCGAGTTCAGTAGGGACTGGAGGAAATCCCTCTGGGCATCAGGTACAATCTCGTCGCTGGTGCCTCGAATTTCGCGCATCTCGGGGTCAATCGCACGCTCGGTGTGCGCCACTAAGGTCGAGAAAGGAATCAATGTCCCGGCAAACCTCTGTAGGAACCGTTCACGTTCCCATGTCTCGTCGCCGGTCATGGCAGTGAACGCCTCGGCTAGGCCCATGACATACGGACGCTCGCCCATTGCCCGGAAGTAACTGAACAGCATGCCGGACATTAATTCTTCGGAGTCGGGTTCGCCGGCAAACTGGATAATCTCGCCCAAGTCGGCGCCCATGCCAATCAGCAACCCCAGCGGGTCCAGCCTGTTATACCGATAATAGCGCCCGCCTACCTTGAGGGAGTACGGCCTCCATCCCTGGTCTCTCAGGAATTTACGTAGGTCCTTGTCCGGCGGGCCGCCACCCGTGAGGAGACCGGCCGCGACCAGGGTCGCGCTTGTGGCCAGCGCACTCGAACCCAGCCCGATGCGAGCCCAAGCCTGCGCGGCACGGTTGCCGCCCGCCTTGATGTCGGCCCTAACAGCCGCGCTCCCTGCCGCTAGCGGCGTGCGCTGGAATGCGTACTTGGTGATGTTGATTGGGGTTCGCTTGAACGGCATCACTAAAGTGCCAAGGATGCCCCAACCCTCACCACCCATGAGCGTCTGGAACTGCTGCCCTTTCTTGCCGAGCTTGTTCGTGTAGGTCTGGTAGGCGGCGAAGTTCTGACTGGCGACCTTCATCTTGGCCGGCGGGTCGGCCATTATCTCGGCCATCCGTGCCGCCATTGCGTCGGCGTCCCCCTCCAGTCCCTCGGATGCCGCCTGGCGGTACGCCAACGCATGGAGTTCCTGTCGGTAGGCGACGGCCTTGAAGTAGTCGTCGCCGGCAACCAACATCCGACCGGAGAACCGAACGGCCTTGCCGAGCATATCGACGCCCTTACCCGAGATTGCCGCGGGGTCGAGCCCCAGGTTAGCAGCGCGCAGCGCCTCTGTGTCGCGAAGCTCCAGCTTACTCATTCCGAAGTGGCTCTTGCCGGTTCTCAGCGCCTTGCCCGCCAACACCCAGCCCTCGCGTGCCCCCTGGAGGGCACCCCAGAACATCGCGCGCGCCTCGGCCGCTCGGGCATCCCCGCCAGTGATGTGCTGGGAGATGACACCCATGAGCGCACGCTCGGGTATAGCCCACACGGCGGTCAGCAGGTTTGATGTTAGATTCACAATGTGAGTGACGGGGGCAGAGAGCAGGCCGTTAATCCATACCTCGAAGAAGATGTCCCTGAAGTTAGCGGCGAAGCTCTTGCGGACAGCCACGTTGACGCCCGCGTTGCCCGACGTATCGGCAATCTGCGCCAGCCTCTTGGCGAACTCGCGACTATCAACATCGCCGCCCTCCTGGTTGATGAGGGCATCGAGCGCCTGTCGGCGTTCGATGTCGGACTCGACATCGATAGCGAAGGCGTTCAATCCACGGGCCGTCTCGGTCTGCGCGGCCATGACCTCGCTTTGCAGGGCGTAATGGATGCCCCTCATTCGCTCAAAATTATAGACGTCTATGTCAGAGGAGTGCGGTGAACTCGCTATCTTGGCGAGCTTCACTAGGTGCTCGACCGACGCGACCAGCATCTTGCGGTAAGCTACCGCCTCTGGCCCCGTCAGCGCGTTCTGCCCCTTGCCCCGGCGGGCCTCCAGGTCCTCGGCCGTTAGGTTGAGTTCCTCGGCTAGCCGCTCGGTCTCCTCATGCGTAACCGTTTCGCCACCACGCTTGGCGTTGATGGCATCGGCGTCCTTGTCCAGGGTCTCGGCCAGGGCCTCCTTAATATCCTCGGCGGTCTTGATGCGGTCGAAGTTGAAATAGATTTTTGGCTTGCTGCCGTCGTAGGTCGGGCCGGCCTCTTCGACTATTGGGCCAGCCTCGTAGTCAGCAAGAACTTCAGCGGGGACCGGGTAGCCTTCAAGGATGGCGTCTTCGACTAGCTCGCGATGTGCCCGCTGTGCCCGCACAAAGAACTCACTGTCGTGTATGCCCTTCTGAAAAACCCCCCTCCTCTTTGCGTAAAAAGCCGCGATGTCGTTTGCGCTATACCCCTCTCTTTCGCCAATCGAGATGGGGGTGTCAGCCTCCGTGGGCTTGCCGGGCGTAGGTATGCCTGTGGCCTGATGGACGCGGCCAGCCTCGGCCGCCGCTACGAACTCTATGTCCGTCATCTGCCACACCCGTCGCGTAGCACCCTCCTCGGTCTGTTCAGCGGGCAACGTAGCGCCCGCCTCATCCTCATCAGGGGGGAAGGTCCAGTTGGGCTCGGCAGCGAGCACCCGCTCGGACTGTATCCCGCGCTTGTCGGCCTGCGATTTCAGTCGCTCGAATGTGGCCGACCTCGTCACCGTGCTGGCGCGACCAAGTACCACTACGCCGATGATGAGGTCCTGTTGAACGGCTGCCACCCGCTCATGTCCCGTTGCCTGCTCATTATTGGCGGCCACAAGCACGCCCTTAGCGCCGAGAGCGCGCGCTCGGGCAGTCACCCAGTCGCCCAGGTCGCCGCTGTTATAAGCATCCACACTCACGGCCTCGATGGCTCGGATGTGCATCTTTGAGTCCATAAAGAAGATTGTCACAATGTCCTCAGACTCGTTGAGCACACTGGCGGCCGACCATACGTCATCCGGGGATGTCAGCGCGGTCCCCAGTAGGGGGTGGTCGAGCGACGGGCTCAGTGCCGGGTCCGGGCCTTGGCCGGCGGGGTTGTCCTGCAACGACCACTCGCCGGAGTCGGGGTCGTACCAACCGAACTGCGCGTGATTAAGGATGACATGCCCGTGGAACTTAATGCTCTGCCCGCTGATGCCATCCCCGCGGCTGTACTCCTCGACGGCCTGCGTCAGCGCGTCATCGGTGGGGGAGTGCTGGGGCACCCCCGATGGGTGATTGTGCATCAGATAGAAACCGTCTGCGCCAGTGGCCGCCATGCCGTCGGAAATACGGCTCCTGATGTCGGAGCCGGTGCCAAACGATTTGATGTTAACCCTGTCCGGCAGGCGCGACGTCATGTCATGCTGGCCGACAATCACCCCGTCCTTGACGTAGATGACCCGGAGGGTTTCAAAGCGTGGGCTGCGGAGGATGTGAGCTGCGGCGGCTAGGTCCTGGGCGGACTCAACCTTGCGGCCACGGAGGTCGGCTACCCGGTCTTCGGCAAAACTCTCAGTGATACCGACAGCGAGTTGGTGGGTCCCGGTAATAGGCAGTTGGTCGCCAACCGAGTATACGTCGTGTCCGGCCTGTTCGAGTTCATCGCGAAGAGCTTGGCGAACAGTGTCGCTATCCGCGTCCGCGTAGCTGGGTCCAGCTTCCTCGACAAGGTCTAGCGGGGCCTGTTGTTCGGCTGGGGCAAGATGGTCGCGAACCCGGCCGGAAGCCGTCGGGATTTTGGGTGCGCCTCTACCGCTTTCAACGCCGCGTCGAAATCGCTGATAGGTTTTTTGCGCTTTGTCTCGGTCGTAGCCGACCCGTTTCCCGGCGATTTCTTCGCCGCGGACTTCGGTGAATTCGTAGTTTTCGATGACATCGTCATTCCTCCCTAGGAAATCCAGAAGAGCTAGAGTGTGTGTTCTCTTGCTATCCCAGAACTGTAGCACACTGCCGCCATCCGGGGTATCTGTCAAAGTGAGGCCAGGGAGGCCGGCAGCCAGAGCCCCCTCGGCTATCTCCTCGGCCGGGGCACTAAAGGTAACACGGTGGTAAAGGTCCTTGCCCTTGGGGTTGCCGGCAACAATCGTAATCCCGGTCTGATTTAACTCCGCCCCGACGACGGCCCCTACATACTTCAGCAGCCGCCACTGCTCCTTGGAATCAAGCTCGGGGTTGAGGGTTACATTGATGACGAATGAGGCTTCCCCCCTGTTGCCCGCATCCCCCTCGGTCCAGGCCCCAATGGCGGGCTGGGTGGCCTCCAGGGTGACGTCGCCATTAGCCCAGTCGTTAAGGGACTCGATGACCACATCCACATGCTGGCGGACCTCGACTGTAATTTCGGAGTCCCGCTGGGCCGCAGCCTCGGCTGGCGACATGGGTTCGCGCGCGCTAGTGGAGGCAAGGACCTGGGCTACTTGAGGGCCTTGTACTCCTCCCCCGCCAGCGCCAGTAGCTTCTCCAGTTGCCCCGACGCCTTGAGCTTCTTCACCCGCCGCTGGTGCTCCTGTGACATTTCTGAAGACCCTTTCGAGGTTCCTTTGTTCGATGTTTCTTTTTGCCGCTGAGCCATAGTCTGTTGGATTATCCCCCCATTTGTGTTGTTCGGCGTACCACAGAACTGCCTGTACGTCCTCCGGGTTCATCCCGAGCTTGTCAGCAGCACGCTGTAATGCAATTCGCATGTTGGCCCGTTCGGCCTCATTACGAGGACCGCGAACCTCGACCGTGTTGCCCTCGGCGTCGGTGGTAACACCAGTGCCGAAGGCCCGATTCCATGTGCGGGTGAACCAGAGGTCAAAGACATGTCCTCGCTCGCCGCGCAGCGCCGAGAAGAACTCCCCGCGCTTTGGCCCAAGGGCCGCGTACCCCATCTTGGTTTCGCCTGACTTGCCGGCGACGTTTCCGTAGTAGCGCAGCTCGCCCGGCTGGGCCTTGCCGGTGACCCCGACCGGGTGCTCGGTGGTGAGCCATTCATTGACGGCCTTGATGCTACCTAGGTCCGCCAGTAGGCGGTTCAGCATGGCGATGCCTGACTTGGGTTGGTCGTGTGTCCACGCCAATTTCTGCTGGCCATCGACAGTGAGTGTGCCGGTCGGGGGCACCTCGGGTAGTCGGTTGTACCCCCCTTCCTTCCACGCAGTATAGATGTCCATTGCCGCGTCGAAGTTGACGTTCGGGTCTACCTCTGGGGATGTAACGGCGAGCAGAATCTTAAAGAAGGTAGCGTGGTCGTCGGCAGCCAGCTCTGGGTGTATGAGTGTAGACAGCTCCTCCATCTTCTGGATGGCCAGCGAGTACCAACCGATACCCGTGAAGGTCGGGTCGGTCTCTCCGAACTCATCGATGTGAGCCTCGACCATCGAGACCATGCGGCCCACGGCCCGCCGGAGGACCCGCTGGCGTTCGGCGGGGTCCGTTGTGGTTGGGTCGTAGGTCCGGCGTAGTCGGCCCAGCTCGTCGCGGTTGAACTGAACAGCCTTGGCAACGGCGGGCTTGAGGCTCTCGATGTCCACCTCGAAGGGGACGGTATTGTCGCTCACCCGGAGGCCCTCGCTCAGCTCCTCCTCGGTAAGTCCCTCGTCAAGGGGAGCGCCGGGGTCGTTGAGGATGCGCTCTACTTCGGCCTCGACCTCGCCGAGCGGCCCTCCTGGCTCGTACCATGCATCGGTTGCCTCCTCGATACGACGGTCAATGCCGGCCTTAATCCCGGCCTGCTCGGCCTCTATCTTTCGCCCTTCGGCCCGTGCCGCCCGTGCCGCAGACCCACCAACAACCGGGGCTATGCCGCCCACAAATCCCCCGATGAGCGCGGCGTGGGGAGCGTTGCGAACGGCCTTGAAGAACCCGTCGCGGTCGAACTTGTCGTTGACCGAATCGTAGAACATTTCGGCGGCGTTGTGCGTGACCTCCTGCATGAACTCGGTGCCGGCTTCGGTGCCGATACTGCGGGCCACCTGAGCAGTGGCAGCCACGGCCTGACGTAGACCTGGCTTGCCTATCCTAGAGATGCGCCTTGCCGTCCTGAACATTGTCCCAAGACCGAGCGCCTCCCATGCCGTATTGACTATCAGGACCGGCGAACCGGCAGCGTGAGCTTTCTTGGGGTCACCAGTGACCGCCATGTTGCGTTCGTAAGTCTCAAGGTATTCGGCAAAGGGTGCCACCGGGAACGCGGCCAGGGACCCTAGGGCCTCGGTCACTTCGCCGGCCAGCGTACTACGGTCAATCAACGGGTCGGCAAATCCGCTTGTGGCCTGGCCCGCCCGCTCAAGGGCGCGGCCCGCCCCTGTCGCGTTGATAGCCGACAGGCCGGGGCCGTGGATGGCGAGAAACCTGCGGGCCTTCTCTAGTTTGCTGAGAGAGGGGTGACGCCAAATCCCTTGAGTATCGGACTCATGCTGTTGCTGTTTGCCAAGGCCCTCCATGCCCCGGCCCACAAAGTTGATTCCGCCAAGGGAGATGTTGGCAATCGAGTGGGCGGCGTAGTCTACGGCCCGGTGAGGGAGGGGGGCCTCGGAGCTAAACCTGTTGGCTTCCTTGGGGTCCTTGGGGGCCTTGGGGTCCGCCCCCCCGTCGGACTTGGGTTGCAGCCCCGCAGCTCGCTGCATCAGATTGTCGTACTGGTCGAGCGCACGCTCGGCCTCGATTAGGTCGTCGTATTCGTCCTGAAAACTAGGCACTACTCTGTGTCCCTCTTCTGGCCGGTGAACCCGGCGTCTCTCCACTCACGCACAATCCTTAGTTGCCGGTGGAATTCGGGTGGTGCATATGCGGGATGAAGGGAGAACCCTGCCCCCAAGTCCGTTAGCTCAGCCCAGAGTGCGTCCTCCGTGGCGTCTGCGTCCAGTATCCCATTGTCCTTGTCCGCCCATATCGCGTAGCGCGGGGGGGGGAGCGTGCGTGCGTCACGCTCAACCCTCATGTGCTCAAGGACCGATTCGGCTACCTGCCGAGCGACACCGGGCCTCTGCTCTGCCGAGTACTCGTCGAGCCGGTCGTTGAACTCCCGTAGCGCCACCGCGAGTCGTGGGTGCATGTCCCCCGGAGAGCCGGCAGTCCACCCGTCCTTCACATCGACCATAGACAGCAACCACCTCCGGCTTTCGGGGATAGGCCCGGTAGCTTTCTGGCCGGCGATGCTATCGCCAACCAATCCGTCCCGCGTGTCCCTTGAGACGCCGTCGCCGTTTCGAGCCGCTGCCAACACCTCTGCCGTTACATCCTCGCCCTGAGCGATACGCACACGGAAGCTAGCGACGAGGTCCGCGTCATCTATGCCGCCCTCCACAAAGAGGTCCTGAACAAACGTGGTGGCGAACTTCGCGTCCAGCGCCCCCGTCTCGACTAGATGCCGGACCTCGGCCCCGGTCACGGGACCGTAGATTCCGCTCGACGTCCCTCCGGGCACATCGACGACGCCCTGGTTTACTAGTCGGTACGTAAGGTTGAAGGCGGTTCGCTCCTGTTCCGCCTCTATTACCTCCCCCTCCTCTTTGTCGTTACGCTCGTTGGCCAGCCGGCGGGCGGTTAGGTCCTGGCCGAACCGGGTAACCAGCCGGTCGTAGGTCTGGGGGTGCATCTCGGGGGGCGGCCCGCCAGTGACAAACTCAGCGTAATCAATGTCCCCGCGCTCCCAGTCCCCGATGTATATCTGTTCGAGGAGGTCCTCGGCGTACTTGCGCCGAGCCTTCTCGGCCGCGTCCTCGTCCAGCACCCCATCCTGAACACCCACCGCGAGGACCTCGTGAAACCGAAGCCCCTCCTGTAGTACCGCGTCGTCCCGCGCCTCCGTGGAGAGGTCCCGGTCGCGGGCCACACTGGCCGCCTTGTTGTAAACGGCACCAATCGCGCCCTCCATCTGTTCGGCGCGAAACAGCCTGTCCCGTTCCAGCTCCCGGCCCACGATGCGATTGCGTGCTAAGCCCGCGCGGTAGTCGAACTCCGCGCCCACACGCTCGGCCACGCGGGGGGATAGCCCCTTGAGGGCACCCTCCCTGTTCCTCCTGAGCCGCTCGTTGAATGTGTCCAGGTTGTCGTCGGACTCAACCTCGATTCTTGAGACCGAGACGTCGGCCGCACGGGACTCCGTGATGACCTCCAGGTTGCTCTCGTCCTTGCGGTAGGCCGCCACCTCGCCACGGAACGTGTCGAGCGTGCGGGCTAGCTGCTGCCAAGCCTCGGCCCCGCCGGACTGACCGACGTTGATGCCGCCAGGTATCCTGGCGACGGGCCGCTCGAAGTCACCCTGTTCGGCCCCCTTGCCGGCGCGGGTGCGGGGGCGTCGTTGGAGAGTGGGCTGTATGTCGGTCTTGGCCATTTACCAGTTCGTGGGGTCCTTGGTGTCAATCGGCCCCTTATAGTTCTTCGGCGGCCCCTTGGTGTAGCCCGAGCCACCCCCGGACTTGGACTTGGGCCGCGAGCGGTACGCCTTCGTAGCCGCCGCCCCGCCCTCAAGCAGGGTGCCGGTTGCACCGACGTAGCCGGCCAGGCGGGCGTTCTTCCCGCGAGCCTTCGCAGAAGAGATGCGGTACTGAGACTGCGTCTGGGCGCTGGCCATTCCTATTTCGTGTTGACGCTTGATGTCCTCGGACGTCGCCATCGTTGAAGCCGATGTCAGCTTAACACCAGAGACCGACGCTGCCGCCGTGTGACTGGCTAGGTTCCCGCGCATGGCGTGCATCCGCTGCGCGCGCTCGGATTCCGCCCGTTCACCCTCGGCCTCGGCCTCAAGGTCGGCCTGGCCCTTGGTGGCCTCGGCGGACATGACCGACGCTGACGCCGATGCCACGGTGCCGATGATAATTGCCCAAGTGACAGGGTCGGCCATTAGAGCGTCACCTCCGTTTCGAGTCCGAGTAGCGTGAATGTGAGTGGGGACTTCTGCGTGACTGTAACCGTCGGCCTCCGACCCCAGCCCAACAGCCGGACATCAAAGACGCCAGTGATGGTATCGTCGAACAAGTTCGAGACTACCTTGATTTGCACATCCGCGGTCGGGGCGACCGCGAACGTCACTGTCGGTGAGGAATAGGTCCACCCGGAAGCCTGCTTGACGTCATCCAGGTAGACGCTCAGGTCGGCTGCCGAGTCAGCGGTCCAGTCGATGTCGAACGTAGTGTCCGCTCCGTCGCCTGTGTAAATCTTGTAGTCCCGGCTTCCAATTATCTCGTCGGGTACGCGCCAAGTATCGACATAGACATCCTTGGACCTATAGAGGTCGAGCGTGCAGTGGGATATTCGCTTCGTCTGGTTGATTAGCGGGCCTGAGCCGAAGTCTGTAATCGGGGGCATAGTCTCAACCGTCACATTGAAGGCCAGGCCCAGCTCCGCGTACTTGGTTGTCACCTCGGGTGAATAGGTGAAGTCGGCCGTGTTCACAGCAACGTCGTCGAGCTTGGCCGTCACCGTGGCGGCCTCGCCGTCCGGTCCTTCCGAGCGCACTGTGCAGGTCGCGCCGTTTAAGTGGTCGAGGGTCGCGTCACCGCCGAAGCTGCTGGTGTCGGCACCCGTCCCCACGCGCACGCCACAGTCGGTGAAGTAGTCCGAGTCGAATTTCTCTAGGGTCCGCACGGTGCCGGTGACATTGTTGATGTCGGTGCGTTGCACGATTGCGTAGAGCTGCTGGCCGGATGCGGCAACCCCCTCGAACGTATCGCCGTCCCTGGTCGTCCACTTTGTCCACGATGTGATGCCCTGGAACCGATTGGTGGTCAGGACAGCCAGGGTGCCGTCGCCATTGAGGACGACCGCGTAGTCGCCGTCGGTGTCGCTGAAGGCCGCCATCGCCGTGGGGCTACTGATGATGTGGGCCGAGAGGATGGATATGTCGTTGCTCTGGTAAGCCTCCTCGGTGTACTCGTAGAGGTACTGCCTCACCGAGCGGCCGGAGGCATCCACGAATAGCGTGGCCCCGTCGAGGTTGATTGGCTTGACGCCGCCGATACCGAAGCTCGATTGGCGTGGGAGCTGGAAGGAGCCGGGGGCCAGTGGCGGGTTCGCCGCGTAGAACTCGCCCCCGGTCGTAAACACCTCCAGATAGCGCCCGGAGTAGAGTGACTTGATTGCGTTGACTTGGTCATCGGCAATCGTGACATCAATGGCCTCGTCATCAAAGGAGTCCCCGGTGTCAAAGTTGTACCAGTCGCCAATTTGGGAGCCCCAGAGCGTGGCCGGTCGGAGCTTGCTGCCGCCGAACCAAAGTCGGTTCTCGTGGAAGGTCGTGGTCTTGGGCCAACCGCGCGTTGCCGACCACACTACCTCGCGAGCCGAGCCGCCCCTCTGGTCTTCGGTCGGGGTAATGTCGGCCCCGCTGCTGCCGGCCGAGCCGAGGTTATTGACCTCCTTAACAATCGTGTCGAAGTCCTTACCGCCATCGCCGCCGACGAACTCGACGTAGAAGCGGACAACGAAGGTCTCGCCCGTTGCGCCCCCGGTGTTGGGTAGCTCCCAGGTGACGGTCACATCGTTAATCGCCGGCATCCTGAGCAGCCCGGCCTTAATCTCAGCAGCGTTCGCGTCGTGGTTGTCGGAGGCCGGGTCCTTGTACCATATCCACCCCGAGTCCTGGCCCTTCATTTTGAGGATGTAGTTGTTGTGGCGCTCCTCAACCCAATCGCCAGTGAAGGTCAGTATCTGCCTCTCGTTTATATAGGTGCCGTCAGGCGAATCATCGTCATCGAAGTTGTAGTAGGGCATGTTGTCGATGGTAATGAGTGAGACGCTAAAATCCTCGCCGGCATCACGGACAATCGTCCGGGGCTGGTGGTCCTCATGGACGACAATCATCGTGTCGAGTGACTGCGTCCAGTTGATGTCCGGCAGTTGCGCGGATGTCCACGGCGTTACGAATGAGTCCACCTGGGCGTAGGGGTCGGAGGCGCGAAAGACCGTGGCCAGTAGGTGAGTGAAAACGATGACGTAGTTCTGGGTGGTCGAGAAGCTGAACGCAGCTATCCGGCTATTTGCCGAAGCCGTCAGGTCGGGAAGCGCCTTAACGAAGCGGGTGCCCGGCCGGCGTGTCACGCCGCCGAGCGGAATGGACTTACAGTTCGTTAGCTCCTTCGCGCCGCGATTGTACTGCTCGACGTCGGTACGCGATGCGAGCCGGGGCTCAAGAACCCCGGCGCTGAAGTTTGATTGGAGGTTGCTACTGCGAGCCACTAGCGGTCTGTCACTAAGCCAGCGTCACTCACGATGGCTACGGACGGTCGCTGACGACTATCAACGTGGCGGGCAATCCGCTGCTCACGCTCCGCGAGTTTGCTGAAGACATCCCACTTATCCGCGTTCTCGGTCACGGCTATCGCGAAGTCAGACGCCAGTTGGTAAACCAGAAATTTAACAAAGTGCGGGGGGAACTTGCTTTCAACCGGCCGCTGGATTGTCTCAACGAGCAGGCCGTCTGAGACGTTGGTGTAGATAAGCTCGCCCACAACCTCGTAGTTCGGGATTGAACCGCGCGCGCCGGGCGCGACCATGACCCGATTGAGGTGCAGGTACGTCGATGGGAGCTGGTATGCGTACTGCCAACCCTCGTTGGCCGGGGCGCTACTCTCCTTGGCTAATGTGGTCTCAACCAGCGCAAACCTCCACGGATAGGAGGCCAGGGCCGCGTCGAGGACCGTGGCGTAGAGCGTGTTGGCGACCTGTGAGGGTGCCGACTCAGTCTCTAGAGATGTGATGGGCGCTTCACCCAGAAGGATGAGAGCCCGCGAACAAAGTGCAACGTCTGTTAATGCCATACAAAATTAGGTAAGCGGCGACGGGACCGACCGGAGACCCCTATGTTTCCTATCCGGCCCCGCCGCCTGTCTAGCCGTTTAAAGCTAGACGTTACCTACTCGCACTTAGGTCTTGGTTCCAGTCCCACCCTCGTGCGTGATTTCCACGATGCCATTGTTGTCAATGGCAACCGCACCGGCCCTGAACTGGCAAGCAGTCAGGTAGCTTAACTTCTCTGGAATGAAATCCAGCGAGGTTTTCAGCTCTGCCCCCACAGCCATGCCTACGGCAGACTTGTGGAAAGCATACGCCTTCTTGGTGTCAGAGCCCGACCCGTCAGCGATGCCCGCAGCATCGCTAGTGACGCCCGTGCCGTCACCGACCATAATCACGTTGAAGCCGACAAGCGTTTGATTGTCGAGCCGGCCATCGACGATGGCCTTCGCGTTCATGTAGTCGATGCTGGTCAGGTTACTCTCACCAAGCATGTCATAGATAGCCGAAGCATGACAGACGAGAGTACGGCCCTCTTGAGGGACGTTGTTCTTGTCGAGGTTGTACTTCGCAGTGCGGAGCACATCCAGGTCAAACTTCTCGCCATCCGCGCCGACGGCCGCGCCCGTTGCGCCTTCAAGCGCATCGAGAACCAACTGGTCAGTGCGACGGTTGATGCTAGCTGCCAAAGCAGTAGCAAGCTCCCGACGCTCGTCGAAATTAATTTCCGTTAATTCCGCCCAGTCAGTATACGCGTGGGCAACGTAATTAGACGGTGTGCATGCGACCTTCGAGTGGCCGGCCGTCTTTCCAGGGAGGTCTGGGAAGCCGTAGTCGGCACCATCGGCACCCACAGCAGCGGGCAGAATACCCGAACCGGAGGCTGCGTTCGCCTGGTCCCATTCAATGGCGGCCATCGCGTCCATCTTCCTAAAATTGTAGATGTCGGCTTTGACGCCCGTGCGTAGCGTTACAGCATTTCTCAGTCGAGACTGAGTCTGCTGGTACGCTTGTTTTACTTCAGCCGCCCATAAACTAACGGCGACTGCTGGCAATTGTGCCATTTTGCGTCCTCGGGGTCTCCACAGTTATCGTCCATCACTAGCCAGCGGGTGTCCAAGAGGGCCGCAGCGTCGTGCCGTTGTATTCTCGTTCTCGGGCCTGCCGAAGCAGGGTGTCCGTGTAAACCATTGCCGGGCTCAGTGAGGTATCCGGCGGGGCGATTTACTCTTCCCCGTAGAAATTCTTAAACTTCTTCATCGTCTCGGCCTGGAAGATTGGGTCATCGACCCACTTGGGGTCGCCAAGGAGCGCGTGTAGTCGCGCCTCGTCAAGCCCATCTCCTGTGCCGGCTGTTGTATCATCCTTAGCTACAGGTGTAGCCGAACTCACCTTGTTAGTTAATACCTGAAAAAACTTGACCGCAGCGGCGGACGTACACAGAGCCTGCATGGTCGCGTAGTCCTCGGCCGGCAGATTAGCCTGACCCCAGTCCTGTAGGTCCTTAACCATCTGCGGCCCGTCGGCCCCGAGTGCCTCCATCTCGGTGTTCTTCGAGACGGTATTCTCGACGGCCAGGGCCGTCAGGTAGGCTTCGGTCAGTTGGTTGTAGAACGTCTGGGACGCCCCGTTGGTCTTACAGACCTCATCGATGGCGCTCCTGAGCGCCGATTCTTCGAGCAGCTCGCCACTGAGCCCTTCGGGCACCCTTAGCTCGTAGTCGCCCTCGGGTGCCCCGGTGAACCCACCGAGCCTGCCCTCAAGGTGGCCGTAAGCCTGGGCCTGAGCCTCAACGCTGGAGTACTTGTCACGCAGCCACTCGGGCCGGTCGCCCTCTCCCGGTTGCCCGTCGGACCACAGCCATGGGGCCTCCTCGCCCGGTTCCCCGGCTGGCTCGGCAGGGGTGTCCGGTGCGAGTAGAGATGAATCCTCGGATGCGGGGGTCTCTGGCGCTTGTTCTTCGGTTATCTCAATCTCTGGCATTACTTACTCCTATTCAGGCCGTCCTCGACGGCGTCTAGTATTTTACGGATAACATCGTTCTGGCCCTCGCGGAAGTAGCCCATGCTGGGGTCCTGTCCGGGGAGCCACGCGGGTTCGTCGAGATAGTTCTCGCGCAGTATCGCTAGCACCTTCTTGCCCGCCTCCGATGAGAAGGCCGCGGCAAAGGTGATGGCTACGTCTTTGATGGGCTCACTCATGGCAGGGTCGTGGTCGTGGTGGGGAAGGTGCAATCGTAGACCCGGCAATCCTTGTGCGCCGAGCAGGCTGACTTGAGCCGGCCTTGGGTGCAAGTGCAGCTCCCGTTGGTCAGTCCGTCATCGACGCAAGTGCCGCTGGGGCAATCGCCGTCGTCCACGCACGCCTCGCCTTCGTTCGTCCCGCTGGCGCAGTTCGACGTACAGCTACTAGCGATGCTCGAACACACCCCGTCGGCAAGGCCGTCAAGGCCCGAGAAGCAGGCCGACATGGCCTCGGCCGCGTGCTGGATGCCGACGTCGGTGTTACAGGAGCCCTTGTGCCCATCGGATGTGCATTGCGACCAATGGATTGTGTCGCGTAGGCAGTTGGCCCTGTTTTGCTCGGCGCAGTTGGCGGTGAAGTAGGCATCGAGGTTGAGGTAGCTGACGTCGTCCGCCTGGTCGCCGAGCTGGACGGCGATACGCTCGATGGCCTGCTGCCGGGCACGGTGCTGGCTGAACAGGGACAACCCAGAAAGGCCCTCCTCTGAGGCTGGCTGGGGGGCGACGATGATATGTGCCTTCTGTGTGCCGGTGCGGCTGCGGGCGGTCCTGACGATGCCCATTAACCCCCGCTCGTATTCAGCCACGGGGTTGGCACTCATGCAGAGCCCGCCCGAGCAGTTGGTCGCCCCTACGCAGCCAAGGGCACCCCAGACCGACGGGTAAGCCTTGTGCGCTGTCGCATATCCGGCGTGGTCGTAGCCGCCCTCGTCACCGGACGGGAACCCGCTCAACGAGCGAAAGCAGAACGAGTTGCAGTAGCCGCCCTCACAGTCGTCGTTCTCGACACAAAAGTCCCCAGCGTCGGTGCCCCCCTTGCAGCTACCGGCGCAAGCCCCCACGCACTCGCCGTCGTCGCAATCAGAGCCGTGGCAGTCATCGGCGTCGTCACACGCGACGTTGGTCCGGCAGTCCAGAGCCTTTTCGCCGCCCTTGTCCTCGCTGCACGGGCTGTCGCCCAGGTAGGTCCGGTTGCAGGTGCCCTTCAGCACCATGCCCACGCCATCGCCAATCGGGTCTAGCCAATGGTCGCCAAACGTCTCGTCGCCGTTGAAGTCGGCGTTGTTGATGCAGTACCCGGCTGACCCAAGCTCCTCGTAACGCGAATCAGAAATCGGCCGGGGGGCGGTGCCGCAACCGCAAGGCTTCCCGTGGTCGGTCCCGCCACGGCAATACCCTTGCGGGTAGTAGTCGCAGCTCCCGCCCGCGCACTCGTTGTCGCAGGTATTATCGGCACAGGTATTACCAGTCCCGCAGTCGGACTCAGAATCCGAACAGGTGCCGGTGCAGTCGGAGTCGGCCGTGCATGGCTCGCCGTTATCACAACGCTTGGTGCAGTAGACGCATGGGTAGCCAACGTCATCCCCGCTCGAACAATACGAGCTGGGCGTCGAGCTGCCGCCGAAGAGCGTGTTGACGCCGTTGACCAGCATCAAGTAATCGCATGGGCCGGCATCGCCAAGAAGCATCTGGCAATCCTGGCGGCCCCCGAGAACCCCATCCAACATCGGGCCAATCTGTTGCTCGACGTCGCCCAGCAGGGTCGAGCCCCTGGTACAGGTCATTATGTGCTCGAACTGCGTCATGTACGCCCCAATCAGGGCGTGCAGCTTATTGTCAGTTACCACACTATCTCCAGCGAGACAGAACCTTTTCTCTCCGTCACCGTTGATGTCAGGGACATCCGCCCGCGTCGGAGCGTCCATTTCAACCTCAATTTCCGCAACAAGCTCCGTAACTCGAACCGACCCGCCCGAGCCCCCTCGGTCGTACTGAAGGAAGGCGGCAGCCGCATTCGCATCAGCCACAGTCCACGCACCGGCATCGGGCGCGGCAGGTGCGAGAAAAAACTCCGGCATGTAAGGTTGATAACTGCCGGCTCCATTCCGATGTCGGGCCACGTTAATCCAGTTATAGGAGTTACCCAGGTCGCCGTGGCAGTTCGTGTCCGTGCCGTTCTTGAAGCACAGATTGAGCATCTTGTTCTTGCCTGTGCCCGACCGGCCCTGGTCCTTGGCCATCGCAACAAGGCCGACGGTTCTGAGCGTGGCTGTGGCGCAATCGTCAGCATCGCTGTCCAGGCAGGTGATGTCCTCCATCACCAGCTCCGCTTCGCCGCCGCCGCCGGTCTTATCGAACCCCTTCGACTCGTGAATCTTAGACTCGCCACGGTCCACGCAGTCGGTGAGGCAGTCGATGGCCTCATCCTCAGATGTGCAGTCGGTGAGGCCGCCGCCGCAGACGGACTCGCCGGCATCGCAGGTTCCGCAACCAAGTGCGTCGTCGATGTTGTCGAAGAAGGCCACCCCGCCGCTCCCGTCCTCACTATCCGAGTCCCACGGGCAGGAGGCCACCACGCTGGTGTGGCAAGTGCCGTCGGTCGAGTTATCATAGTAGTCACAGTAGATGCAGCCGGTCGCTGGGGGCGCTACATCTGCGGTCGGGTGTAGGTCGGCAATCCGCAGGGCCAGCATCGTGTCGGGGCTGGCGTCGTCGATGACTAGGTCGTCGAAGTTGATTTTCCAGCCGACCTCGAACTGGGATGCTGAGTCGCCGACCTTATCGCCGTAATCAATGAGCACGCCGCCGACCGCGTCGTCGCTGTCGGCATCGACGTAAGCCTCGGTCGAGCCCAGGATGAGCCGGGCGGCACTATCGTCGCCCACGATATTGGTGTGGCAGGTTTGGACGTCGCAGGTGCCGGCGCAGCCGGAGTCGTCGTCGCAGGTGGCTACGCCATCCTGGTCAACGTCGATGTTGAACACATACTCCGAGCATCGCCTGGTCACGCAGTCGTCAGCCGTCACGCAAGCGCCACCATCCACCGAGCACACCCCCTGCGGACGCGACCGCTTGCCCCTGGCAAAGCCGCCCTCGAAGAGCGAGCAGGTAATCCGGCCGGGGGTCGTGGCGTCATGCCCGACGACAATCTCGTACCATTGGTCCTCGGCCAAGATGGACATCCCGAAGGCTGCCGTAAAGCAACTGGCCTCGCCCACCGTCTCGGAGGTACAGGTATCTGACTCCATGCCGCCAGGTTCTTCCGGCTCGCACTCAGTCCCGTTATTAGTGCCACCCGAACATTCCGGGTTGTCGTCGGCATAGAGCAGCTCCAGTATGTACTCGCTCCCGGTGCCCGGCGTTGCACGAAGGAAGCAGCCCAAGTCGTCGTCCGCATCGCGGATTTCCATGACCGTAACCGCGTCCCCGTTCTCGGGTATCTCGGATATGTTCAGCAGGAAATGGGCGTAGACCTGGGCGGGGGCGCTGGTTAGCCACGGGGGGCCGGAAATCTCGACGTACTCATCGGTCTTAGTGGTCGGAGTAATCTCAAGCGAGCAGTCGTTGTTCGGCTCGGAAGCGCAGAGGCCGTGGCTGCCGCAGTTCGCGTCCTCCGTACAGGTCTTGCCGCGAAGGCCGCCCCGTGAGTCATGGTTACAGAAGAGGCCACGGGGCGACGGCAAGCCTGTCGTTATGCGCTGGTCGTTGTTATCGCCGTCAGACTCGTCGGAGAATATCGCGTTGCGGGCGTTGCCGTCGGACTCGCTGGCGGACGGCTGGACAACGTCGCCGGCCGAGTAGTGGCACCACTCGAACCCGGTCGCCATCACCCGTGCGGCCCATACGTCAGCCGGGGCGACGACCGCCGCGACGACAATGAGTACGGCTAGCCGCCGACGCATATAGCCGACGCGGTGATGTTCTGCCCGCCGCTACAGGTGCCTGAGCAGCTTACCTGCCAATGGACTACCCCGCCTGCGGGCACATCCTCTGTGGTCGTACTCACGCATGACGCGAGGGGGCTGGTGTCCTCGGGCAAATCGCAATCGACGGTGCTGGCCCCGTACACCAGCTTGACGGTTATTTCCTCGCCGCTGCCTGTCGCAGACGTAAGGGCTCGAATATCCGAAAGCGTGCAATCGATAGCCATCGGCTGCCAGGCGGTCGAGGAGTCCCCGTAGGCATAGACGCTCCCCGAGATGGCCCGGTAGTGGGTTCCGCCGGCCATGTCGCAGTTATTACAGCGCAGACTCAGCATCAGCGTCCTATTCGTGTCGTGATAGTTCTTGGTGGCCCCGTGCCCGGCCGCGGCCGGCTCGTTCATGGTGATGTAGGGAAGGCAGTCCGGCATCGGGGTGCAGGTGACGGACGCCATCTCGCGGTCAACGTCCTGCCGCATTACGTCGGCCGGCAAGTCGGATAACTGAATCTCCTGGCCGATGTGGTAGTAGCCCAGGTTGCCGGCGTTCGAGATTGTGACCTCGGAACCAGAAGCGACCAGGCTGAAGTCGCTGCCAAACTGGAGCGTGGCGACATCGGTGCCAACCGTGGCAGAGGTGGAGTCCTTAATGGCAAGTGCGCCGCTAGACTCCACCCCGTTAATTTCCGTCGGCGTGCTTGAGTTGCCGACGTAGAGCTTGTGGTTGGTTGAGTCCCAGCAGATTTGGCCTTCGGCTGTGGCCGCCGTACACGCGCCGGCCTGCTGGGGCAGGATGATGCCGTCGCCCCCGGCACCCGGCAGGACCAGCCCAAAGTCGAGCGTGTCGCCGTCGGCCGCCAAAATGTCGTCGCAGTCGTCAGCGGCGCAGCCGAATACATCGGTGATGTCGCCATCACCGCCGCCACCACCGCTGCCGCAACTGTCGCAGGCCCACGAAGAGGAGCCCGAGTCGTAGACGGCGCACTCGTTATCGGCGCAGCTCAGGCTTTGCAGCGTATCCCCGAACGGTGTCCACGCCGACCCGTTGTAGAAGCAGACCGTGTTGGCTGACCCGCCCGAGCAGGCGCTACCCGTCCCGTCAGAAAATGTGCAGATGGACCCATCGTTTGGTGTGGAGGGGGCCGAACCAAAGGCCACCGGGGATTCACAGCCGGTCCCGCCCTGCCACGGCTGTAGCGGTCGAGCGTAGGCGTTGGTCGCCAGCGCCAGGATGAGCGCGAGGCTAAAACTCTTTAAGATAGTCCGCAATGAGCACATCCTCGCTGGTTGCTGCGTAGCCGGTATAGAATCGGTTGTTCGCGCTGAACGGCTGCATGGCGAACTCCGAGTTAGTAAGTGAGGCTTGGGCCGTATCATCGTTAGCCTGTTCGAGCCGCTGGCCATTTAGGTAGACCGCGACCTCGGATGTGTTGCGGGGTGCCGTGGTGAGGTCGAAGGCGGTCCCGCCGGAGGTGGCAATATCCTCCCCGAGCACCACCGACTGCGGCGGGTGCATCGCGTAGTCGCATTGGAATACGTCTGCTGCGTCAGGGGCGATGCCGAACGCGACAGTCTTGGTGGCGACGTCAACCGAGAACTCAGTCCGGCCCTGCGGGTCGCTAGTGAACGTGCATCGCTGGCCGTTGAGGTACACGGCCACCTGGCTAGCATCGGCTGGCACCTGCTGGAGGATGAAGCTCTTGGGGTCGCCTACTACCGGGCCTGGGGATTCGGCCATCATGAGCTGCGCTGCGATGACCGTCGAGACGGTGCCGCCGGTCGAAGGCGGCGAGGTGGTGGTGCCACCGAAATCCTTGAGTCCCATTAGGTTATCACCGCGCCGTACAGAGTCACCGTGACCTTCTCTGCGGTGTTGGCGTATATGCCAATCTGGCCGGCCGGGTTGCCCATAGCGACGTAGACGTCGAAGACGACGGTCCCGTTGCCCGGCACGCTCATATTCCATATCAGCGCCGTGGTCTCGTCGAAGGTCCCACCGTCGTTGTCATGGAAGATTCGTACCGTGTGCGCGGCCGTGTCGGTGTTACAGATATTGATTGTGCGGACAATCGCCGTTTCGCTGGACGCGGGGGAGTAGAGGACGGCGGCCGTGCTGGGGGCCTGACCTTGGGCTAGTTGCTGCTCGGAAAGCGGCATCTACTGTATCGAGGTTAGTATGGCATAGCGTTTGGCCTCCAACGCCACCGCGTCGGTATCGGCATCGGTGGCGGTATCGGGCCGAACGGCTGTAACGGATGAACGGGCAGAGACCACCATGACGGCTTGAGGCCCAACCGTGGCGACGAGAGGGGCTGCCACATCCACATCGGTTGGCCGGGAGTGCCAACGCCTAAGACCCTTTCGAGCCATTAGCCGCCCTCTCCCGGTATCGCCGGCTGGGCTCCGAGAATCGCGGGGCCGGTTCCGGCGGGTGTAGCGGGCGGCGAGAGAGCGGCGGCCTCGGCCTGTTGCTGCTGGGCGGCCTGGGCCATCTCCTGCTTTATCTTCTCGCGCTCGGCCTTTGACCGCACGAGTTCCTGGGGAACGCCGAGCTTGCCGGCAACATACTCCGGTATGTCCTCGATGCGTGAAGTCCCGGCTGTCACCTCGGGGCCTAGCGCGCCGACAATCTGGAGGAATGATTCGAGCACCATGACGTCCTGCTGGTCTTGGACCTGGGCCAACTGCCCGCGGAACTCGACATCGACCTCGCGGCCGTCGAGCTTGATGGGTGCCATCTTGCCGCGACGTTGCAGGATTTTTAATGCCCCACGAATTACCGAAAAGACCAGCTCGTGCTGGAGCCTACCGAAGGACGAACCGATACGGCGCAACAGTTGTTGATTTCTTATCTGTAGCTCGGTCGCGGTGCGCGGTTGTCCTTCAAGGGGGGGTAGTTCCTGTACGTAGAGTTTCTCGCGGATACTTTGTCTGAGGTCATTTAGGACCAGCTCGCTGACGTCGAAGTTGCCGCCCAGCTCCAGCGGGCGAAGGCTGTCGGGGTTCAGGACCGGGATGATTGCGCCCGGCCGAAGCCTGATTGAGTGGGCGTTCAAGATGCCGTCGTCAACGGCCAGCATCGGTGCCGACACGGCCAGGGCTGCGTTACGCAGTACGAGTTCGACGACCTTGTTGGCGGTCTTGATGTCGGGGAGCGCCGACATGAGCGGCCCGCGGCCGTACTTCTCGCCAGTGACGACCATCCACCGGAAGATAACCCACGGGCTATCATCCAAGAACGAATCAACCGCCAGGTGGTTTCCTTCCCGCTCGATGACGACATAGCGATAGCCGCCCTCGGGGTCGTAGACCGTGCCCTCGATTAGACCGACGCGCTCGTCGCCGTTGCGCTCGATGAGGCTAGCCAGTGCGTCCGATACGCGAGCCTGCGGCCAGGTGCGCTGGACGTTGCGGGCCGGCATGGAGTACTCGCGGAACACGGTCTCGACCGTACCCATCGGCCCCTCCTCGACGACGAGCTGGGCCAGTGGCACGGCGGTGAATCTAAGTGGGTTGGTGTCGTCGCCTGAGTCTTGGACTTGCAGGGCTCCGGTTCCGACAGCCAGGTCTAGTAATGCTTCATGTGATTCGGTGGCCAGGTTGGAGTGGTCGAGGTATTGGAAGAGGACCTCGGTCTCCTTGTCTAGCGCAAGATTAATCTCGGCTCGGTGCTCCTCTGGAACATCGGTGCCGGCGACAAGCCGGACCCAACGCCGGAACGGCGGGATGAGCGCCTGTGACAGCTCAGACGCAAACGACTGGACGGCCTCAACGGCCGTCGAGTCAAAGACCTTGCCGTCCTTCTTCGCACCAGCAGCCTGCCCGGAAAATAGGTTCCTGTGGGGAAGCGCAAACTCATAACACTCACGCCAATACGAGGCCCACAGGTCGCGGCCCGCTGCGGCGGCCTCGAATCGCTTAACCAACTGGGCGGCATCGGACGGCTTGCCCCGACCGCGGCGTCGGCCACGCATCGCGACGACCTTGCCCTCGGGGACCAGCGTTCTCGCGTTCTTGGGCACTTAGTATGTCCCCAGCTTGCTGGTGGCCGCGGGCTGCGGCCCCCCGGTCCCGAGTTCGCCGCCGGAGCCCAACAACGACTCCATGCCCATCTTGCGCTTACGTTGGGCCGCCTCTTTAGCGGCGACCCGAGTCTCGTCGCGCTGGAGCTGCTCGGCCTGGGCCTGCTGAGCCTTGAGTTGGGCGGCGGTCTTCTTCGGCTTACTAGGTTTCAATCTCTACGTGCCCCTCTTTGATTAGGAATTTGTATAACGCATGCGGTGTGAGGACCCAGGAGGCATCGATTCCGAGAAGGTGCTTGGTGAGGGTGACGCAGTTGAACTGACCTCGGAGTCCCCGGCGGATGTACTGGAGCCCCCGGTATCGGATAACTTGGATGATGTGACAGTTGCCTCGTCGGGCCATGTCGTAAGGCAGGTTGGGGTATGCGTCGGTCGGTAGAACCGTAACATCTGTGTTGCAAACATGGGAATTAACTTCGGTCCATACACCCTGCTGTGCTCTAAGCGCGAAGCAATGTCGGAAGCCGGGCCGGGTGAGCAATCTCCAGGGCTGCCACCAAACCCCATGCCGCCGTGAGTCCTCTTCGCGCCAGTCATAGTCGGTGAACACGACCCACCAGTCAATAAGTGATTCTCCATAGCGAGCCCGTCGGGGCAGCAGGCTACCCGAAAACGTCGAAGTCGGTGTTGGCAATGATGGGCGCTCGGCCGGCATCGGCCCGTCTTGGACGAAAGACCGATGCGTAGTACCTGAACGAATCGGCAGCGTGACTAGCGTAATCGTGGACGGGCGTCATGCGCCACGCCTTGTTCTTCTCGTTCCACTCCTTGCGGTATGCCGCCAGCAGTTCGAGCAGCTCGCCGCACCGCTCCTTGTCGAACCAACATAACGGGAACATCCGCCGGGCCTGGTCGATGCCCTCTTGCACCTTGAGCTTCGGGGCGACCGTGACCCGGATGCCCATGCGGACGAGCATCTCCTTTCGCGAGACGCCAGTGCCCAGCTCGCGGACCTCGATGTCGTGCGGGGCGATGATGCGGCCGACCCGGACCTTGTGCTTGGCCGCGAAGTCCCGAATCCACTGGACGTAATGAGCGAGCCCCTCGCCGGAGGACTCGTAATACCCGACCACCCGAACCTCTCGGTCACCGAGAACCTGGAAGCAAATCAGCGCAGTCGAATCGTCCATGCCAAGGTCCATCGAAACCTCAAGGTCTAGCGTGGCCTCGATGGGAACATTGGTGATGCGGTTCTCAGCCTCGGCCTTCTTTAGGTCCTCTGCGTAGTACGCACCCGAGAGCGCGACATCCCAGTCCACGTAGAACTCCTGCTGGATGAGCGACTCGTCCATGCCGGCGATGCGCTCGTCCTCGATGGCCTCGGGACTGATAACGGGCGACCCGTCGGCGCGACGCGTATCGTCCACGCTCAGCCGCTGCGTGAACCAGCGTTCGGATTGTTCGGCTGCGTTAAAGAGCGTCCACCCCCAGTTCCGACCGCGCGGGGTGTAAATCATTATGGCCCACCCGTCGTTGTCGGCCGCAGCCAGGATTGGTCGGACGAGGTCCCACGCCTTGTCCATGTTCGTGCCCGGCAGCGAGTACTCACTGAAGATAACCCCGATTGGGTTTCCGCCGACGAGCTGGTCAACGTCCGAAGCTGACACAAAAGAGATAGTGGAGCCGTTACAGAGATGTATCCGCATCTCCGTGTTGTTGACCTGCGTGCGTAGTTCGTGGGGAATTGCATCGAGGTAGGGCGTGCCATCGCCGGTCATGCCGAACCAGATAGAGCGGCGCGCCTGTGTCTGGGTCGGGTATATAATCCAGTAGGAGCCGACCCGCTCCATAGCCTTAGCGCAACACAGGTGGATGGAGTTCAGGTCCTTACCCGAGCGCCGATGTGCCACGATGCACGCGCGCTTATACCCATCCTCGAACATCGCCTTCCAGAGCGGGCGCTGGTAGTCCCGCGGCGTGAACTTATGGGGAAGCTGGACGTCGTCGGCGTCGTGCGCTTCGGTGATTACTTCGAAGTCTTGGATTTCTTTTCCTTGGCGGCCTTAGCCCGGTTCTCGGCACTGACGACGATGTCGTAGTCACGCTGGGCCTTCTGCATCCGGGCCTCTTCCTTGCTCGACGGCTCAACGCCGAACGGGTTAGGGTAACTGTCTCTTAGGTATCTACCTGTCATATGGATAACTCCCTGGTGATGGTTCTTTAATCGCCTGGGCCTCAATGCCCTCGATTAGCTCGCAAACAAAAAACTGAATCTTTCGTAGGTCGGCCACCTGATGCTTAGGGCACGCCTCGCCCGGATGGCAGTCGGGGCAGTCATCCGCGCCCTTGAATCGAAACCGGGTCGCCAGCTTGACAATGCTCCCCTCGCGAAAGCCCATCTCGTTGGCCACGATATAATCGAGCGGCTCCATGCCGCCGTGGCGGTAGTGGCCGCCGTCACCGTTTACTCTGCTCACACTTCCCCCTGCACACCGGCTTCAAGCCGCCCTGCTTATCGTCGCGTAGATAGTCATACACCTTATCCTCTGGCCGGAGCGGATTCCAGCACCGATAGCAGTACGGGACATGCCCGAGCCGGTCGCGGATACTGCGGCGCGGATAGATATTCACGCCACAATCAGCTTGCCGTCAGGCAGGACGGTCTGCCCCTTACTGATTGAGCATGTGTATTCCGAGAAGCCGGACTTGCCAATATAGACAAGCCCGAACCCGTGGGTCCATTCGGCAGGTGAGCCGTGCAGGTAGGTGGGCTGGAGGCCAGCCAGGCAGCCTGGCGACCAGGCCACGCGGCGCTTATTTGAGAACGGGTCGCGAGTCGTCGTCGATACCTGCCGGTGGACATGACCGAAGACGACCGAGCGGGACTGGGTCAGTGCCAGCATTTGGGTGCTGCATTGCTTAGCGTGCGACCACCCGTGGCAGGCAATTAAATCGCGGGTAATGGGGTAGAAACTCAGGGCACCGCGCTCAACGTATGGCACCCACTGGAACGGCTTCTCGCGGTCGGCCGACAAGTGGACCCGTGGGCTGATTAGTTCGTGGATTGCTACGCCGGCCAGTCCTTGGCGTATCGAGTACCGCTCGACGCGGTACTCATGGTTGCCCTCGATGAAAACTATCTTGTCTGTGTTCTTTTCGAGGCGAGCGAGCAGCGCCTTAGCGGTGTCGAGTTCCGACTGGAAGTTGTGGACTCGAACCTCGGCGATTGTTGATGCACCCCAACTAGAAAACGTACCGGCATCGAGGACATCCCCAAGCAGAATCGTTCTATGCGGGCGTAAATACTCGTGCGCCTTCAGGCACACCTCCACCGCGGCCTCGTCGTGTGCGGGCACGTGGACGTCGGGGACCAGGAACACGAGGTCCTTATTGTTCATTGCCGGTAGGCCCCGATGGTGTCGATGACCAGTAGGCTCATGTCGAGGATGGCCAGCGACCACTGCTTCGTCGCCACGCCGTAGTAGAGCCAGCACCCATCACCGACCAGTGAGACAATAAAGCCAGGAAGGTAGAGACCGGATGCCAGCAACGCTCGGCCACCGAGAACAAGCACGGCACCGGAGATGGCAACCGCACGGTTATTTACCGAATAGGGCGAGGAGTTTGGGGTTATCATCCATCAACATCATCAATGCATTGCCGAGAGCCTGCACCACCTTCTCCTCAGTCCGGGCACCCCCCTTTAGCTCAGCGCGGAGATGACAAAATTCAAAAATAGCATGCCCGCACTCATGGATGATGGATTCCTTCTTGGCCTGGTCGGTCTGGTCGCGACAGATAACGATGAGCTGGTCGTCAGGGTACATCGAGCCGTAGTGATGGTACTTGCGGCCGATAATCTCGTTGTTCTTGAGCGAGCGTTTGTTTGGGGGGTCCATGCGCGAACGTGGCCAGCTACGGACCTGAAAGACATGACCGCAAATCTTTAGGGACCTCGGGAGCCGCACTACGGCGCGTCGAGGTCGCGCTTGAGCGCCATGACCAACTCCTCGATAGCGTCATGCTTTTCGCAATCGACCATCTCCGAGTACAGGACACTCTCAATGCCAAGAACGCGGGCGGCAATCGTCAGACCGAGCTGGTCCCGACGGTCACCCTCGCGCGTCTGGCGGCGCACAATCTGCATCAACTCGCCGGCCGTGAAGCCCTCGCATGATGAATCACTCATAAGTAATCGTATAAACGGACATTAGCGCCCCGTGAATACCTAAAAAATCAATGTATTGTCCCGTTGCCGGGGCCATCGGAGCTGCCGGGGTTGGTCATTTGGTCCTCGATAATCTGTATTTCGAGGTCGCGGACGCACTCCTCGACCGACTCGAACACTTCCGGCTGCTGGTAAAAGACCTTACACTGACAGGCTAAGCCTAATGCGAAGCGGTGCAAGGGCAGCTCAATCACGGCTAGCTTGGGCTCGGCACCACAACGCCGACAGGCCACCTCAATCGACATCGAACTTGTCCTGTAGGAGCCGATACTGGCGACTCCTCTGCCGGCGAAGACGCATCAGGACGGTGCAATCCCAGCAGCGCGCGACTTGCCACTTTATCGGCTTGCGGCAATTACGGCAGAACTTGCCCTCTACCTGATACCCATTAATCCTCGTCGTCACCGAGCCAGTCCTCGGGGTCCCCCATCGCGTACACGATGATATGCATCGCCCGCATCACACGGGTGAAGTCCTCACCGTTCAATAAACCAGTTAATCCAATCAAGCTCAGGAATGCACGCATCGCGTGCTGGCCCTCCTCGGTAGTCTCGGCAGCGATATTCTCGACCAAGGGCACCACCTCCAATAGGCGTTCGGTCAGGGCACTCATTTGGTCATCGGACGGCCGGCGCGCCACCACGGCGGCGGCTTATTCATGGTCGGCCTCCTTGCGACGGCGTGATACATCCCAGCAAACAAGCGCCACCAAAAAACCTATCGCGTAGCCAATCAAGCCAGCCTGCCACGGGTTAAAGTCAAACACCGCACATCCCGCCGCACTCGTTTAGAAACCCGAAGTCCATCTGCTTGTCGGGCACATCGAAGTCAATCTCGTCGATGGGGATTCGGTCGGGGTGCAGGTACGGCAACCCGCTGAGCTTGGCCGAGCCGGTGTTCTGCTCGGCCGCCGCCTGTAAGTCCTTCTCAAACTTGACGATTCTGGCCCACTCGCGTGGCATTTTTGACAATCGGGACCACTCGGTCAGGTCATGAAACGGGCACCAGACACAACTCGACCGGGGCGGTTCGGGATAGCCGTTCAACTCCATCCACCTCAAGCAGTCCTGTCGCGTCATGCGAAGGTCAACGAGAGGATGAACGATTTCAACCCACAGCTCATCGCTGGACCTCATGCGCTGAATTTCGTCCTGCGATATGCCTATCCATTGGCGGACGCGGAGAACCTTCGTCTGCTTTCCGACGATGCCCGCTAATTCGCGTGCCTTCTTTCGGAGTGGGGTTATCTTAAAGTCCTTCGTGCAGCGGCGTCCCATGAGGCCCGCCCCGTCGATGTGCGCGGGGATAAGAGACTTCGTGTAGCGGTTGCCTGTTTTCTTGCTGGTGCGAACCCTCAGGCTCACTTCTTCGAGGGACCCCCCGGCCGCCTTCACCTTGTGGACGGGGAACGGGAGCTGTGGGATGAGTTGCTCTAGGTGGTCGTAAACGTGCTGTGGCTCGCCGCCCGTATCGGCAAAGATGGCCGCGTCCGGCATCGGCGTAATCTCACCCTTGGCGGCCATGAGCGCCATAGTTGTCGATTGAACACCCGCCCCTAAGCTGATGAGTTCCAGCACCTTGGGCGAGCCCTCGGGTGGGACCTTCTTCGGGTCGATGTAAAAATTATGGACAGTTGACCCCATCGTTACCTCCCATTCGGCCACCATGTCGTAGCACGCCGGTTACTCCCGCGGCTGGGCCGCGCCTCCCCCCGGCGGACCAGTCCGCGCTTCTCTAGCTCGGGAAGCCGACGGGCTACCTGATAGTAGAGGGTCGTGTCCGTGCCGGCCAATTCCCGGCTGGTGTCGCCAGGCGATGACTCGACAAGGCGCAATACACGGGCGTGGAGAGCCCCCCGAGCACCACTGGTGACCAGGGCTAGGGCAGCCTCCTTGGAGGGCTTAGGGTCGGCCCTACGTGCAGGTAGGTCGAACAGAGGGCCGAGTCGGGGTGAGTA
>Ga0310342_100000211_pt1 | contig 30212 bp, 40 predicted proteins | sample S15DNA20500_MG_FD_206155 | JGI IMG/M metagenome (GOLD analysis project Ga0310342, IMG submission 206155) | Marine microbial communities from station ALOHA, North Pacific Subtropical Gyre - S1503-DNA-20-500_MG | ecosystem: Environmental > Aquatic > Marine > Oceanic | place: Pacific Ocean: North... | reverse complement strand
TGATTCCAATGGACTATGTGATTTTGATTTAAAAGGAACGGACAAAAATGCTGCTGATGTTGATAGCCATGAATTATCAGCTATCTGTTGTGATTTATTAAAAAACAGACTTCCTCCATCGCATCGCGCATATCCTGTTGCAGTCGGTCAATTTCTCAAATCATGAAAGGACACACGACATGTCAGAGGAACACGATGATTATCAATCAAGAGTAAGTATTCTTTCCCTATTGCGGTTATCTGTCGGCTTTAATGATACCGGCCCTCCCGATGATGAAGAAAAAGAATTAATAGAAAGAGTCATTACATTAAGAAATTCATTCATGAAGACGTTAGATGAAGATCGATCTCAAATGATCGTGGCAATGGCAGCCGCTACGCAATTGTTGGAAGATGTGTTATGCCACTACGAAGATGATATGCCCGATGTATTGACTGCAATATTTACAAAATTAGCTCAACACGGAACGCGACATATGGATTTGAAAGACAATCCACCAAAAGAAATAAGATTTACAGGAACTATTCATTAAGGGGAAAGGGAATGATAATTGAGGATAAATCATTTTATGAAAAAGCATTAAACATACCTGCCGCTACATCAGGACAATTTTCCATCAAACATTTAGTTAAAAAAGCTGGAACAAAATTACCAACATCTACAATAAGAACAGCGTTGTTTGGAGGCCATGAAAATAAAGACATATCTTTTATGCACCAAACAACATGGCATACTCTATCAGAAGGAGATGATGGCGTCTGGATGACTGACCTTCCCATTGAACAATTCCAAGCTGATAATATGTTATATGAAAAGGTTTATGGAACTGTTTTAATCGGAGGATTGGGATTAGGATATGCCGCTCAATTAATTGCATCTCAACCACAAGTGAACAGAATCATTGTGATAGAAAAATCACAAGACGTAGTGGATTTAGTGTGGAAGCATTTAGATTTTCCAGAAAATACAGAAACCCATATTGAAGTGGCTGACCTATTTGAGTATTTAAAACTCTCAAAAATTGCTGTAAAAAAATCCTTCGGCAATGATGAAGGGTTTGACTGTGGATTTTACGATATTTGGAGAAGTGATGGGGAATATACCTTCCATCATACAGTAGTTCCTCTTCGTAAATTATCGTCAACTGTGGTGAATGGGCCTATCTATTGTTGGAATGAAGACATAATGCGAAGTCAATTATTAATGTCTTTGAATCACGCTTCGATCTGGATTAAAAATCCTGTTACAGAAATGAAACATATGAACCTTGATGAATTGTCTACATTCAATTCAGAAAATGGTATTTGGCACAATTGGAAAGTACCGTATTACAAGGCCGTTAAGAATAATGTATTTGCAGTCGATGATACAGACGCAATGGTGAAGTACGTGAAGATGTATGGACGACCTGATTTTGTTGATGAAATGAAAGTTTATTTAGAGTGTGGAGCGTAACAATGATTACTGAAAAAGATAAGACCAATATTCATAATGCAGCGCATTCTGTGTGGGATTACATTGGGCACGATATTCTTGATGCCGTGAAATTAGAAAAAGAATTAAATCCCTACGCACCCGCTGATGAATCAGTAACGATGTCTAAAGATGAAGTAATTGAAGTGGTTCTGGATGCAGATCGTTTATATGAACATTTAAAAGAACAAGATCAATGGACAACGGGAATGAAGAATTTATCTTCCAAAGAATGGTTTAATCTTGTTAAACCGGCTTTTCCATTTGATATGTATGGAAAATAGAAAAGAGGAATAATGTCACAGTTTACACAACGTCACTACACAACGATTGCTGCAGTCATTAATAAAGCGATTCGTGCTTCACATGAAGAAAAATTGATTGGGTCAAAAGCTACAGCATTTGTAATACAGAAATTAATCGATACATTTGAACAAGATAATCCTAAATTCAAAAAAGAATTATTTATGAAAGCGTTAGCCGATGGAACATCCACCATCAGACGACATCCTGTCATCAATCAATTGGATAGGCCGAAGGAAAAATGAATGGTTAAAAACTATGAAGAAAACTATTATGTACTCGCCGTATTTCCTTATGGCGATGTTAGTAAATCACCAATATGGGGAGGATTTATTAAAGGAAAAGATTCTTTAATACATTCACTTGAACCCGAAGGTAATCCCCTTCTTAAACGGTTCCATAATTCTAGAGAAACATCGGATGCAGAAAACGAATTTGATTTAGGATTGGAATTGCGAATCACAAGAGTCAGTAAAGAAATTTACGATAAAGCTGATGAAATAGGATTAGCTGGAGCATTGTGCGTATGGGATAAGCAAATCGTTGAGGAAGTAAAATCCGACGAAGAGTATATTACTGATTGGCAAAAACTACGTTGGATGATTTTAAATCTACCGAAAGTGGTGTATTTAGTCATAGAGTCTATTTTCAGAGGTGTAGTGTATTTTATGCGTACAAGGCGGTAAAAAGAATGGAGGAATGAAATGGATTGTGAACGATGTTTCAGCCTTATAAGAGGTGGTTATACAGTATCTATGTTTAATACCGATGAAATCTGCATGTCTTGTAAGAGACGTGAAAGACAACATCCTGATTATGAGGCGGCTCGAAAAGCGGAATCGGACGCAGTGAAAATGGGTGACATGAATTTCCCAGGCATTGGATGTCCAAAGGATCTTCAATGTTAACTAATTTATTGATATTCTATCTCACCCTGGTCGTCTTATCGTTTTGTATAAGACTAATTTTCTGGGACCCTCGTTTCTGGCCAAAAACTGAAACCCCGGATACATCTGCATCTGCGACAACACCCGATAAACTCGAGGATAAAGACGCGGGGTGGAAGGTACAGATGCGGAAACCGAAAAGAGAAATAGCGGTCGTGGGATGTAATACCGAAGGTGAAGTTGTGAGAGAAATTATTCTTATGGGATATCGAACAGATGATATTAAAGACATTATTCAGATGTGAGGAGGAAAACCATGGAGATGCCAATGATGCCTGAACCCCCTCTCGACCCACCGCAACCGCCCCCTGAATGTCAAGCTGACTTACCAGACGGCGACCCCTGCGATACCCCGATGAAGGCGCAAGGGGCCGGGTGGGTCTGCCCGACATGCGGCTGGGAGCCACCCGAACCGGACTACTCCATGCTGGATGACCTTGATGTCTGATGAATCACCTATCGATCCCACACCGATCAACGAGACGATGCTACAGTTCTGCGTGGGATGCGGCTTGCTGATTGACGAACCGCATGGCTGCGAGTGCGAGTGGGTAGAGGTGCGTGTGCTGATCCGATTGAAAGAATAAAACTTGTCTACGTGACTGAATTTCAGATCTTTATATAAATAAAAAGGATAACAGAACAAGGCAACCGGACATGGGTAGTAAAAAAGTCCCTAAGTTTTTGACATTCTTTAAAAAAGGATAAAAAAATAAATGAAATTTCAAATTGAGGTCAATATGGACAATGCGGCTTTTAAAGATGTACCGAATTTAATTGAATTAAATCGAATTCTTGTTGATTTAATGCAAAAGTTATCTCGGTCATGTCTATTTTCATCCATCGGTCCAGAAGATCAATCGTATCTATCGGATATTAATGGAAATGTTGTAGGATTTTGGAAAACATCTGATTGATAATTCATCTCACATTTGACCCCCCCTAGGGGGTATTTACCCCATATTTCACACTTCACCCTTAAATCTAAAGTATATCTTTTTTTTTATGTACTTATAATGTACGTGTATGGGGGTGCCATTTGTGAGATGAACTTTATTAGAAAACAGTGTTTTTGATGAAGCCAATTTACAGTTAATTACTAATATCCAATAAACACACAGGTAAAAAACGATTGCCATTAATATAAAAATCATGTATTTTATATGTGCCTGATAAATGATTCAGGTTTTAAGACTGTATTTAATATGTCCCGCCACACTGACAATTGGGCCACCGTCAATCGAGGTCCAATCTGTAAAAATTGTAACCGTCCCAAATTAGCACACGGGTATTACCTAAAGGCATGGCGATGTATGTCTTTACGCAGCAGTACATTTATTGAAAAAACTAAAAACACTGTCCATTCACCCCTCACCATAAAACGCAGGAGAAAAAAAAAATGGGTAAAGCAAAAATCGTGAAAATGCCTAAAACAGCAAAAAAGAAGGCTACATCAAAACCAAAGTCCGTTGCCAAAACATCAAAGAAAACGGGCAGCAGATTTATCGGAAAATCTTCTGGATTAAGCGTATCGGATTTCCAAAATAAAACCATTTCTGGAAATAAAAGGGATCACCTAGCAGATAAAGTGATTGCGAGAATGTGGCGTGATGAATTTCCAAAGGCCAAATCGTATACAGACAAAGACGTGGCCAGCGTAAGATCCGTATTCAATAAAGGTAAGCATGGGAACGATGCACCAGCGAAACCAATTCTTGAATATGATCGAGACGGTAATCCTGTCAAGAAGGAAAAGACATCTTCCGGTCCCCCCAAGCGAGCTTCAAAAAAACCAACCAAGAAAACCATTTCCAAATCGGAAATAAGAAAAAAGAAAATTAAAGAAGAAGATGAAGAAGAAGATGAAGAGGCATTGAATACCGATGCAACGGAAGAAGACGAAGAAGAATAAAAGTGTCTCTTACTCTTCGTAAACGAAAATCGTTATTTCCATATCAACACGAGGCGTTGTCATACGCACGGCAACGTTCTCGTGTTGCTCTATTTATGGAAATGCGATTAGGTAAAACCCTTGTTTGTATTCGATGGCTATCCGATCAAACAGGTCCGTTTTTAATTGTCGCCCCTGTCGAAGCATTATCTGGGTGGATGGATGAACTGCAGGGAGATGGAATCAGTTTAGATCGGATACGCCTTCTTTATGGAACAAAAAAACAACGGTTGATAGAATTTCAATCTGCTCCTTCCGATGCATGGTGTTTAATTAATTATGAAGGATTACGTGTTCTAGGGAAAGAGATAAAAGAACATTATTGGAATGCAGTGATTCTTGATGAATCCACTCGAATTAGAAATCCAAAAGCCAGTGTTACTAAATATTGTTTGGCATCATTTAATAATGTGCAAAGAAAAGCCGTATTGACGGGCCTACCTGATCCAGAAGGTCCAATGGATTATTTTTGTCAGATGGCATTTTTGCACGGCAGTTTTATGGGGTCTCACAATTTTTGGATGTTTCGTCATAAGTATTTTACGTCTGATGCACGGGGGTGGGAGTGGCATCCCCGTGCAGGATCAGTTGATGCCATTAAAAGAGAAGTACATGGATTGTCGTATAGACTTTCGAGAGATAAAGCTAATATAGGAAGTAAAAAACTGTATCAAAAACGTATTGTGGAAATGAACACTGCTCAATTGAAAGCATATAAACAAGTTAAAAATGAATTTGCATATGAAGGAAAAGAAACCAAATGGGTTGTTTCTCAAATCACATGGTTGGCTCGTTTGGCAGGAGGATTTGATCCTGAAGGATTAATTCATCTTTCAACTAAAAAATTAAATGAATTATGTCGGTTGTTGAAAGAAGATTTACAGAACGAACAAGTATTAGTGTGGTTTCGGTTTAATGCTGAATTGATGGCCGCAGTTAAACGGTTAAGTGAGCTGGGTGTAAAGGTAGCGTACATTACTGGAAAAATAGATAAAAAAGATCGTCCATCAATTGTAAAAGCTTTTCAATCCCATGCAGTTCAAGTATTGGCGATGCAAGTTAAATGTGGTCGATTTGGACTCGATTGTTCTGCAGCTGATACGGCGATTTATTACAGCAATCCATACGACGGTGAAGATAGAGCACAAACAGAAGATCGAATCGTTCATCCTAAGAAAACAAAACCCCTATTGTTGATAGATTTAATTTCACAAGGATCGATTGATGAAGATGTTATTCGTATATTGAAAAGGAAACGAATATCGTCTCGACAATTTATGAGGGCATTAATTAGCGATTTAGCTGATAAATGGAAATTAACTCATGGTTTAAAAAAAGTGAATAGAATATTTCCTGCAGATTTACAACAATGAAAACGATAGTCAAACAACCCACTCCCCATTATGTTATTGGAATAGACCCTGCATTTGGAGGAACAGGTATTGCCTTATTTCAGAATAAGGTTTTAACCAACGTATTGTTATTAAAACAAACAGGTAAAAAAAGATTTGAAAGTAGAGCTCATATATTGTCATTAGAAGTTGCTGAATGGATTCGTCAACAAGTTACAGAGCCTAATAATCCATCTATTGAAGACGTTGGTGCGCCATTGATAATGTGTGAGATACCAGCATACCAAGGAACACCGTCTCGATCAATGGGATGGAAGAAAGGAGATTTACAGAAATTAACGTATCTAGTGGGGTCAATAGGATATGCGTGTTCATCAACTGTTTTAAAGAATGATCCAATGGTTATTCCTCATTATGGGACTGTTACTCCTGCTGGATGGAAAGGGCAATTGAGTAAAGAAATAGTTATTCAACGTATTAAAAAAAGAATGCCCAATGTTGTAGAACAATTTGATCCCTATAAAGATATATGGGATGCCATTGGAATCGGGTTGTGGGCTATTGGTGATTTTTAAGACTACATATAAAAGGAAACTATGAATATTAATCTGACAATGATTGGAAATTTAATAGCGACAGTGTTTGTAGCAATTGCTGTGTGGTTATCTATGCAATGGAAATCCAATCCTTATGACGATAATGAACAGATGATTGCATTGGCATTGACATATGGAGCAGGATTATTGACTGCTTTATCCAGTCAATGGACGGTCCACGTTGAAAAAGAACCAGACTTAAAAATCGATGGTGGAAATAACCATGACTGAAAAAACATTAAAAATTAAGAAAAAATTCTATGATCCAAAAACAGATGGAGTTACATTTTCTTTATTATCAACGTTTCTTGATTGTCGAGAGAAAGCCCGATTGCATTTAAAAGGATGGACTCCAACATCTGCGTCAATGGCTCTTACGTTTGGAAGCATTGTTCATAAAATAGATGAATGGGTAAGAGACGATATTAGATCAGGAAAATTAACAAAACCTCCTGGCGAAAAGAAGATTAAGAATTTAATTAAAAAGGTGGAAACCCTCTGGCATGAGGATAATCCCCGTGCAGGATCTCGGGAATTGGAATATCTTGAACTTAGTTTGCTGTTGGCAGAAGGTGTGCTTCCCGCCTATTTTAAGTATTGGTATAAAGATTATACAGATTTGAAATGGGAAAAGGTCGAAGGAGTATTCAAGGTTCCATTTTCTGTAAAAGATCGTCAAGGTACTGAATATGAAACATTTTTACGAGGAAAAATTGATGGATCGTTTCAGTTGAAAAATGGAGGGACATGGTTATTTGAAACAAAAACTAAGTCCCGTATCGATGAAGAAATATTAGCTGATATTCTTCCATTTGAAATGCAAGCTAATATTTATCTGTCAGTGTTACGACGCATTGATAAGAAAAATCCTTCCGGTTTGCTGTATAACATTATTCGTCGTCCTTCATTACGGCAACGTAAAAGTGAATCAATTAAATCGTTTGCAGATCGAATAACGCAAGATGTGAAAGAACGTCCTGATTGGTATTTTGTGCGTATGGAAATGTCAGTTGATCCAACAGAAATTGATCGATTTGAAATGGGATTAGAGGATTTGGTTTCAGATTTTTTGCTTTGGTGGTCGGGTAAATCTGGTCACTATAAAAATACAAACCATTGTCAAAACAAGTTTGGTGTTTGTCCATTTATAGCTTTATGCTTAAGAAATGAGAAATCAAACTACTTTAAACGAGAGTCTGTGTTTAGAGAATTACAGGAGTGGTAATGGAAATCATAGTTATTGGGGGCGGTATATCAGGTAGGTTATTCCAATTCTATGTTCCAGAGGCTCATATATTGGATTGGGGTAAACCTCCGAAAAAAAATAAGCAATTAACACGCATGTATGGAGCTAATTATTTATGGGAAGAATTACCTGATATTGAATGTAAAAAATTCAGCGTTATAACTCATGTCGATGGTCAAGAAGCAACACATGATTCCATCAGACGGTATAAAGAAAAAATAGGAAAAACATTTGATCAAGTCCATTGGGATGCTCAATTCACTCCATTGATGACAGGATACGACATTATTTCTTTACCAGAATCTCGGATACGGTACGAATGTCGTGTGAAAGAAATTTTTGTTAAAGATAAAAAATTAATGTTGGCTTCTGGTGCTCAGATTAATTACGACATATTGATTAGCACTATTCCTCTCTATGCTTTAATGGAAATGTGTCATGTCGAACGAACTAGACCCTTTCAATACCGATCTATTTTTATTCGGATTGAAGATCGTCCATTAGAAGCTCCATATGCAGAAAATATTTGGTATGTCAATTATTTATCAGATCCCGATATCGCTCCCTATCGATTTACGGATCGAGAAGGTTATCGACATTATGAAGGATTGTCATCAATGGGGAAAATTCCTACCAGAAAAATAGTACCAGGAAAAATTTACCCCAATCCCACATCTGAATTTGTGTTGGAGTTATTGGAAAAACAAAATATATTTTGTTTTGGAAGATTTGCTCGATGGGATCCAGAAGAGCTTCTCCACAATACAGTCGAACAAATTAGAAAATGGGCAGATAAATTATGATTTTTTGTCCCAGGTGTAAAGAGAGTGGATCGTTGATAGACAAAGTTATTAATTCTTCTTTATGGATTGAATATTACTGTAACGTTTGTGGGTATTCATGGAAAGTAAAGGAAGATAAAAAATGAATTTAAAAGATGTCTGGAAAGAACAAAAAGATTTTAATAATTTATTCAGACATCTTCCAGAAGGTTTCGAAGAACAATCTGATTTAACTCAACATATGGTTCTGTGTATTATGTCGGAATTAAATGAAATACTGAACACAGTCCATTGGAAGCATCATCGCAATATTCCTATTAAACCTAATCCCCAACAAACGTTGTCAGAATGTATTGATGTTTTTAAGTATCTAATTACGATTGTCCAAGCATGGGGATTTACGGAAAAAGATTTTATTGATTCTTTCTGGAAGAAATCAATGGTAGTTCGCCAGAGACGGACATCTGAATTCTTGAAAAATGTAAATGGTGAAACAGCTGTTATCGATATTGATGGAGTGATATGTGATCACAATCGAGGATTTTTATTGTGGTTAGAAAATTTCTATGAATTAAATAATTTTACAGAAACTGACGACGCATTGAGAATATGTAAACAAAAAATAAAAAAAGGATACATGGACGCGATCACTCGAAAAGACTTATTTATGAATCCGCATCAATGGCAAGATTTAAAACATCAATTCAGAATCAGTGGATACAAAGAATTTATGCCTGTATTCGATGATGCAAAAGAGTTTTTAACTAAAATTCATAAAAATGACATCACCATTGTTCTGTTAACCAGTAGACCGATAGATCGTTACCCCAATCTTTACGCTGATACTGTTGCATGGTTGGAAAGAGAACAATTGCCATATGACATTATCTGGTGGTCATACGATAAAGCCGATCATGTAGTGGAAAATTTACCAAATCCTTTGTTTGCTGTTGATAATGATTTATCTTCAGTCAATAAATTCGATGCGGCCAATATTACTGCGTATTGGTTGTGTAGAGAGGGGAAAAATTTAACTAATATATTGAACATAGAACCTTCAAGTAAAGTACGTTTAGTCAATAAACTACAACAAATTCCGATAGGAGACTAATAATGTCAGACTATGCTGATGCAGGACATCGGCCTCATGGGGTACATAAAGGACAAGATCCTTGTAACAGAATTACATATGGACCTGAATCTATAGACGTTACTTTAAATACATGGGGTCCACAAGAGAATTTAAATTCTACACTTTATAATCAACTCCAATCCAATTGGGGTGATAATCCTTCTCAAATAAAATGCGATTCAGATTTATCGTCTCAACAATTGGCATATGTGGAATCATGTTTTGAAGGTAAAACGCTGCAACAATGCCTGGAATTAATCACATTTGCTTTTACGATTAACGGTGTTTCAAGAGCCTGTACACATCAATTAGTCCGAACACGTATCGGGGCTTCCGTCATGCAGCACGGTGGACGAGATAATGATTGGAGGCACAGAAACTGGACATTACCTGAAACTATTAGACGGGCATGTGTACGGCACCCCCAAGGAGAAAATCTTTCTCCTGAAGAAGAACCTTATGATTGTTGTGTTGATGATTCAGAACCTATTGGGAATTATGTTGCAAAAGACAGATCATTAACTCTAATAGATTCGATAGAAAAATACCTTAAACAAGGTAAAGCATTGTATGCAGCTTTGGTTGATTCAGGTATTCCGTGGCAAGATGCACGTCGATTACTTCCCATTGGAACGCAGACATATATCCATATCAGCTATACGTATCCCTCGTTAAGAGGAGTACTCGCTAATCGTTTGGAACATGTTATGGATTGGGAAATAAACTGTGTTGCACAGTTAATGTTACGAGAGATAAAAATCAAATGCCCTCCCTTATTGTCTAAATATTTGGGTTCCCACAGCGACCGCGCAAAACGATCTGTATTTTCACAACTGGAATCGTGGCCTCCTGATTTAAAGTGGCCTGCTGATAAATCAATTGATTCAATAGAAAGAACACATAAACGTTTACAAAATCCATTTTTTATTCTTCACCCAGACAGTATGAATGGAGATTCGATTGTATGGATAAAAACGAATGGATTCTATCCTAAAGAATTAAGGCCAAAAATTTAATGCATTATGAAAGAAAAATATGGATTTTTAATGGATACGGATTTGATCAGACTACATTAATTGTGGATATCACACTACTGAATAGGAGGGTTATATGGCAGTTGTAAGAAAACAACGTCCGTCTCAAGAAAAATCTGGTAGCAGTTCAGTACGACGAACTTCAGAAGAATTTGAATTACCAATAGAAAAATCCGTTCCTAAAACAAAGATTGGTGATTTTATTGTTCTATTGTTTGGGGAAAAGAAAATCGGTAAAACCATGTTATCAGCCCAATTTCCTAATGCCTTTCACATGATGTTTGAACCGGGAGGAAGGTCATTAGAAATCTATCAATCAGAATTTACTGATTGGGGGACATTCAAGAAAGCTATTACTAAAATAAGGAGCGATAAACGATTCGATACTATCGTGATTGATACTGTCGATTTAGCGTTTAAATCTGCAGAACGATACGCTTGCGCTAAATTAGCGATTGATGATCCTGCCGACGAAGAATGGGGTAAGGGGTGGAGAGCTATTCGAAAAGAATTTGAACAACAAATCCATCGACTCTTGTCAGCCGGCAAAGGAGTCATTTTTATTTCCCATGCAATGGAACGAGAAATAAAAACCCGTCATGGTTCTAGCAACCATCGCGTAGTCAGCACAATGCCTCGACAAGCAGCAGAAATTATTGAAGGGGTAGTTGATATTTGGGCATGTTTTACTTACGACGGCAATAAAAGAGTTTTAGTTATTGGTGGAAATGAAGACATATCTGCTGGTCACAGATTAGATGGTCGATTCAAATGGAAAGGCGAATCAATCAGAAGAATTTCAATGGGTAATTCTTCAGAAGAAGGATACGAAAATTTTGTTAATGCTTTTAACAATAAATTTAATTCCAATTCTGGTGAATCAAAACCTTCTGTAAAGAAAACGTTGAAGAGGAGAACATGAGATTCCAATCATCAAAAGATGGATGGAATTACGCCATCATGATTCCAACTAAAGGAAGAGCAGATCGAATCCAAAAAGGATTTAAAAAAATGCCCTTCCTTAATGATTGGCGAACATATGTAGGAATTGAACATCGAGAAATAGATGATTATCAAGAATTCATGGATGAAAATCCTGATTGTCACTATGTGTTTTATCACAATCCACTGGGATCAGTATCTTTTGCTCGTCAACAATTGAAGTGCCATGCTGATATGAATCATGGACATCGACGCTTAATTTTTACCGATGACAATGCAGTATTTACTGAAAAATCATTGCAGATGTTATTGAAATCCTATGACGCTTATAAAAGATTAACTAAACGACCATGTGTGATGGCTGGTGCTCATTCAACATCTGTACATTTTGATAGAAACAGCAGAAAAGAAATGAAAACCCATGATGGGTATCAATCCTATCCTCAACCTGCAATGATTTTTTATTGTGTGGGGCAACGTGATGCTTGGAATTATGTTTTTCCCTCCGATACGTATGGTCTGGATGATCGACATTTTTTCTTATGGTTAATGAAACAAGGTGTACGAGATTTTAGAGTATGTCCTGATGCCCCGTATTCTAAATCCCGTTACCAGAAAGGAGGACAAGGAACTATAGATGAACGAATGGAAAAGTGTGGAAGAGCAATCGAGAAAATTGCACGAGACTTCCCAAAATGGGCAGGTTCCACTGGAACACTGCGTCTACCGTGGAAATTGATTCTTGATTCAATTGACGGTAAAACCCCTGATCGTTTAGCAGGTGGAGCAATGCGATCAGAAACTAAATTATTCTCTATAGGAGATACTGATGGACAACGCATTAAAAAATAAGTTGAAGAAGGCTCAAAACAATTGGGAAGGTGCAAGATCAAAAGCTAAAGAGAGTACAGGATTTACCGAAGTACCGGATGGTCGATATTTGGCTCATCTGACAAATGCTCAAATTTGTGAATCTCGATCATCTGGTCGTCTACAAATTCAATGGACATGGACAATCAGTGATGGCGAATTTGAGAAGGATACAAAACTAGATTTCGATGGATTGGAGACTGAAGATAATCTAGTTTTCCTAGGCCGTAAACTGTCTCGATTCGGATATGAATTGCCGGAAGACATTACAGAGATTTCTGATATTCTTGATGAACTTATTGAAAAACAACCATTGGCAAGAATTCGGTTAAAAACCAAAGGTGAATTTCAGAATGTTTATGTTGATAAGTTGATGCGATCTGTATCATCGGACGATGAGAATTCTGAAAATGAATCGATGGTATCAGAAGATGAGGATTTAGAAGAATCTGATGATGGGTCTGGTGATGAAGTCGATGATGAGCCAGATGATGAGTCGGATGATGAGTCGGATGGTGATTCTGAAGAAGAACCTGTAGAAATTGGGATGCGTGTTATTGCCACTACACGAAAAGGCGAAGAACCTGGCGAAATAATTGAAATCATTGAGTCCGAAGGTAAATGTCGGGTGAAATTGGATTCAGGACGCACAGTCAGGATCGGTGTTGATAAATTGGAATCCGAACCAATTCAAGAACCACCGAAAAAAGCACGTCGGTCATCTAAGAAACGTTCTTAGGGGCCTTAATGGGTTGGGGGGTATGTGGGATATACCCCCCGTTCCATTTATCGCTTAGAACGTCCCTTAGGACGTTTAAATCGATTTTTTTGCGGGGGTGGATATGTCGATTCATGATGAATGGAAATACAGACCAATCTCATATCGTGTTTATGACGGAGACACAATATTAGATTTGGTACTTGATCTGGGTTTCAATATCAGATTTGAAATCAAAACTCGATTACATGGAATCAATGCGCCAGAAGTTAGAGGGAAAGAAAAAGAAAAAGGAATAGAGACCAAGAATTGGTTGGTAGACAAGATGAAAGAGGCTCAAATACACAATAAATTATTTATTCAAAGTCATACAGAACAAGGAAAATTTGGTAGATGGTTAATTACCGTATGGTCTGGCAGCGTTAATTTAAACAAATTAATGGTGGAGGAGGGATATGCCCGATACCAAGAATATTAATCCACCTGAATTGAGTGAAGAGCAATTTGAAAAAGCTGCAGATTATGTTGAACAAACAGTAAATATCTTAGATATGGAGTTATTGACTTCCGGTATTCCTATTGGAATGTTTATGGTCGGAATGGCTCGATTTATGGGACATGCTATTCGGAAAGCGACCTCAGCTCTGGGTCCAGAGAAACGACGAGAACAATTAGAAGCGTTTTTCAAAATTATGGAAGCCAATGCGACAGCTGGGGAACGCGGTGAAAATGAAGACAACGATTGAAAGGAATAGAAAATGCTGGTTGAAGATCAACTAGTTCATAATGAAGAATTTTTCAAGAAATGTATTGAATTAATGAAACCAAAAGCAAAAGACTATGCATCGAATAATGTAGTTTTTGTTGAATTGCTTCGTGAAGCTTGGGAAACACAAATTACACCATCTATCGTATTGTGGATTCTTCTCAGAAAACATATTTCAGCAATAAAAAATTATGTCGTACTGAATAAAACGGAATCAGAGAGTATTGATTCTCGTTTAATGGATGTCGCTAACATGATGTCCCTACTGTATATGTGGAATAAGTTTCCTAAAAATATTTATGTCGATGTGACAGACTACATTCTGGAACATGAGGATTGTGAACGACCGAATTCTGAAGAATCCTGTCTAATGATTCCAGAGGAGGAGCAATGTGATCGATGCGTATTTCTAAAATGGCTGGTTATGCAACAAGAAAACTTGGACTTAAAGGACATATCATCGCAGTTGATTCAGAGACAACTGGACTTTTCCCGTGGGCCATCAGAAACGTAGAATTAAATTTTGGGACAGAGCGCCGACCAGACTTAGAACGACGAGACATTCATCCAGCTAAAGCATTCGCGTGGTCGTTTTGTGACCTTGATGGGAATACCGCGTACATTCGTCACAAGGTTAATCCCATCAACAGAGAAATTATCTACGAAGACGATTCCAATTATAGATTAGTTCGAGATTTCTGGGCAGACGAATCTATCACCAAGGTTGGTCACAACTTGTCATTCGATGTTTTGATGGCAAAGATGGCATCGTATGAAGTCAAAGGTCCATTGATTGATACCTTGATTTTAGCGCACATAGTTTCTGCTGGTTCGGAAATGACATATGCCTTAAAACCATTATGTAAAAAATGGTTTGAGTTCGACGATGATGACAAGAAAAATTTACAAAAATCAGTCGCATCGGGGCGACGTAAGGCAAAGAGTAATCGTTGGGCATTTGGTAATCACACTATTGCAGGTCGAACCCCCGCAGAAGCAGATTATTGGTTAGCCGATCCAGCGTTATGTGAAAAATACGCGATACAAGATGTAGAACGCACAATGTTGTTGTATCACTTTTTATGGCCCAAACTGCAAGAAGATGAAGGGTTAAAAAATGTGTTTGAACGTGAAATGAAACTCTTCCATGTTGTTGCTCGAATGACAGAAAAAGGAATGAGAGTTTATAAACGTCGATTTAATCAATTACGTAAATTCTATCTTGAGTATATAGACGAACAAACACAGTTAGCGAATAAAAACGGGGGTGAGGGAATTAATCTCGGTAGCCCAATTCAATTATGCAAAATATTCTATGACGAACGAAAACTCACGCCTATGTACACAGAGAAGGGAAATTATTCCCTCCCAGGAACGCATTTAACAGAATTAGCAAAAACCGATAAATTGGCTGAATGTGTATTAGAACTTCGCACAGCAAAAGGCATGGTGTCTTTGATTGATTCCTACGAACGTTATTGGTTTGAGGAATCCTCCGACGTTTGGGTAGTACGTCCAACGTGGCGTCAATTGGCTGCAAAGACGGGACGATTGTCTAGTTCAGACCCCAGCGTTATGAACGTGGCTGATGCTGAAACGGGATTGCGTAAATCACGAGTTCGTATGCGTCCACGCGAAGCATTTGGACCTCGGCCCGGTCATATTTTATATTTCCCCGATTTTAAACAAATGGAGGTTTGGGTATTTGCATCATTAGCTAAAGAACAAGCTATGATGAAAGCTTTATTGTCTGGAAAAGACTACCACGGCGAGATATCAAAGAGTATTTTTGGGAAACGTCCTGATTATATAGAACAATTTGAATACTATCGAAAATGCGCGAAATTGTTAATGTTCTGTAAATTGTATGGAGGAGGTGTAAAACGAATAGCAAAATTATTATTTAGAGACAAACGATTCTTAACAGAGGAGGATAAAAAACGATCACCTGAATCATTGGCACAAGAATTTTTGGATGATTATGAGAGCGAATTACCTGGAGTCAAAACATTTTCCGAAGAAATGACGAGAAAAGCAGATCGGGATGGATACATTAGAAATCCATTCGGTCGGCTGTATCATTTTGATAAAGGACATGGGTATAAGTCAGTTAATTATTTGATTCAAGGTACATCAGCTGAAATTATGAAAAACGCTATGATTGCAGTTGATGATGAAATATGCCAACAAGATTGGCCTGGTATTCATATGATTCTGTCTGTTCACGATGAAATTGTATTGGAGGTGCCTTATGAATATCACTCAATAGAATTAATGAAACAGATTGTTGAATGCATGCAACGGGACAGCCCGACATTGGGAATGCCTGTTCCATTTCCTATAGATATGGCTTTATCAAATTCCTCTTGGAGTGAAGAAACAAAAATTGCTCCATTTCTATTGGAGTAGGTTATGAGAATGGATCGTTTAACGCTGTGTAATGAGATATGTAGAAAAATTCGTATAGCAAGAATTGATAACCAAAAAAAATTCTTAACAAAAAGAGAATTACTGTGCGTTTATAGTCACTTAAGTGCTATTGAAAAAATTAATACTACTGAAATAAATGATAACGATTAAGGAATGGCGATATGAAGAAATTCAGGGTATTTGAAACCCACGGTGTTATCTTCAACGCCACTCGGGGTGATGAACACTATGGGTTATGCCCATTCACGGGAAAGGAAGATAAATTCTATGTAAATGAACAAACGATGTTGTGGGATTCTAAAACTGCCGGCATTGGTGGAGATATTCCTAAATTTCTTTACGAAATATCAAAACAAAATGTACAGCAATTGACTGAATTCACTAAGCGTCGATTGTCATCGCATAGAAATCTACCTGCAGAAGCATTTAAAGCTTGGCATACTGGATGGGACGGACATCGATATACGTGGCCAGTACGAAATGTAAAAGGAATAGTTCAAGATATTCGCCATTACCAGTTGGGCAAACAGATGATGAGTACATCTGGATGTTCCACTGGTTTAATGGGAGCAGAATGGCTGACTAAAAAACCAAAAGATCCTGTCTACTTATGTGAAGGAGAATGGGATGCCATTGCTATGCAATGGTTAATTACGGAATTACGAAGGCCGGGAGTAGTTCTCTGTGTTCCAGGAGTTGGAACATTTAAACAAGAATGGGTTCCTTGGTTTAACGGAAAAACTGTACATGTTATGTATGATTCTGATGAGGCCGGAGAAAATGGCGATATCTTGGTTCAAAAACGATTGGGTGAAGTCGCAAAAAAAATCACCTACACACATTGGCCGAGTTCAGTGGATCGTGGTTTTGATGTTAGAGACTGGATTATCTATGGGGCTGTGGATCGCAATACTGTCAGCGAGTGTTTTATCGCCCTTACCAAATTATTTGAAACGAAACCGAGAAAAAGAATTATTCCTATTGATGGGGATGATAACACTAAGGAACAAGAAGAAGAACGATCCTCTGAATGGGAAAAACCTCCATCATTGGACGAATTAAAAGGAGTATTTAAAAAATGGTTATTTCTAAATGATACAGATGCAATTGAAACCATTATGGCAGTCCATTTATCTCAAATTATAGATGGACCCCCCATTTGGATGTTTCTGGTCGCTCCTCCTGGAGGTGCTAAGACTGAAATAATTGGGTCGTTGTTTTTATGCGATCAAACTTATATGACCAGTAGTTTAACACCTCATGCTTTGATCTCGGGAGCGAATTTTAAGAATATGCCCGATCCATCATTGATTCCTCGATTAGATGGTCGAGTCATGGTCGTAAAGGATTTCACATCTATATTGTCGATGCGTGATGCAGATAAAGATGAAATATTTGGAATATTGAGAGATGCCTATGACGGGAAATGTGGAAAAGTATTTGGTACAGGTGTAGAACGTAATTATAAAAGTCGATTCACTGTTTTAGCAGCAGTGACACCACGCATTTACGATTTGTCCAGTCAACATCAAAGTCTAGGTGAACGGTTTTTAAAATTTTCATCGGGACATAATCTTAAACATACAAGTGAACGGGAAATTATTCGACGAGCTATTGACAATATTCACCGCGAAACAGAAATGAAATGGCAGCTAGCAGATGTTGTTCGAGCGTTTATAAATGAACGATTAGAATGGGCTGAAAAATTAAATTTAGAAGTATATCCCTCTATCGATAAGAATTTTAAAGAAAAATTGATATACCTTGGTATGTTTGGAGCAAGATTACGGGGGACAGTTTCTCGTGACACATATCGACATGATATTATGACCAGCCGACCAAGCGCAGAAATAGGATCGAGATTGGGAATTCAATTAGCAAAATTTGTAAAGTCATTAGCTCTTATTCATAGACAAAAAAGATGTGGTAAAGATCAATATCGGATTGTAAAAAAGATTGTATTAGATACAATTCCCCAACGTGTGGAAGATATGGTGAGAACTATAGTAATTAATTGTCCAAAACCAGACAATTCAATTACTACTCAAGAATTGGCTCGTATAACACGTTACCCTCTCGCAACAGTCTCTCGTCTTCTTCAAGATTTACATGTATTAGATGTTGTAAAACGAGAAGGTTCTTCATACAGACATTATTGGAAGTTATCGTCATACGTCCGTGAATGTATAGATAAATCCGGTTTATATGAATCCAGTGAAGAGTTAAAACGTCCAACCAAAATGTTTATTAAGAACAATAAAAAAAGAAAATAATTATATGTCTATCAAATCATGGTTGATAGGAAAGGGAGTATCGACTTATCTGAAAAAAACAACGGTTAAAGAATCCAATCAAAAACAAATTGTAAAGGCGGTTAAAAACATGGTTGTTAATAAGAAAACAATAAAGAATGAACCAGTTATTCTGGGAGGAGTTATTACTATATTAGTGGCTTTAGGAGGTTCATATGGACTGGATTTAACTGCCGAACAACTTAGTATTACTGTTAGTACATTGATTGCTGTCGTAACGTTCGTTATGCGTAAATTTGTTTCACCTTCAAATAAGGAGAAAACTCAATGAAATGGATAGCTATTGGAATAAAATTATTGCCATTTATTGTTGAAGCTATTAATTGGGTTGAAAAATTTATTATGAAAAAGGGAGCAGAAAAACAAGATGCTGCTGTCAAAATGACCCTATCTATGTTAGGCATTGCTGAAGAAGCAATGGATAAAGATATTTTAAATGATAAAGATGTTGAAGAATCTGCAAGGCGTGTGATTGATGCCGTCGTAGCTTTACAGAATTTACTGGCCACCAAACAAACTGATTCTGAAATCGCTATTACAAATTGATGACCCTTAAATGGGGAATGTTGTTAAATATTTCGTATACCCCTTAGAATCCCTAAGAATCGATATAAGCGACATTCCCCATTTACCCATATTGACCCCCCAAAACACCCATTTAATGCCCTTAATGACCCCCTTAGGGCCATTTCATGGGTGGCATTCGTATAAACCCCCGCGTTAAACGGCCTAAGCGTCCATATAAGGGTCTATTTTCGGGTTTACCATGTTGACCCGGCCCATATTCCCAACGCCGTCCCACAGGCCGACCCCACACCATAGGCCAACATTGCCCATATACTGTTATCGCGGTTAGCGGTTCGAGCATTTAACCACCAAACGATTGAAATCAATCCTCCGATGGCGATAGCACTTGTTCGACCATCAGCAATTAATCGAGTATTAAAGCTGATTAAAAAAACAATCAATACGCCTCGACACCAAATATCAAGGATCGTCATCCATGAGGTAGTGATGTTTCCAGACAAGGTAAGACCAAGCAGCGAGTTTGAGGAGATCTTCGGGATTTCGTTTTCGCATGTATCTGATGGCTTTGTAAATAATTTCCCCAATCCCATGCCCATGATCTCCCGTTGCTTCATGAATAAATTTATAAACCGAATTCTCCCCATCAGGTCCAGTTGTGTTATAGCCTTTTTCTTTCGCAGTTGATCCCAACATCATTTCAATTTTATGGCAGAACATTTCATACGTCGGCTTTTCTGGGCCGTCCATATTTTCTTCTTCGTTTGTATTCTTCATAAAATAATTGAACCTCATTATCTGATAGTGTTTTTCTTAACATCGATGTTGTTCTGCGAACAGATCGTTCTGATCGTTCTGGATACATTCTATGCAGTAATTCATGAATAACGGTATCAACAGTATTGTGCGCTGGATTAACCGTGACACTTCCATCAGTATCACATAACCCTTCGACATAGGTATCTTCAGAAGATAAAAAAGCTTCGGTTATAGGGGCTGCACCCAGTTCAGCCCATAAGCGTAACCATAAATCTTTATCTACGTTCTTACGCTTTTTTTTCAACGTCATACCATCGAAATCCTACGGAATTTAAATCAGTTATACCATCGTATTGATCAAACCAGACATACCCTCTTCTTTGTGGCCTTCCTCCAATTCTGGCCCCCGTCATGTAGGCTTGTGTTTTACATAAACATCCACATTCTACCAACAGACTGGACGACCTCCAGGGAAGAACAGCGAGTTGATGCGTATGGCCCATCACCAATAAACGGATAGACTCCAGACCAATTGCTGATGAATTATCGGAAGCCCATTCTTCAAATGCACGAAGCGCACTCCCTGGAACACGGGAATACTTTTCAGGGTGCGCCAACAATGCATCTCCTTCAACTGTCAGCCAATCAATTGTAATATCGGAATTAGGGACTGGATGGTGTGCAATTTCTATATTTTTGTATTTACGTGCTAACGCTGTAAGAGGGCATAAAGTCCCCCCTGTCATGGTAGTAATAGCTTCAACCATATCCGGTGTTAAATGAGAAGCAATAGCTTTTCGAAGACGCGCATCGTGATTACCAACAATGATACGAACATGGGGAAAAGATTCCGACAGCATTTGCATGATGATGGTTACTTCTGACCATTCATATGCATAAGGAACTGATTCATATTTAGCAAATCGACTTAACGCATAAGCATCTCCGACATCCCCAATACAAATAGCAAGATCAGTATTTTTTGCTTCTTTCGCAACCATGTCTGCTACCATTTCAGGTTCATGAAATGGAATATGCAGATCTGGAATAACGAGAATTCGTTTTCGTCCAGAACGATTCGTTTTTTGGGGGGGAGATCCTTTATACCGATCTCTCATCATTCCAATTGTTTCTTGGAATCGTGACCATCCTTCTTCGAATGTGGAGAGAGGCTCTCTGATTTGTTGACTGGCATCAAGGGGGGTATGATTTTCTTTTAAAAATTTTTTTTGTTCTTTATTTTTTAATGCTTGATCATGGACATAAGAATGGCGACAGTCTAAACATCTTTTCGATACAATACCTGATAATTCTTTTTTACAGTCAACACAAAAATTCTTTTTAGCTTCACTTTTTATACCGATTCGTTTGTAATAACAATATCTACATCGTTTAGCTTCTACTCTGCTTAGAGGGTGCTTTCCACACACTGGGCACATAGTCATATAGCAATCCCAATCTTGGTCGGCCTCGTTGAATAGTTTCAATTTTTAATTGATAAAAGATAGACATCGATTCAACCATCCAACAAGAAATACGAGTTGATTTGGATTTTTCTGCACAAATTTAGCTAGACGCAAACTTCTATTTACAGCAAGTTGACGATTAACAATAATATGTCCTTTTTTACTTATCGCATTCAGCGTTATCGGTCCAATGATTCCATCTTCTTCTACTTGAATAGATTTCTGTAAATCTTTAACTGCAAGAAATGGACCTGATAATACTGAATCATCTATCACTTGATATTTTAAAGGAGTATTCGATAATTTATCTATTCCATTGCATAACACATATCGTGAATGCAAAATTGATAACGCTTCATCATGTGTTAAATCTTTTAAAGATTTTTCACCTAATTTGCGTTGCCCTCTCCATGAACACAACGTCGATAAAGTGATACCGCCCTTGGTTGGACCGCCTCTATCATCGGGATGATCGGTATAGATCGGCCAACCTTCTCTCTTCAATATATCCGTTAATACTTCTTTAATATTATTCTCCACGCATCGATCCCATTATTCCGCTGATAACAGCAGATACAACCACTCCAATTCCCGTACTCCATTTCATTGCCACGCTTCGTGCAGCTATTAATTCACGATCTTCTCTATCAGTAATAACAGCAACTTGGGTTTGTAATGAAGATATATTAGATTGAAGTTTATCAAGTTTTTCCGTATGTTCATCCATTTTGGACAGAACCAATTTCTGCATTTCACTCCAATCGCCATTTCCTACCATAATTCTAATCCTATCTTACTGACCCAGAAGAAAGATCAAATTCTGCACCGTGTTGCAATAATATTTTGCCACGTTTTTGAGCATCTTCAATATTACGGGCTGGTTTCCATGGTTGTCCTTCATAAATGAGCGGAATACTGTGTTCAAACACTGCATTAGTGTGACGTTCCATTCGACCTTTTTCCTGCCATCCAGCCATTCGTTCGCTGTTATTTTTTACGAATCCAGCTGCCCCATCGTAGGTATAGTCACCATGCATAATACGATCTGATGGATTATTATTTCCACCTGTCGGAGTGCCGAATCCTGTTTGCAACCCACTGATCACATCGCCGCTTATTCCTTTAAAATCATCAACTGGAATCTGTTCCATAGAACGTTCATGGCACGCTAATGGTAAATGTGGCGCACCTCGACGCATTTCTTTAAATATTTCGTTCCGTTCTGCCATATGATGTCCATCATAGATATCACCAATTTCACGAAATGGCACCACAATTTGACTTACATCAGCAACCATTTCACATGTTACCTTAAGATAATCTAAAAGTTTTTTATGTGATCTGTTAAGAATTTGAATAAAAAATTCTTGACTCATCACCCAACAAATTGGAGCTTTATCATTTTCAATAATCTGCTGGAATACAGTACGTACCTTGTCTGGATTCTTTAGCCCGTCAAATGGTTTTTCATTCAATATTGTCCGAGTACCTGTATTGCAGCACACAATGACATGCGTCTGATCGCATACATCTGGATGATCAAGATATTGCTGGATACGATCTGATGTCCACGTCATCATTCTATGGGAAGCTAACCAATTTTCATCACCAGGATACAACCATGCTGCTCTCGCATGTCGCCAATCGTGGCGTAAACCATTAGATATTAATTCTGGCGATAAATCAGGATCTGTAATTGGAACAGAATCGCTGACTTCAATAATGGGAGGGGGGTCTATCGGCAGAGGAGGTATAGATATCGGTATCTGTGGAGAAGGTTGAAAGATACGCAGAAGAAATCTCCACACATGTCTTAAAATATTCACATCTTCTCCATTGTATAGAAATTAGCCGTAAACGTATAAAACTAATCCTGCGGAACAAGCGCCGATCCATTCCACTTTGAATACTTTTTATAACGGAGCGGGCGTAAGACATAGTTCACCTTTTTAGAAAATGTGCCAGTTACTTCCATCACAGACCAGACTAAGCGACGTGTACTGCGCGTCAATTGTAGCAGTCGTAGCCCCATTAATGGTTTCACTTGAATTACCGTCTAGAATAACGCTGTTTGCTGCAACCAATTTTTGCATTTCGTTCCAGTCACCATTATCAGCCATTGTTTTTATCCTTTAATTTATTATGTGCCAAAAGGTCTCCAATTAGTTCCATCATAAACTAAAGAATAAGTTTTATATGATTCATCCAACGTAACGTCTGAACCAATATCCAAATTATCTGAACCACTGGTGCCGGCTTTTAAAACCACAGTTCGAGCAGCACTTTCAACTCGCAAATACAAAACAAAACCAGCACCAACGTCAGTACCAGCTGTAATTGTATCAAGATCATCGCTAGCCGAATCACTTTGAGTATCAATTTTATGGTAATTCTGTATAACCGTAATTATGCCAGATGCAATTGTCAGTTCTGTTGCGTCTGTAAATTGTAATTGTCCCGAATCATTAGTGTCAGTCTTAAGAATTAATAGGTTATCCCGAAGATGCGTATTAAATAAGGCAGCAGTTACTAATTCTCCAGCAACCCATGTTCTTGGAGCTGTCCACGCCACTGTAATCCTCCTAGCGTCTAGTTACTCGATGTACGTAATCTCTTAACGTACCGTGCTGTCTGAAAATAAATGTTTCATCTGTATCAAGATCAACAGATTCTAATTGATTTCCATTTCTTACATCGAAAACCGAAATGGTCATAGGCCATTTTGCTGTCACAGTGTAAGTATCACGCATCCCCATTACTGCAACATAAGTTATTTCATCCAATGTTGAAGAATAAGAACGAACTACGCCATCTTCGTGAGTATCAGGCCATATTTGATCATTTGTTTCATAGGGATGGCAGCTCCAATGGTGATTACACCGTTGTCCATTTGCAATACCATTAGGTAACAATCCACGAACAGATTGCATAGCTCTCATAATACCTTCTGAAATACTGTCTTCATAGGATTGATCGCCACGTACACCAGCATGGCTATGTAAAACATGGCCAGCTCCTCCCGAAATAAAAGTCACTGCCATACCAATTGCCAACCGCGCAGGATCACTGTCAGTATTACCACTCGATCCTGGACCTATTGGTTCATTATTCACAAATGGTAGTGGATAATCGTAGAATTGTGCTTCCCACGGTTGTCTGTGAGGTCTATACACAGTTTCAATTGTATTAATTCTTCGATCAAAATGCGGTGTCAAAAGGTCTGCATTAACTTCATTTTCTGAAAACAATATATTGAGAGCTACCTCGGCACCCCCTCCATCTGGTGAACTGGGAGCAATTAAAATATCACTGACTTGCGCCCATCGTCTCGTCAAATCAGCAAGATCATCATCATCAATACCATTCAATTGTGATTCGTTCGCAATTTCTACAAACTGAATTACATCGCGATAGGGATTCAGTCGTTCAGCCATTTCGTATAACCATTCTCGACGATCAGAATGATTCGGCATCATGACCTGAGCATCTGCGAAAATAGTCATCTGTACGCGAATACCACGGCTGCGACAAACCGAAAATAATGTTTCGAGAGTTTCGTCATAATCTGGCCACTGCGGATCAATAACTCGACCTTCCCAATATGGTTGAGATCCAACCATTGAGAGAACACGTACGTAATCAACATCCCATGAAGATAACCAATCAAGAGCTGTTTCTAATTTAATTGGATCTTCATGAGCAGCCCACAATGCCCAAAACATTGTAATTCCCCACGATGCTTGTACCCCATCATCATCGGCAAAAGCACGTCCCTCTAAACGTATGGGACCGGACAACGGTACATATTCAGGAAGAGGATCAATGGGAACAGATTCTATTTCTGGTTTAGAAATTATCTCTTCATCTGAAGTAACTCCATGAGGTAAAGATGGAGAAGGAAGAGAAGAACATTCATCAATACATTTATACGAACATCCTGATAACCACAGACTGAAACAAAGTAATCCTGTTAAACTGATTCGATAAGATAAAATCATTCCCCCTCTCCTTCTGTAGAAAGTTTTTCTTCAAGATTCACAATTCGTTGCTTTAATTCTTCATTCTGTATTATAAGTTGTTGTAAACCAGCCAAGGCAATAGCGGCTAAATCTTTCGCTGCGATACCTGGCTCATGTGCCGTCGGATCTTTCCCTAGTCCAAATTCACGCCACAGTTGTTGGGCACTTGGTCCCGCGTGATACTCTGCCTCTTTTCCCGCTGGTAAATTTTTTGTGTGATAGATGCCAGTTTCTAGTCGAGCGATGCGGTCCAACACCGTTCCAGACGAACCGCGTTCAGTGATAGATCCTGTGTATTCTTTAGCCTCTTCATCCGAGGCATCGGTCCAGACCCCGGTACTGCTCAATGACGCCACGGCATTCGTGCCACCTGATGAGTTGTTTTGAACAGAGAACCGTATGCTGGAATCTTGACTAGCGGTAGCCACATCATCTTGTCTGATATCAATACGTACCACGTTTCGGTCGGTATTGTTATCATCACGTCCATAGACATGAATACGTCCAGGTTCGTCATTATTACCCGGAGAGGCTGAATCTAGCCGTAGGTTTACAGTCGCGCCGTTGTCGTCATCTCGGTCTGACTCTAGAGTCATCAAGTGATTACTGGTCGTTCGGCCAAGAATCACGCCGTCAGACGCAACGAGCGCCCCGCCTGGATTAACCTTCAAGGACGTACCCATCACAACCGCACCGGCTTTATCGACCGACACGCGAGTCGTTGTTGTCGCGCCATCGCCTGTCCGTAGATTTATGTTCCCTTCGGCGGTGAGTTCAATCGCGGCTGTGTCATAGCTCGCATTAAAGCGTGCAGGACTGCCGCCATTGAGATACTCATTCGCCCCAATCCAAAGTTGAATATTGGACGCGCTGTCCCACGTATCAATCGCCGCGTCTACTGTGCCGTCGCTATTTTCAAACCGTACAGTCGGCGTTGAGGAATTCGCGGCATCGATACACACATCTCCACCAGTTGGCGTAACGCCGAACCCAACTTCATTATCAAATTTTGCTACTCCCGTGACATCGAGCGTACCGCCGACATCAATATTAGTCGGGAGAGCGGCATTGACAACCTGTGTAGACCACTGGGGGGCAGAGCCACTACTGGTGAGGACTTTATTCGCTGTACCAATCGCTACTCGTGCAAGAGCTGTTGAGGACGAGGCGTACACAATGTCACCAGCCGCTTGGCTCGCTATCGCTAGCCGACCATCGTCAAGCGCATCTTGATTATCTCGAACATAAGTGTTCAAAATAGCCGCTGTTACGAGTTCTCCAGTAACCCAGGTTCTAGGCGTTGTCCAAGCCATTATTCACTCCATGATCTAAATTGTCTTTTTCTAACAATTCTATAGAATCTCCAATATTCCAATTTCTATCTGTTTCAAATCTTCTGTCTAATAACAGTAATTCAATTTTTTGTGCATTTTCTGGAAAAATAATATTGGTATAGACACGCCCACAATCAAAACAACAAGTTACACTAAATTCTCTACTCGTCAGGCCTGCTCCATTGCATTGGCAGTTCACAACCCATCGTCCATGATTAATATAAGCCTCTCGAGGCATATCGATTTCATATACATCTTTTTCAGCATTTTTCATCGCAGCCGTATGGACTGTTCGATATGTTTCGACATCCTTCACACCATTGTGTGCATGGCCTTGGATTGGTCCTTTAATAATTGGCATTATGCAAACCCCAAATTTGTCGATATTCCCATCTCGCTACCACCGACTTGATTTAACACCCAAGCTGATTGCTGTTCAGCGGGAGCCAATACCCATGAAGTATTAATCACACCTCCCGGTTTAATAGTCATACTAACCCCATTAATAAAATATCCAGTCCCCGATCCACTGCCACCCGTAACTGAAATCCCGGTCATAGATTCAGCAATAGTAATTTTATCACCAGGTTCTCTTACGAGAGATTGTGTCATTAAAGCATCACTCGAATTACTGGCTAAATTAAACCCTGATATAACGTATCGTGCATCTTTTGTGGTATTCAAAATCCAACTAGCAATTTCAGTCGCGTATGTCCCAGTATTCGATTCATAACGCATAGATATCCGAACATCATTCTCGCCATACGTACCTTGACTGGGAATGCTGGTAGCAGAAAACAAAGTTTCTGTTATATCTTTTAAAGCATTTCCACGAACTTGCAACGTGGTCATGTATGCTGTTACCGTTGAATTGTTTTGAATGTTAAATGTAACGCTGTTTGCTGACGTGGTGGAATGCGTTACAGCTACATCTGACGTTATGTTCGTGCCACTGCCATCAGCCGCTGTATTGGCTATCCAATCAGTTCCAGAAACAGGAGTTTCAACAGACGATCCTGCGATACGATATCCACGAATAGAGGATTCTTTAAACGGAGCTGTAAGTTGAATTACTTCTCCTGCAGAAATTGATGGAACCGAAGCTGTTGTAGTCAATTCATACAGTACTGATACGGATGCATCAGCTGTTCGAGGATGTACCACCACATATACTCTATTCATGACATCTGATCGCATTCGATCAACTGTTAATCCCATCATAGAATTATCGAACGACGCATCAGCGTCTCCATACTTTGGTCGTGCATGGCGATCTTCAAATTTTAATGTTCCCCCTTGCGTTGTATCGCCTTTAACATATAAATATCCTAATTCAGAAATCACACAATCAGCTAATGCACGAAGCACCGTTGTCTGAGCATCCAGTAAATTATCAAATGCATACGCAAATGTTGATTGCCCTGTATTATAAGACGTAGCGAGTGGTTTCTTGGTGACTGAATTTGAAACTAATAAATCTACTAATTCATCTGACCGTTTATCTGTTTGAACAGTGATATCTTTTACTTTTGCACGTGCAGCTTCATCCATCCAATCAACGGCAGTACACATAACTGAGCGACGGTTATGTAATCCTGCATCTGGTAAGATAGAAACCAAATTTCCGGTAAATTTATAGTATGTAACGCTGTCATACGTCAATTTCAATTTACACAATAATCCCAGATCCCATCCTGATCGAACATTTGCATGACCTGGAGAGTAATAACCCAGGACACCACCAGAATTATTCGCTGCATTATTCAGCGAAAAAGTCATCGTACCTGTTTGAGCAATTCGATCCAATGGCCCACTTCCAGTAATCCCGTAATTAACTTCAATGGGAGCAGAATTATCAACATCGGTTGTGATATCAATTAATGTTCCTTCAACAATCGTCGTCTCTCCCAATTCGCTGGATCCTTCCAATCCAACGAGCCATCCCTCCAGTGTAGCTTCTATTGATACAGTTGGGGCTATCGCTGGCATATCATCCCGCCAAAATCAATGCATCACGAAGATGAATCGGTAATGTTTTAAGGTCACTTCTTAATCCATGTAATTCTGATAACATTTCCCGTTCAACTTCCGAAGGACCAGTTCTTGAAATAGCCCCTTCCAATGCTTTGGACATAAATCCAACTGGACCAATAAGTTCAGGTTGTCCACCTTCACCCGTCATTGCAAGTGTCGGTTTAGTGATAACTCCTCCGTGTTGGTATGAATCGAAATCAAATCCCGATCCCATGAAATCTCGAGCATCAAATTGATTAGCATCGAAATTAACTCGAAGATTGATATCATCAAAATCTGGAAGATTTAAATCATCAAATTGGTCTTGTATTTGGTCTGCTGCATCTATAAAATCAGATTTAAGAGCTTCAGACGTTAAAGAGGATTCACCTCTCATCACTCGCATAGATTCAGGAATTTGTCCTCCGAAGAGTTCAACCATAATTCCCAACGCATCAATCATTACGTATTGGGCTTCAAGCATACGATCATCAACAGATTTAGCTTTATCGCCCATCAACCCTCTTTCCTTGGCCTGTTCAAGTATTTTACGAGTATTATCGCTGATTTCAAATCCGTACAATGCTGCGGCATCTTGTAAAGCAATTAAAGAAGGTATCATTAAAAGCATTGCTTCATCTGCCGACAAACCTTTTTCAATCAATCGATCAAATTGACTGTTGACAGTTTCTCCAAACGTTTTAAAAGATTCTTCTGACAGATAACCAGCGTTGGTGAGGCCCACCATCATCATTCTGGCTCCGTCAATTTTTTTCATTAATTGCTCATTAATTTGAGTAAATTCTCTGAATCTCAACAACATATCCAATGTGTCAGATCCTGTAAATCCTAAGGTATCGACAAGAATAATTAATTCATCGAGAGACGGTCCCAGGTCAAGAAGAATTTGAACAAGAGGTTTTCCCTGTTCCACCATAGTTGCAAAAGACATTTCCACCATCTCACTTAATACATGGAAATCGCCTTTTAATTTTTGGAACAATTTTTCATCAAAATCTTGACGCATCCTCTTTATTTCTTCTTCAGTTTTGTTGCCTAACTCAGTTACTTTCGCTATTTTCTCATCAAAAGCTTCGACAAATTTTTGTCGATTTAATGTCACTCCTTCTGTAAACATCGTCAATCCTGCAATGGCTTGATCTACCATTGCATCTTTAAATTCTTGAATGGCTACAGAATTAGTTCGGAATTGTTCATCTAGTTTAATTAACTCAAAAACA
>Ga0310342_100000210_pt1 | contig 30270 bp, 19 predicted proteins | sample S15DNA20500_MG_FD_206155 | JGI IMG/M metagenome (GOLD analysis project Ga0310342, IMG submission 206155) | Marine microbial communities from station ALOHA, North Pacific Subtropical Gyre - S1503-DNA-20-500_MG | ecosystem: Environmental > Aquatic > Marine > Oceanic | place: Pacific Ocean: North... | reverse complement strand
AATGCGGACCAGCTGGTCACCTACCGTTACAACGCCGAGTTTTTTCGCAACTGTATCGAGAATTTCGCTCTCGATGACAGGCTGATGAAGATTCGGCGCAAGAACCTGACTGTCAGGGAATTCAAGGAAGGTAGTGAAGATAGGGCGGGCTGGATTATTGGCTGGAATCTCGCTGCTGTTCCCATCCTGGTAGGCATCTTCGGATTGGCGCTCTACCTGCTCAGGAACAGCCGTAGCGTGGCCTACGAGCGTGATTTCCTGCAGGGCCGGTAAGGTGACCGCGATCAACAGATTGTTTATTCGACTTAGGAGAAGCTGCATCGATGAATAAGACCATCACCGTCTGCCTCGGGCTGGTTGTGATTCTCGTGGCCGTCTATATTGCCAGCAAGGGTAGCTGGGGGGAGCTCCAGGAGGAGAAGAGCCGCGGGTTCAAAAAATTCCAGGAGGCCGATTTCGCGGCGACGACGCGCATCCAGATCGGTAAGGGCAAGGCCGATCCGGTCGTGCTCGAGAAAAAGGATGGCCAGTGGGTGGTGAGCACCGCCTACGGCTACAAGGCCGATCCCAAGGTAGCCGATGACATCATCAAGAGCGTCAGCGGTATCGGTGATGGAGAAGAAGTCGCCGAGCTGAAGTCCAGCCACAAGAACTTCGAGGTGGATGATATTCGCGGAAGCGTTCTCAGCTTCTTTGGAGGAGGTGGGGTGGAGCTGGGTTCCCTGGTCGTCGGAAAGACCGCGCAATCACGTGACCTGAACAAGACGTTGATATTCGCACGCTTTGGAGCGGATGATGAGACCTACAAGATCTCCAGCAAGCTTCGCAGCGATGCCAAGCTCTGGAGCAAGATAGAGAACAAGAACTACATCGAGAAGGAGATCTTCAAGCTCGAGAGCGAAGATGAGATCTTCGAGCTGCGTCTCTCACGGCCCGGACAGGATGATCTCCTCGTCGAGCGAAAGAGCGAAGTGGTCCCTGTGGAGGAGGAGAATTCCGAGGGCGCCGGCAAAGAGGAGAAGAAAGATGAGGGTGAGAAGAAGGAGCCCGCGACGAAGACGGTGGAGTATTACGTCACGACCTCGGGGAGCAAGACCCAGCGAGTCGATGCGGACAAGGAGTGGTCGGCGAAGAGCCTCATCGACAAGGGGCGCAGCCTGCGTATCGAGGATGTCGCCGATCCCAAGGAGCTCGCGGCCTACGGGCTGGACAAGCCCCAGCTCAAGGCCACCTGCAAGTACAGGGTAAAGGGTAAGGCCGATTCTCCCGTGAAGGAGGTCTCTGTCCTCTTCGGTAACGCGATCAAGGATGAGAAGGGGGAGGACAAGGAATTCTATCTCACCCTGGCTGGCGAGGGGAAAGCCGGTCGGATCTATACCGTCAGCAAATGGACCTACGAGGGATGGGACAAGAAGTTCGAAGATTTCCTTCCTGAGCCGGAGGAGGAGAAGAAGCCCGAGGGTGAGGCTGCCGCTCCAGTGCTTCCAGGGCCGCCGCTTCCAGGACCCCAGCTCCCAGGCAAGAAGCCCGGTGAGGGTGGAGCGGCTCCCGCAGAGGAGAAAAAAGACTCTTCCGCGGGCGCCGAGGGTGGTGGTGCTGACGATAAGCTCCCTGGCGCCGGCGCGGAAGATGGTGAACAGTCGAAACCCGCAGGCGGTTGAGCGCTCACCCGGTCTTTTTTCTTCTATTCAGATCCTCAATTGTTGAGCGGGGTCTCGCAGCCGAGGCTGTCCAGCGTCGAATCAACTCCCGAAATCGGGAAGGGGGAGCTGGGAGGCGGTGAGCCCGGAGTGAAAATGAAGTCCAGGAGCAGCCTTGAGTCCGTCACGTTGATGTAGCCATCATCGTTCAGGTCGGCCGCGTCCAGGCAGGGCGGTTCATCCGTGATCCCGAAGATCCAGTCCATCATGAGGTTGGAATCGGCCTCGGTGATGACTCCATCTCCGTTGACGTCGCCGCGAAGGAAGAGAGCCTCTTCCTCTCCCTGGGTCGAGGGACCGACGGGGCCGGAGACCACGGTGACGGCGCCGGAGTGCAGCTCCGGGGTATAGGAGATGCCCGCGCGGGTGAAGTTGTTCTCCAGTGGAGGATTGCTCAGGCCATCGACGAGTTCGAGCATGGACTGTCCGTTCGGCGCGTCAGCCAGTATCCTGGCCTCGATGGAGAACAGTATATAGGTTTCCCCGGGAGGGAGGGTGCGTCCCTCAAAGGGAGGGAAGACATCAAACAGGGCGGAGTAGGTGAAGCAGCCCAGTTCGGGGAGGATTCCCGGTCCGATCCAGTCGGGGCCGAGCTCGTTGGTGGCGCTGCCGGTGAGAGTGAGACTGGTGATCTCGAGGATCTCGGGGTCATAGGTTCCGGCGACGGTGAAGCCTTCCATCGCCTCGGTCTCGCTGATCGCGCGAACCGGGATGGTCACCGAATCACCGGGTGAGCCCGTAACCGTGTCGACCATGAAATGGTGCAGCGAGGGCAAGACATTAGCCTCGGTAACCGTGATGGTGCCTGGAACGACCTCGGGGTCGAAGCTCTGGCCGCGGACAACGACAGTGTTCTCGACCGGGGGAGAGCCGGCGGAGAGCGGGAAATCGAACGTCGATACTCCCGGGGGAGCGTTTTCGGGGACGTCAAAGATGACGCGTACGATCTCGGTGTCCGTGCCGATCGGGATGGTTCTTCCATCGAAAGGAGGAAGAAAATCGACAATCGCATGGAAGCCCATCGTGTTTTCCTCTTCGTGAACCTGCCAGTAGGTGAAGTCGCCATAGTCTTCCAGGAAGAGGTCGGTGATACTCGCGAAGGGGTTCTCGACCACGGCGGGATCGAAGCCCATGATTACGCTGAGGCCATCGACCGGCTCGGAATTGCTGAGGTAGACCATGAGGCCGGCCCTGTCATTACCCTGGTATACGTCGATGTTGCCGGCGGTGAACCGCAGCACGTCTTCGGGCACAGGAGGCTCAACAGGTTCCACAACAACTTCCCAGCTCCAGTCGCTGAGGAGATAGTGGAGCTCGTTGAAGGAATTGACGACGAGGTCAAGGATTCCGTCACCGTCGAGGTCGGCCCTGCAGATACGGCCGGCTTCCGGGGTGTTGAGGATCTCTTCTCCAGTTCCCTGGCCGTAGTTGGCTCCGAGGCCGTTGTCTTCAAAGAGAAAGACCCTGCCGGGGGTCCTCTGGGCGAGAGCCAGGTCGATATTACCTCGTCCGGAAAAATCACCAGAGACGAATCGATTCTGGATGTTTCCGGAGGAGATGGAGGTCGCGTTCGAGGTCGAGAAATCCCCGGTTTCGCTGTCCTGTACGAGGAGCACGAAAGGAGAGTTGTCGGGATTATGAGTCTGCGGGAGCAGGACGAGTATGTCCGGGGTGCCGTCGCGGTTGAAGTCGTCGACCTCGATCTGGCTGGCTTCGACATCGGAATAGGGCACCACCTCGGGGCCGATGTTGCCGCCCGCCTCGGTGAGGTGGTAGCTCAGGCCGCCGGCGCTGTTGCCGTAGATGAGGTCAAGGTGTCCGTTGGAGTCAAGGTCAGCCGCGACCACTGGGGTCCTGGCGCGCAGGGTGTCACCAATGTAAATGGTCCGCGAGCTGCCGGAACCTGACAGGGTGATCCTGAGGCCGGCCTCGGTGTTCAGGACCAGGTCGCTCGGCGCCCTGTGGTCCAGGTCAGCGACGGTAATTCCCCTTACAGGTGACCTGGTATAGGTCTCAGGTCCTGCATCGAGGATGAACTGGCCCTGGGTCCTGGTATTGTTCCATACCGTCATGAGGCAGTTGTCCAGTCCCAGCAGGAGGTCGAAGTCTTCGTCCATATCTACATCGGACGCGGCGATGGAGAGGATCGTCCTTTCCATTTCGAAGCTCAGAACATTTCCGAAAACGCCGTTTCCGAGGTAGCTGACGATCTCGAGCTTATGGCCATCTTCACTGATGTACACGGTTTCCGGCCTGCTGTCGTGATCGAGATCGACGGTCAGCAGCTCGCGAGCGCTTTCCGTCGTCTGGAAACTTACCTCTCGCCTGCCCTCTGCGGCGGGCTCGAAGGCGGCGGCGCGGAAGGTAAAGCTGTAGCCAGAAAAAGACTTGCCTTCAACACTGCTGATGCCATCAAGCAGGCTGACCGTTATCTTTTCGCCAGGGGAGTAGGGGCGCTGGGGGATTGCCCGCAGGCTCTGGCCGTTGCCGGTGAGACTCTGAACGATGACAGGCACCCGGCCGCTGACCTCACCACTTACCAGGACGGAATCCCTGGTGGCGGTAAAAGGATTCAGGAAATCCGAGTAGCCGATCTCAATTTCCTGCAATGGATGGACGCCCGTGGAGAAGGGTGAGGGGCTGATGGTTTCGATCGTCAGATCCTCGACCTCGGCCGGCGGCTCCGGTTCGGGATCGACGGGCTCAGGCTCTACATTGCCCTCATCGGCATGGAAGCTGAAAGAGACAGGATCGAGTGAAGTACCCGCGGTCGAGCGGATATGAGAAGAAAGCTCTACAGTCACAAGCTCTCCCGGCTCGAACGTTTTTCCAGGATGGAAGACAACCCTTCGGTTGGCATCGTCGTAGCTGTAGGAGCCGAGGATGGTACCGCTCAGTTCACCAGTTACGGAGAAGCTGTCCTGGTGGACGCTGTTCATGTTGATCCGGTAGGAAAAATCTACCTCGATGACAGAGTCCTGCGAGACATTCTCAGCTCCATCCGGGGGTGAGTGATTCTCTACCGAAATGCGGGGCTTGAGAGTCTCCCGGCAGGAGACCATACAAAGACCCAGGATTGCGACACAAAGACTGGGACTCACTTTACGCATCATAAATGTACTCATATCTATCAACCTTGTTAGGCTTGATTTGAAACCTGTTGATACACTCACTCTTCATTTGAAAACTCTTCACAGAACTGAATACAGACAGCATTTCTACTGTAAGCATATATAAATGAACGGGTTACAGACCACAAAGCCGGGATAGCCGGTGATGACCCAGATCATCCGACTGAATACATACCTTCGGACTGCTTTGTCCTTTTTCTACAGTGAGAATACTCTGCGAGTGTTATTGGTCTTTCAGTTGACGGTGGTGGGGGAGATTCTTACCATAGGCCGTCCAAATCGTCGCTGGGGCCCCTGTGAGTGAAGAATTTGGAGTGCGCTGGAGGGCCCCGTAATGTGCCGGCCTGTTTTGAAAAGGCCTCAGCACCAATCGGATTTTTTGCAGTATGAGCGTACAAAACACCTTACAGATTCAGGCCCATAGAACCTGGTCGATCATCCGATACTTTTATCTCTCGTTGGTTCAGTTCCGCAGGGAGTATGAGAGATATGACAATAAGGTCATGAACTACTCGAGGATCAGCGGTATCGACCGTGAGTCCCTGCGTCTGAATACTGAGGAGCTGGCCGGATTGCTGGAGTTCAAGAGCCTGGAGTCGCTTCGTGATGGTTATATCCAGGAATTGAAGAATTTGTGCCATTCCGTATTCAGGACGGAAGATCGAACCGATCCGCTGGATCGATATGTGTCGGATATCTTTCATGAGGTCTCGATCCTGAAGGAGGAGCATTACACGGTTAAGACCTATGCTCCGCAGTATGAGCGTGATTCCGACGAGGTTGAGCTGAGATTCATCCTCGACGACGCCCACACGGTGTTTCCAAAGAAGCTGGCGCAGATCCGTTACCTCTTTGGAAAGGCGCGGGAACGTATGGAGAAGATCCTGCCGGAGATGCGTTCCATGTCGATTGTCGTCAGGTCTCTCTATCTCCATCGAAGCGAGGATTTTATCCGCAGCGCCTACCCCAAGGGACTGAAGGCCATCTATTCCCATATGTATCCTCTCGGAGCCTTTGAGGGTTATTACCAGGTGGCACAGAGCTTCTACCACTCGAGTTTTTTCCGCGAGGCGCTCAAGGCCTTCCGCCTTGCGGAAAATGAGTACCCGGCGGCCACGAGTCGTTTCAAGGAGCTGAAGCAGCTGGAAGACAACGAAGCGGGTTCCGGTAACGGCGAGGGGCTACCCAGGGATCCGCGCTGGACTATTCGATCGATCCGGGCAAAGATCGGTCGAATCCAGAAGCGGCGGGGAAAAACCCGAAACACGCGCATCAAGCCGAAGCGTTTTGATGCCGCGAAAGAATAATAGTCGAGTTCTCAGTCCAGGTTCGGGAAACGAATGGTGCAGAATTTCGCAGATCGGCTTGACCTTTCCATCGAGCAGAAGAAAAGCTGCCTTGTAGTCGGCCTGGATCCTGTTCTGGAGCGCCTTCCGAGAGAGGTGCTCTCTGAGGTCGGTGTGCCGGCGGTGGGAGAGCCGGGCTGGACCGCCAGGGCCGCTTCAGCTACAGGTGTCTTTCTCAGGGGAGTTATTGACGTTGTAGCCGAGCATGCCGTAGCTGTGAAGCCCAATGCGGGGTTTTTTGAGCGTTTCGGGGCTGCCGGAGTCGATTGTCTGCGCCAGGTGAGCGAGCACGCTGTCAGACAGGGACTTCTGGTTATCTGCGACGCCAAGCGCGGTGATATCGGGCATACCGCCGAAGCCTACGCGGATTCCATACTGGGAGACGCTCCGGATACCCTGGGGCCGGTAACGGATGCCGTTACGCTGAATCCTTATCTCGGAGAGGACTCTGTCCGTCCATTCCTGGATAAGTGTTCCGGAGGCAAGGGCCTCTTTTTGTTGGTGCGGACATCAAATCCTTCGGGTGCTGATATCCAGGAGCTCGAGGTCGCAGGGGAACCGCTCTACCTCACGGTCGCCAGACTGGTCGGCCGGTGGGGTGATGGTCTCAGGGGAGAGGGAGGCCTGAACCCGGTTGGGGTCGTGGTTGGCGCTACCGCTCCAGGGCAGGCCGCCGCGGTTCGAGAGGAGCTTCCCGAGGCTTTTTTCCTCGTACCCGGCTACGGTGCGCAGGGGGCGGGGGCCGAGGAGCTCGCGCCTTTCTTCATCGAAGGCGGAAGAGGGGTCGTAGTCAACTCATCCCGATCGGTCCTTTACGCCTTTGACGGCCGTGAAGACGACTGGCGTGCCGCGGTGGGCGAGGCCGCCTCCCGGGCGAGAGAAGATCTCGAGGCTGTACGCTCCTCGAGGGCTTGAGCCTGCCTGGATGCCGGGTTTCAGGATGTCCTTTCGGAGTCTCAGTCTTTCTCGGGATCAGCTTCCGACTGGCGGGGCTTGCTGCCCTTGAGCTTCCATTGCAGGAAGGCCTCGACAAAGGGGAGCAGGTCTCCATCGAGAACGGCCTGTACATTCCCTGTTTCATGGCCGGTTCGTCGGTCCTTGGCGAGGGTGAAGGGCTCGAGGACATAGCTCCTGATCTGGCTGCCGAAGGCGATCTCGCCTTTTTCTCCGTACATTTCCTGGAGCTCCTCCTCACGCTTGCTCTCCTCGAGGAGGATGATGCGTGACTTGAGGACCTTCATGGCGGTGGCCCTGTTGGCATGCTGGGAGCGCTCATTCTGGCATTGGACGACGATTCCGGTGGGAACGTGGGTGATGCGAACCGCCGAGTCCGTGACGTTTACATGCTGTCCTCCGGCTCCGCCGGCCCTGTAGGTGTCGATTCGCAGATCGGACTCCTGGAGCTCTATCTCCTTGTCCGCATCCGGCATTTCCGGAATGATATTGACTGCCGCGAAGGAGGTGTGCCGGCGGTTACGGGCATCGAAGGGTGATTTCCTCACCAGGCGGTGGACTCCCATCTCGGAGCGTAGATAGCCGTAGGCCATGTCGCCTTTTACGTTGTAGGTGACGCTCTTGATTCCGGCCTCTTCACCTTCCAGTCGGTCCACGAGTCTGACCTTGAATCTCTGCTTCTCACAATAACGTTCCAGCATCCGGGAGAGTATTGAGGCCCAGTCGCAACTCTCGGTGCCGCCTGCGCCGGCGTGAATCGACATGAAGGCATCGCACGAATCATGCTTGCCATTGAGGGTTGTCCTCAACTCCACCTCGTCGATCTCTCCGGCGATAGATTTGCATTCCCTGTTGAGGTCCGCGAGGGAATCGTCATCACCCTCCTCCTGGGCGAGTTCTGCCAGCTCGAGGAGATCCGCGGAATTCTGCGAGAGATCTCTCAGGGGTACGACGACGCCGCGCAGAGCCTTGAGCTCTCTGATGACCCTCTGGGCTTTCTCGTTATTATTCCAGAAGTCGGGATTCGCCATGCGCCCCTCGAGCTCGGTAATCTGTTCGAGGCCTTTTTCTACCTCGACAGCTTCACAGAGAGTGCCAAGGCGTTCCTTGAAGTCCTCCAGCCTGGTTATCAACTCGCTATATTCAGCGCTCATTGTTTTTTTCTCGTCGGCTCGCGGTAGGGGTGCTGAGATCGGCCTTGATTAGATTCGGGAGGCCTTCAATCAGGCGACGCGGTGTATGCTGTTTTCTTGAAGAAGGGAGCTTACATGGGAAGCAAAGTCCCTTCAAGGTGTTGCGTACCTTCTTACAAAATGTTAAGGTCCGAAAATTTTGCAGAGCAGGTGAATCGGTCTCCTGCTGAAGCAGTCCCCTTACTTTTCACTTCCAAGAATCCATGCCACGTCGCGACGATCTTGAGAGCGTATTGCTCATAGGATCCGGGCCCATCGTAATTGGCCAGGCTTGTGAGTTTGATTACTCGGGCACCCAGGCCTGCAAGGCCCTCAGGGATGATGGTTATCGAGTGATCCTCGTCAACTCGAATCCGGCGACCATCATGACGGATCCGGAATTCAGTGATCGTACCTATATCGAACCGCTGAACGTTCATACCGTTGAGCGGATCATAGAAAAGGAAAAGCCCGATGCCATTCTTCCGACCCTTGGAGGGCAGACGGGGCTGAACCTGGCCAGTGACCTCTGGGAGGCGGGGGTGCTGCAGAAGCACAACGTGAAGCTCCTTGGGGCGACGTACGAGGTCATCCAGAAGGCCGAGGACCGTGAGTCCTTCAAGCTCGCGATGGAAAAATGCGGGCTCGAGGTGCCTCGCAGCCACGTTGTCGGCACCATGGAGGAGGCCCATGCGGCGCGCGAAGATCTCGGGCTGCCCATGGTCATTCGGCCCAGCTACACCCTCGGCGGCAAGGGGGGCGGCATCTCCTACGATGAGGAGCAGTTCCGCGAGATGGTGGAGGGCGGTCTGCGTGCCAGCCCTATCAGCACGGTACTCCTCGAGGAGTCGATCGAGGGTTGGAAGGAGTTCGAGCTCGAACTGATGAGGGACAATAATGACAACGTCGTCATTATCTGTTCGATCGAGAACTTTGATGCGATGGGCGTGCATACGGGCGACAGCATCACGGTCGCCCCAGCCCAGACCCTCACCGACAAGGAATACCAGGTGATGCGCAATGCCGCGATCACCGTTATTCGTGAGATCGGGGTCGAAACCGGGGGTTCGAATATCCAGTTTGCCACCCACCCCGAGACGGGAAGAATGGTGGTTATCGAGATGAACCCCAGGGTCTCGCGCAGCTCAGCGCTGGCGTCCAAGGCGACGGGCTTCCCGATCGCCAAGATCGCCACCAAGCTTGCCATGGGCTATACCCTCGATGAGATCTCTAACGACATTACGGAAAAAACGCCGGCCAGCTTTGAGCCGTCGATCGATTATTGCGTGGTCAAGATCCCGCGCTTTGATTTCGCCAAGTTCCCGGACACCGATCCCACCCTGACGACCAGGATGAAGTCGGTGGGTGAGGTCATGGCCATCGGCCGGACCTTCAAGGAGTCTCTTCAGAAAGCCCTCCGGTCCATGGAGGAAAAGCTGCTGGGGCTCGGGATGGGGCCCTCCAGGCTCGAAGACCTGGAGCTCGATGAGCTGAAGAAGAACATCAGGACTCCCAACGGCAGGAGGTTGGTGAGTATCTACGAGGGGCTCAAGAGAGGGATAGGGGTCGAGGAGATCTATGAGCTCACCGGGATCGATCCATGGTTCCTCGATAACCTGCTGGAACTGTCTGAGAGCGAAGACCGGCTGGCCGCCTGCGAGAGCCTGGAGGCGGCCGGTGTCGATGCTCTCATGGAGGCCAAGAGGCTGGGCTATTCCGATGTCCAATTGGCCACCTGCTGGAAGACCGACGAGATGACGGTGCGCGATGCGCGCAAGGCGGCCGGGGTGGAGGCGACCTTCAAGCTGGTCGACACCTGTGCCGCGGAGTTCGAGGCCTCTACCCCCTATTATTATTCGACCTACGAATCCGAGGATGAGTGCCGGGTGAGCGACAAGCGCAAGGCGATGATCCTCGGCGGCGGGCCGAACAGGATCGGGCAGGGGATCGAGTTCGATTATTGCTGTGTCCATGCCGCATTTTCGCTCCGGGAAGATGGGTGGGAGACCATCATGGTCAACTCCAACCCAGAGACCGTCTCTACCGATTACGACACCTCGGACAAGCTCTACTTCGAGCCGCTCACCCTCGAGAATGTTCTGAACATCTACGACAAGGAGCGTCCGGATGGAGTCATCCTGCAGCTCGGGGGACAGACGCCGCTCAACCTGGCCGAGGGACTGCAGAATGCCGGGGTCCCGATATTCGGGACCACCCCCGAGGCGATCGCCCTGGCCGAGGACCGCGACCTGTTCCAGAATCTCCTCACGGAGCTTGGCCTTCTCCAGCCGCCCAACGGTATCGCCCTGTCCTATGAGGAAGCTCGCGAGTGCGCCAACAAGATAGGCTACCCGGTTCTCGTGAGGCCGTCCTTCGTGCTCGGCGGAAGGGCGATGGAGATCGTCTGGGATGATAAGCAGCTCGAAAAATACATGAGCTTCGCCCTCGATGTGAACCCCGGGTTCCCGATCCTGGTGGATAAATTCCTCGATGAGGCGATCGAGGTGGATGTCGATTCCATCTGCGATGGAGAGCAGGTCGTGATTGGCGGAATCCTCGAACATATCGAGGAGTGCGGTGTTCATTCCGGGGACTCGAGCTGTACCCTTCCTCCTTATTCGCTGAGCGAGCAGATCCTCCAGGAGATTCGCAAGATAACCAGGAAGCTCGGCAAGGCCCTCAAGGTGCGTGGACTGATGAACTGCCAGTACGCGGTCAAGGGCGACCGGGTCTACATCATCGAGGTGAACCCCAGGGCATCGCGGACCATCCCCTTCGTCTCGAAGACGATAGGGGTTCCCCTTGCCAAGCTGGCCGCCAAGGTCATGGTCGGACAGACACTCTCAGATCTCGGCTTTGAGAGGGAGGTCCAGATCCGGCATATCGCGGTCAAGAAGTCAGTGTTTCCTTTCGATCGTTTCCCGGGCTCCGACATCATTCTCGGGCCCGAGATGAAATCGACCGGCGAGGCTATGGGGATCGATGACAGCTTCGGGATGAGCTTCGCCAAGGCGCATATGTCCGCCAACCAGGATCTCCCGCTCGATGGCATGGTGTTCCTCAGCGTCACCGACCGGGACAAGAAGTATATCGCCACGATAGCCAGGGACCTCCAGGAGCTCGGCTTCGAATTGCTGGCGACACCCGGAACGAAGAAGGCGCTCGATGTCGCCGGGCTCGAGGGCGTCGTCGAGCTTCCCAAGATCCAGACCGGGGAGCATCCCAACGTCCTCGACTATATGAGCGAGGATAAGGTCAAGCTGGTGATCAATACGCCTACCGGCCGGGGTGGCAAGCTAGATGAGGCATCCATCAGGGAGAACACCATCTCGCTGAACATCCCCTGCATCACCACTATCGCGGCGGCCCGTGCGGCGGTTGGCGGAATCCGGGCGCTCAAGACCTCTGAATACGGGGTGCGGGCGATCCAGGATTATTTCCCGGGTTGAGCTCCCCCACCTGTCGTCTCAGGGAGCTTTTTTCTTCTGAAGCCAAAGCAGCTCACCACTGCCCGGCTTGATTGTCAGGCTCGTGGCAAGGGCCTTTCCGGGCGCCCGCTTCCATTTACCGGTCTTCTTGTCCATCCACTGCGCGCTTGAGACCGGGGCCTTGAAGGTGAGCTCGGCCTTCTGATCCTGTCCGACGTGGCTGTTTACCACGAGCAGGTAATCCTCTTTTTCCTTGTCCTGGAAGTGTCCGATGACCAGGTAGCCGCCGGTTACCGTGAACCAGAGCTCCTCGGGGATCTTCTTGCCGATGTACTGGGGGAAGGGTTCGGTATAGTAGGTGGCTAGCGAGGTCGATTTGAGCAGGGTAGGCCCCATGGCCCGCATGTCTTTTCCGAACTGTCCGATGGTCTCACCCCAGGGTGTGATGGTAGGCACGAGCTTTCCATCCTTGAGGATGGGACCCTTTTCATCCTTTTGGTGCCCGACGTGCCAGGGCACCCAGAAGTGGAAGGCCTGCACGCCGTAGGCGAGGCTGACGTACATCGTCTGCAGCAGTTGCGGCGGCGAGACTCCCGTTCCCACGCAGCGCATCACCGGGATGCCGTGTTTTTTCGCCACATCACGGAACATGTGCAGGTAGAGGTGGTAGCGATCGGGTTTTCTCTTGCCGTCCCAATGATAGTGGTAAAAGTCGAGGATCATGGGCTTCACCACATCGGCGAACTGTCCGAACTCGTTCCACAGGGCACGGTTGATGAAGATGGCCGGGTGCTTCGGATCCCTCTCCTCGAAGAGTTGCACCCAGCGCGCCCAGGTGGCGAAGGCGCTGCTTCTTCGGCGGTCGGATATGAAATAGCCGAAGACGGCCGGGTCATCCTTGAGTCTGAGGTCTTTAATCTCCTGCAGCAGGTTTCCGAGATCTCCATTTCGCGCCCCAACGCGCACATAGAGACCGTTCCTGCGGCAGACATCGAGTACATCGGTGGCTCCCTCGACGCAGTTGATGCCTTTCTCGACAAGGAACTTGGCCATGGTCTCCCGATGCTCCTCGGATGCCGGCCAGTCGACGGATGTGACGAGCATGATCTCCGGCGGGCGGTAGCGGATCTTGACGGGAGCTTCTTTCGCAGGGTCTTTTTTTTCTTCCTCCGCCCTGGCGATCTCGCCGGAGGTGAACAGGAAGAGAAGAACGGCGACTAGGTGGAATGGGAAAGCACGCATGGTGAAAACCTCCTTTGCCGTTTTGAAGATCATCGAGGGGCCATCATAGGGGAAAGGGCCGGCCATGGACACCACCGAGGGAAGGGAAACGAAGCCGGCCCGGAAGAGAAACTTCCGGGCCGGTGCGTTGTTTTGGTAGCGGGGACAGGATTCGAACCTGCGACCTCCGGGTTATGAGCCCGACGAGCTACCAGACTGCTCTACCCCGCGACAATCGTTTCGAATTGTTTTAGAGAGGATAGTGAATAATGCTGGGGAGGGTAAAAGTCAAAAACTTTTCAGGCTATTCTGCCCGGTGGTGCAAGATACGGGCGTCTTTCGTACAATGCGGACGGGATAAAGGCTATATCTAACAGGAAGATTACATATGCGTTCTCGGCATTTATTCGGGGCTTTGTTCCTGTCGGCGGTTCTGGCGGTCGCGCTGGGCTGTACTCCTGATGGAGCGCGAAAAGATGGAGCGCTAAAAAAAGCCGCTTCGGGGGATGTGGAAGAGACAGCATCCCCTGTCGAGCCGACTGAGCAGCCAGCCACGGACGAACCCGCTGCGGTCGCGGAGAGTGAACCCTCCGCCGTGGATGAAGGGCCAATCGCCGCCGTTGCTGAAGAGAGTTCACAGGCCGAGGACACCACCCCGGCCGCCGTAAATCCCCCGGAGGCCGGACGGCAGCCCGGCCAGGAAGAGCCGGCTCTGGCGCAGGAGAAGCCGAGCCCGGAGGATGCCGCCGCCCGGGCCGCGGATGAAAAAGCGAACGCCGCCGTGGTTGTCGACCGGGCGAAAGGGGAGGTGCGCATGCCCTGCCGGTTCGTCAATCCCACGCGCCAGATCGAGGTCTTCGCCTGCCACAATATGGGTCCGACCCACGAGACGGTGGTCGAATTCGATGCTACCGGCGAGCGGCTTCTCGACGCGCTCCAGGATATCGGCTGTCGCTCGACGAGCTATTGGAACGGCACCTCGCCGGGAGATTTTCTGCGCAACCAGGGGGACCGGGTGCTTGTCCTGGTGCGCTGGAGTCACAAGGGGAAGGAAATCGAGTTGCCGGCAGAGGCGATGCTGACCGATGGCGAGACTGGCTTCGCATCTTTTGTCCGGGGCTTCTCCTTCAGCGCCGGACCTGTAGACAAGGCCCGGGGTGGTGGGGCGGCCTCCAGGGTGACCGAGATCACCCTGGGAGCGACCCAGCGGGAGCGGGCCGTCTTCAGCCTGCTGTCGCACCCGACCACCCTGAGCGGCCAGGGTGGAGCGCAGGGTGTTGCGCCCTGCAGGGCGCTGCAGCCCTGGAGCTTCGCGCCCCTGATCAATACCAGCCTGGTAGGGGACCTTCCCGAGCTCATAGAATCCCAGGCGCCGGCCGTGATTATTTTTCGCCGGGTGAAATCGGAGTCCGAGTTGTTGCGCTATACCCGCTCGATTGTTTCGCTCCGGGGAGTGGATGATCGGCTACAGCTCTACGAAAGCCTGGAACCCATCGCCGGAAAAATCGATTCTCTCAAGAGTTCCTATGAAGAGATCGTGGCGGAGATCGCTGAGCTGATCTCCCTGGACATCTCCCAGCTGCCCGAGCAGTGTCATGAAGACTTCGCGGCAAGAGGGGGTATGCTGCAGGCCCTCGGCACCTGGTATTGCTCCGTGCTCCAGCACGAGTATTTCCGTCTCTACCTGATGCAGGAGAAATTCAGGCTTGCCTGGCTGCGTGCGCAGAAGCCCGGGAAAGACGATGTGGAGGCCTACGCCAGGGTGTTGAGGCTGGCTGAGTTGAGAGTCGAGAGCGGGCTCGCTTACGAAGTCCAGATTGCCGACCAGGAGGCCAGGCTGGCTTCAACCCGTCTACATGGAGAGTCTCTTTCGCAGGCGGCCAGGCTGCTGGAGCTCTTCCGGGCCCGGGAGTTGACAGGATACCAGGTGAAGGATATGGAGCGCAGGAAGGCCGGGCTCGATGCTTCGCAGGATGCCTACCTCCTGAGGTTGCTCGGGGAAGAGCAGCGGCGGATTAATACTTTTCTCACTACCCTCAAGGCTCGGATTGAGCTGGTAGAGAGCTTCGAAGGCGAACTGCAGTCCCGTACGAAAGAAACCTGGACGAAGGACTCGGCCTGCATCGGGCTGAAGAGGACGCTGGCGCTGGAGACACTCTTTCATTCCAATCTGACCTCCAGACTTCTCTCCATCGATGAAAATATTCGCTGGGAAGAAGGGGACTCCGACGATGGGGAAGAGGGAGTCTCGGAAAAAGAAAAGACCGCGAAAGGGAAGCTTGTCAAGCTTCAGAAGGAGCGGAAGTCACTCGAGGCGACCGCCAGTGAGGCGAAGGGCAGGCTCGTCAAGCTGGCGGCAAAGGTCCAGGAGACCTGCGGGGACTGAGGGTCCGCAGGTATTTACTTCACCCGGCGGATCAGCACGCTGCGAGCGGATTCGATTCCGTTGGCGGACTTGGCGTAGACGCTTACGAAATTGAGCCCCTCGCGCAGCTGGATTCGGCTTTTGAAGGGCAACTCCTTCTTTCCCCTGGAGCGGTCGAAGAAGATCTTGTCCGGACGCTGAAAGCGTTTGGCGAGGGGGAGGTTCGTGACCCAGGCGCTGAACTCATCGGAAGAGGAGCGCACCGTGGCGTGGAGCTCCGCTTCTTTCGCGCTGGTGACCAGGACCGGTTTCCCCGACTTGTCATCGACCACGCTCAGCTCGATTTCCGGGGCGGCGATCTCTTTTCCATTGGGAAAATCTCCGCCTTTGCTGCCGGGCTTGTGGATTGACAGGGTCTGCTGCAGGGACTGGTTAGAATAGTCGTCAAAGATGGTCAACCCGAACTCGTAGCTCCCCTCGTCCTTTTCGGGGTCCTCAGCCGGCCTGGTATCGAATTCAAACAGGATATCGGCTGTTTTACCGGGCTCCAGGTTGCGGAATTCGACGCGTCCTTTTTTCAGGAAGATTCGTTTGCCGGATTTGTTCCGCAGCACCGCGATGCCCTTGTGGACCGGGCCTTTGCCCGAGTTGGTAATCCGGAGCGCCAGTCGAGCTTCGGTGTTTTCCTCGAGGCGTCTGAGATTTTTTTCCTCCGCGTTCTCGAGGGTGGCCGTGTAGGAAAATGCCGGCCTCTGGCGTCCCTTTATCTTAAGGCGCTCTGAGCCTGTGGAGATGACCTTGTCACGGCTGTCGGAGAGATCCAGGGAGAAGATGCTGTCCTGGGCTCGCGGGAAATACGGCAGGCGGATTTTCACATCCCTCGAGATCGTCGCTCCGGGCTCTACCTTTCCGAAGAGGAACTCCTTCTCTCTGAGCATGGAAGAATCAGAGCGGCTGATTCCTTTGAGTTGATGAACAGCCGACTTGCCCTTATTCGTAACGGAGGCCGTCACCACGAGCATATTGATGGGCACCGGGTCTTCCTTGTCCGTAGAGGCTTCGCTGGTGAATTCGTGGCTGATCGCCAGGTCGAGGCCGGGTTCCGCGGCGGTGGCTTCCGCGGGAGGGGGGGCGCTCCAGTCGATTTTCAGGCGGGAGAGCTTCTCGACTATATCTCCGTAGAAAATCGTCGAGAGGTTTTCGAAAGAGTCCTTCCTGGCCTCGAGGACGGTGGCGGGATCGAAGGGCTTGTTCGCGGACTCCAGGACCTTGAGGGCAATCTTCACCAGGGGGTCTTTTTCCGGCTGGAGATCGCCGGAGATGAAGCGTTCCCGGTCGGTGGTATCCTCCTCTTCCTCCTCCGACTCGCGGGCGAGGTACTTCAGCGAAAAGCTGGGCTCTTCCTTGGTCTTGTATCTCGAGACGAGGTGGGCCTCGTAGTCCCTCTCCGTCATGGTGCTCTCGTTGGGGAAGAGGTCCTTGATGTCTTTTCTTAGTGTCGCGGGTTCGGCCAGGATGTCCGGCACCACCCCGGTCTCCTGGATGGAAATCTTTCCCGGCAGCAGGTATTCACTGACGGTTATTTTCAGCTGGGCGCCGTTGGGCAGCTGCTGCAATTGTTGTACGGATCCTTTGCCGAAGGTTCGCGTCCCGATGACGATGGCCCGGTTGTTTTTCTGCAGCGCGCCGATGACGATTTCAGCCGCTGAGGCCGACGCCTCGTCCGCCAGCAGGATCATCGGATAGCGCGCCTCCGTGTTGGAGGCCGTTGCGTACCTGTACTCGGGGTTCTTTTTCTTATAGGCGGTGCCGACAATCTCTCCCTTCTTGAGGAAGGTGTCGGCCATCGAGATAGCCTGGCTCAGGAGGCCGCCGGAGTTGTTCCTGAGATCTAGGATGAGTCCGGCAAGCGGCTTGCCGCCGTTTGATTTTCTCAGCTCCTCGAGGTTACGGCGCAGGCTCTTGTAGGTGTTCCGGTCGAAATTATTGGCGTGGACGAAGCCGACGCCTCCCTTCCAGGGACCCTCGCCTTCGAGGTTCCAGTCCTCGATCAGCTTGGATTCGACGCTCTTGATCTCAACCCGGTCCCTCTTGACGGTGATGGCCTTCGTGATGATCTCCTTATTGTCCTTGCCGCCCTTGCGCTTCACGGTGAGGACGATCCCCGTATTCCGTTTCCCCCGGATCTTTTCGACCGCCTCCTGGACGGTCATGTTGACGGTGGATTCTTCGTTGATCTTCGAGATGTAGTCATCCCGCTTGAATCCTGCCTTCTGGGCGGGGGTGTTTTTGAGTACCTGTTTGACCTGGAGTTTGCCGGTCTCGTCCGTGCCCACCAGCATGCCAACGCCGAAGATCTCTCCCCTGATCTGCACCTCGAACTCCTCGAAACGTTTAGGGGTAAAGACGAGGGTGTGGGGGTCGACCCCGGAGAGATAGCCATTAGCGGCGGAATACCGAATGTCGTTCAGGCTCTTTTCTCCGCTGTAGTAGACGGAGAGGAAGGTGAAGACCTTCTCGATCAGCTCGACTCCATCGCTGCGGGACATGCCGTCCTTGAGGGTGAAGACGGTTGTCTTGTCGCCGATGTGAACCGGGATGTAGGGGTTCTGAAGATCTGAGTCTTCGATGTAGATCTCGTCGGCGGCGAATTCGATGGCCGTGAACGCCTTGCGCAGGAGGGGCTGGGGGTCGACGCGTCCCAGGTCGATGTAGCTTTCCTTGAGTCTGCGGTCGATGGCCCTGAAGAGAAGCGGGAAGTCGGCCTCTTCAATCGCAGGCCCGGGCCTGGCGGTCATTGAGCTGGAGACGGTGAAGGCGCAGGCCAGGATGATCATGGCGCCGAATACGAAGAGGAATCCGCGCAGCAGGGAGTACGCTCCCCTTGCCTTCTCATTGGTGTCCGGTTCCTGGCGGTAGTAGTGATCGGCGGAATGATCTCGACGCAAGGGGTCTCTGCTCATGGAGTCGCTGATCCTTTAGTTGAACTGGTACAGGGCGCTTCCTGCCGCATGGGCGCCATGAGGTTACCACTTCTGGAGGAGTTCGGCAAATTTGCCTGTCTCAGGAGGAGGCCTGCCCTGCCCGCTCCCGGAGAGTCGAGAGGTTTTTCATGACATCTCCAAGGTCGGCTTCGCGGTTCACGCCACCGAAGGCGTCGTGGAGCCGGCTGTAGAGACTGTAGAGCTCGTCATAGCTCTCCCGGCCGGAGGCCCTCGGCTCATAGGGGCCCTCCCTGGTTCCGGTCATGGCCTGCTGGGCCTCCTCTACCGTGCCGTAACCTCCGGAATCCGGGCCGGCCGCTACCGCGGCGAAGATGGCGGCTCCAAGCGCGCAGGTCTGTTCGGAGGCCGACAGCCCCAGCGGCATTCCCAGCACGTCGGCGTAGATCTGCAGGAGAAGCGGATTTTTTTCCGCGATACCCCCGCAGACGACAATCTCGTCGACGGCTACACCGCTGGCGCGGATCTGCTCGATGATGGTCCTGGCTCCGAAGGCGGTTGCCTCCAGCAGCGCTCGGTAGACCTCAAATGGACGGGTCTGGAGTGTCTGCCCGAGCAGCAGGCCCGTGAGGCGCGGGTCGGCAAGGATGCTCCTATTGCCGTTGTTCCAGTCCAGGGCGAGCAGCCCGGACTGTCCAGGTTCCAGGGCTTCAGCCTGCCGGGTCAGATCCTCGTGACCGACTCCAGCCGCGGCGGTGAATTCCCGCACGAACCAGCCGAAGATGTCGCCGAGAGCTGATTGCCCCGCTTCGAGTCCCCAGGCTCCGGGCAGGATCGAATGACGTACGATTCCGCAGAGGCCCGCGATGGAGGGAGGCGGGTTTGAGTCAGCAGGATGAACGGCCATATCGCAGCCGCTGGTTCCCATGACCTTCGCCAGTCTTCCTACCCGGACCCCGGCTCCTACGGCCCCCACATGGGCGTCGATGGCCGCGATCGAAACGGGGATCCCTTCGGGGAGGCCGAGTTTTTTTGCCCAGGCGCCGCAGAGGGTTCCTCCCCGGCTTCCCGCCGCCTGGGGCGTGGTGGCGGGCCTCGCTGCGAACCAGTTGGACAGGAGAGGATCGAGAGCCTCGAGGAACTCAGCTGGCGGAGGGCCTTCCTGGTCGTGGTAGAAGCCCTTGTGTCCGGCCGCGCAGACGTTCCGGGGGAGTTCGGCGGGCGAGCCGCAACCCGTCAGCGTTCCGCAGAGGTAATCTCCCAGCTCGACCCAGTCCGCCGCCGCTGCTGCGGTTTCCGGAGCGGTCCTCAGGAATCTCAGCAGCTTGGCGAGGGACCATTCGCTGGAGTAGGTGCCGCCGCAGCGCTCGAGATAGTGGGGGAGCTGGTCCGAGGCCAGCCGGGTGATTTCATCGGCCTCCCCATGCGCGGTATGGTCCTTCCATAGCCACGCCATGGCCGCCGGATCGTCCTTGAAATTCTCCTGCCGCGCGAGCGGGCGCAGCTCTTCGTCCACGGCGATGGGGGTGCTCGCGGTGGCTCCGATTCCGATGCCGATGATCGTCTCCCGGGCGCCAGGACCCACTGACTCATCGAGATGTTCGAGTGCCTTACGGGTCGCAGAGAGGAGGGTCACTTCGTAGTCTAGCGGGTTCTGGCGCGCCAGGAGCGGATCTGAGGTGTCCGTGAAGATTCCTTCTTCTGCGCTGGGATAGGGGGCGACAGCGCCGGCGATCTCAGCCCCATCCCGGGCGTCGACGATGAGCGCACGGGCAGTGTTGGTGCCGTAATCGAGGCCCAGGCAATACCTTGAGCTTCCCATTGAGCAATCCTGATCTTGAGTTTCGTTTCAGGGGCAATAAGATAGCATTCCACTTCCATCAGAGGTATTCGATAATTCGCGGCGTTCGATCAACCGCTTTTTCCGCATGAGCGACAAAGAAAAAAAAGAAGACGAGCAGGAATCTCCGGACGAGGATGAGGTGAAGGAAGATGTCAATCGACGCAGCTTCTTCACCGAGGGTTTTCGCCATATGCTCAAACCCCTGGCGGATGTAGTCGAGGCCAGGCTCGATAAGGCGAACCTTCCGGATTGGGAAGAATACGAGCGCGGCAAGGACTCCTACCATTCCCCAAGCCCGGATGAGGCCCGGTTTTCTCCGCTGCCGGACAGGCCGGTATTGCGTCCTCCCGGCGCTCTCGGCGAGGACCAGTTTCTGCAGACCTGCATGGTCAGCGGCCAATGCGTGAGCTCCTGCCCGGTGAGCGCTATCAAGGTGACCATGGACCCTGATCCCATGAAGGAAGGGCGGCCCTTTATCGATCCACAGGACCAGGCCTGTGTCGTCTGCGAGGATCTTTCCTGCATGAAGGTCTGTCCGAGCGGGGCGTTGTTGCCTGTTGCCCGGGAGGATATTCGTATGGGAATGGCCGAGGTGGATGACGCGATCTGCGTGCGCACCCAGGGTGAGGATTGCCAGATCTGCGTCGATAAATGTCCGCTGGGGGAAAGCGCTATCACGATCTCCTATTTCGGCGGGCCCGTAGAGATCCTGGACCCGGGCTGCACAGGCTGCGGGGTCTGCGAGATGTACTGTCCGACCGAGCCGAAGGCGGTCGTCGTGAGGCCATTGCCAGAGGCTGTCGATACCGATGACGCCTCCGATGATGAGCCGGGCCCCTCCGATGAGGGAAGCTACCTGCCGATGGACTGAGTATCGGCAGGCTCTTTCGCCCCCTTGTCGTACCAGGCGAGAGCCGAGATGAGAATGCCGCCGGCGAGGATGCAGAGCAGGGTCATCCCCACCCCGCCATCACCTTCACCGCGCAGGGTCTCGAAGATCTCGCAGCGATGGGCCAGGTTCCACAGTGACCCAGCCATCAGCCCTCCCAGGAAAGCCATGGTGGGGGAGTGGTAACGCTCAAGGAGGAGATTAATCAAGCGTGCAAAGAGCGCGAGCCCGGCGACACATCCCGCTGCGAAGATCCCCAGGAGCAGGTAGTCCCAATTATCGATGATGATGAGGACCTCGTGGTAAATACCCAGCAGGAGGAGCAGGAAGGAGCCGCTGACGCCGGGCAACAGCATGGCGGAACTTGCTGCGACCCCGCAGATGGCGAATCTGCCGTAACTGGAGAGGCTGTGAGAGACGTCGACGTCCCCGGATGCCTGTTCTGGCCACATTGTCGCAGTGCAGATGATGAGTGCGATTGCGATAAGGGCACAGCAGAGCTCGACCAGGGATTTTCGTTCCATCAACCGCAGAGGGAAAATGATGGATGCTCCCACCAATCCGAAAAAGAAACCGTAGGTCGGATTAGGATGGTTGTCGATGAGGTCTTTGATCAGGTGACTGCAGGCAAAAATCGAGGCCAGGGCGCCGACAAGGAGAACGAGCAGGAAGCTCATGTCGTGGCCGGCCCACAAGGCCGCGGCCCTGGATTTTCTTTCCTTGCCGACGAGGAGCTTCGCGGTTTCCCTGGCCGTGGAGAGGGAGAACCTTCGCAGTGCCCGGATCAGGCGTTCGTAGATTCCCAGGCCCAGGGCCATCGTTCCGCCGCTGAGCCCCGGGATTACCATAGCGATTCCGAGAACGGCGCCTTTGAGAAGGTTGGAGATCGCTTTGAGCAAGACAGTTGTCTCCCTTTGCGCCGGGTCCGCCGTGTTTTCAGAAAGTGTTTTCTTTCAGCAGGCTGTTTCTGTTCTCAGTGCTCGTCTCCTCGATGTCTCCGGCCGGCCCAGCGCCTCCTTCGATTCCGCAGATTTGCAGGAAGAATCTGTGAACACGCAGGTCGTCGGTCAGCTCAGGATGGAAGGTGGCCAGCAGCATTCGTCCGCTGCGCAGGAGCACGGGATTTCCACCGTGTTTTCCAAGCACCTCACCCTCGAGACGCGTGCCGGGATCTTCGATGATCGGCGCGCGGATGAAGACACCGTGAAAAGGACGATCGAACGGCGTCAGGAAAAGATCCGCGCTGAAGCTGTCGACCTGCCGGCCGTAGGCGTTTCTGCGCACCTCTACATCCACGAGTTCGAGGCGGTCGGGTCTCTCCGCTCCCCTTCCCATGAGGATGGCACCCGCGCAGGTTCCGAAGATCGGCAGGCCCGCCCCGGCCGCCTCACGGAGAGCCTCGAAGAGTCCACAGCGCCTGGCCAGCTTCTCCATCGTGGTGCTCTCGCCGCCTGGGATGATCAGGCCTCGGAGCCCGGCGAGATCCCCGGGTTTTCGCACTCGCCTCCCTCTGACCCCGCATTTCCTGAGGCTGGCGAGATGGAGGGGAAAGGATCCTTGCAGGGCGAGCACCCCGATCATCGGCTCGCCGCCATCTTTGAGCTCGCGGGAAGATTCGAAGCTTACCATCCCCGGCTCTGAAGGAGTTGTTCTTCAGGAGTGTCCGCCATGTCTTCTCCCCGCATGGCCACATCGACGTTCTGGCAGATGTTCACGAGCTCGGTGGGATCATCGAAATGGGTGACGGCTCGCACGATCGCCCTGGCGACGGCGGCCTGCTTCTGGGGGTCGGGACTCGCTTTGAATATTCCCGATCCGACAAAGACGGCTTCGGCGCCGAGGCGCATCATCATGGCGGCATCGGCCGGGGTGGCGATGCCTCCGGCGGCGAAGTTCGGCACGGGCAGGCGTCCCTCCGCGGCTACCTGCCTGATGAGATCTTTCGGCGCGTTGTGCTTGTCCGCGTAGCTCCACAGCCCCCATTCTCCTGTACCCGAGAGCTCTTCGATTTCAGAATTGATCAGCTTCATGTGCCGCACGGCATGGATGATGTCTCCGGTACCTGCTTCGCCCTTGGTCCGGATCAGCGCCGCACCCTCTGAGATCCTCCTCAGCGCTTCTCCAAGGTTCCTGGCGCCGCATACAAAAGGCGCCTTGAAGGGGGTCTTGTCGATGTGGGCGGCCTCATCGGCGGGGGTGAGAACCTCGCTCTCATCGATGAAATCGGCGCTGAGAGCCTCGAGGATTTCGGCTTCCATGAAATGCCCAATCCTTGATTTAGCCATGACGGGAATCGAGACGCACTGCTGGATTTCCCGGATCTTCGACACGGGCGCCATGCGGGCGATCCCTCCATCTTTTCGAATGTCGGAAGGAACCCGTTCGAGCGCCATGACCGCGGCGGCGCCGGCTTCTTCAGCGATCCGGGCCTGCTCGGCGTTGGTCACGTCCATGATCACGCCGCCAACAAGCATTTTTGCCAGACCGACTTTTTCTTCCCAATTGCTTACGCCTTCAACGGCGTCAATGTTCTCTTCGTTCATCAGTGACCTCTATAGCCAATAAGGCGGCTGAAAAAAGAAATGACCCTGCTCGTTTCCACGAACCGGGATGATTGTGGGTATTCCACAGTCAATTTGCAACTAGGATTCCATCAGTCCCGAGGCGGTGAATTCAGCAGGCAGCTTCCCGCCGAGTAGAGGCAGTATTTCCCGCCTCGTACGAAGCCCGCCAGTGTCATGCCGATCGTCTGGGCGAGGCTGATGGAGAGACTCGATGCGCCCGAGACGGCGGAGAGGGCGGGGATGCCAGCGCGGTAGGCCTTCTGGACGATCTCAAAGCTGATCCTTCCACTCACCTGCAGGATGCATTTTCTCAACGGCAGGAGTTCCTCCATCAGGGCCGCCCCGACGAGCTTGTCCACAGCGTTGTGCCGGCCGATGTCTTCCCGCGCAAAGAGAAGCTTCCCTTCCTGGTTGAAGATGCCCGCGGCGTGCAGGGCGCCGGTACGGATGAATAATTCCTGGCGTTGTTTCAGCCGGTCGGGAAGCTCCCCGATCAGCTCCGGTGGAAGCCAGGGCTGCGAAGCTGTCTGCGAATCCGTTGGCGGCGTGAGGGCCAGGGCTTCGCTGATGCTTCGTTTTCCGCAGATTCCGCAGCTTGACATCGACGGGCCCTGCCGGGAGGGGATCACGATCTCGCGATTCGGGTCCGCTGGCAGGAGGTCTGCGGTATTTACGAGCGAATCGTCCGGTTCCGCTTGCGGGCTGTTCTCGGGGCTGACAAGGGCATCCTTTCCATGAATCGATAGCGCGCCGATATCGGTGCGCGAGTCGATGACACCTTCAGCGTAGAGAAAACCCAGGGCGAGGTCCCGGTCGTCTCCGGGGGTCCTCATCAGGGTGGCGAAGGCCTCCGAGTTGACGCGTATTTCCAGAGGCTCTTCGCGCACGATGTGGTCAATTTCCGGCTTTCCCAGGACCCCATCGAAGCGGCGGATTTCCGATTCGACAGATCCTGCGTTGTCGCGGCTGGGTTGGGGTGGTTCGTTTCCGGGTTTCATGGCTACCGTGAGGTCCTGTAGGGAATTGTTACGGCGTGTTCGTTGGAGGCGGGTGGAGGCAGCAGTGCTCCGTTTCCGTCGCTAATCAGCGGGTCTATTCCCGTTTCAGTTCTCTTCCCATCAGGTCCGCGACGGCCGCGGCGGGAGCCTTGCCCTCAAAGAGAACTCTGTATACTTCTGTCGTGATCGGGAGCTCTACGCTGATTTTTTCCGCCAGCTGGTGAAGTGAACGGGTCGTTTCGACTCCCTCGGCTACCTTGTCGCTTGAGGCGAGAATCTCCTCCAGGGATTCTCCCTGGCCTATGCGCCGGCCGACGGTGTGGTTGCGTGAATGCGCACTGGTGCAGGTGGCGACAAGATCGCCGATACCGGAGAGTCCGGCGAAGGTCTCCCTGGCACAGCTGAGGGCGGCTCCCAGCCGTGTTATTTCGCTGGCTCCTCTGCACACCAGGGCCGCCCTGGCATTGTCTCCGTAGCCCAGGCCGTCTGAGATGCCGGCGGCCAGCGCGATCACGTTTTTTGACGCTCCGGCCACCTCGACTCCCCTGGAGTCCGAACTGGTATAGACCCTGAAGCTGCTCGAGTTGATGATCAACTGGATCCTTGCACAGATGTCCTCCTCTCCGGCGGCGACTACTACCGTGGTGGGCAGCCCCAGCGATACCTCCTCGGCATGGCTTGGGCCGCTCAATACGGCGATACTGGAGCCGGGGAAAAACGACTGGATGATCTCGGATGGGAGCTTCAGGGTCTTGCGCTCGAATCCCTTGGAGCAGGAGATGTAGAGCGCCGCGGGTGGGAGGTCTCCCTCGAGGCTCCGCAGAGTCTCGCGTAGGAACTGGGTCGGCACCACCGAGAATACGGTGTTCGCCCCTTCGCGCAGAGCGGCGATATCAGAGCCGAAAACGATCCCATCGGGAAGCTCCACTCCGGCGAGATATTTCGTATTTTCCCGGGCGCGCTCGATCTCTTCAGAGTATTGGGCATCGTGTCCCCAGACCCGGACCTCGTGTCCGTTCGACCTCAGGACGATGGCGATGGCGGTTCCCCAGCCGCCATTGCCGAGCACGAGAATGGGTGTGTTGATCGTACCTGTCATGCCCCCCGGGTCTCCTCTTTTCCGGTTTCATTGCCGACCGGTTCTTCCTCGGTCTTTTTTCTGAAGGTGAGTTCCTCGCCTCGCAGGAGACGAGAGATGTTCTCACGATGTCGAATGAAGATCAGGCAGGCGATCGCGATGGAGAACACGAGCCGGGGGGCAAGGGAGGGGAAAGGATAGAGAAGGTCGGTGAGCCAGATCCCCAGCGGCAGGGCTGTCCCGGTTGCCAGGGAGGAGATGGACACTGTTCGGGTGGCAAGGTAGACGATGCTCCAGACCATCCCGGCCAGGACAGCTGCCGGGAAAGCTACGGCCGCGATGACCCCGAAGGTCGTGGCGACACCCTTGCCGCCCTTGAATCCCAGATAGATCGAAAAGGTATGTCCGAGAATCGAGGCGGTTCCCGCGAGGATCTGGACAACTTCCCGTTCGGAAGCTTCGTCGAGAAACTGGCCTGCGACGATGACGGGGACGAGCCCCTTTGCAAAATCCAGAAGAAAGGCCGCGAAAGCCCATCTCTTCCCAAGCGCGCGGCCGAGGTTTGTCGCTCCGATATTCCCGCTGCCCCGCTCGCGGATGTCGACCCCATGGGCTTTCCCAATGAGCAGGCCAAAGGGTATGCCGCCGAGGAGATATCCACCGGCGATCAGCAGGTAGGAGGAGGAGGATAGGTTCTGTATGAAATCGTTCATCGGGCGCTCGGATCCGCTCAGATCGTAGATTGAAACGGTGCGCGGGTATTATATTCCGGCGGAATGGATTATCCAGCGGCACGAAGGGGCCAGCCCCGGTCTTTCATCCGTTGAACGCCCCTGATAGCATATCGCCATGCCAGGAGATTCAGCGATCGAACTGATCCATTCGGCTCCGGACCTCTCGAGACTCTCGGCTATCCTCGAGGAAATGGGCTCGGTCGCCATCGCCTATTCAGGCGGGGCGGACAGCTCCTTTTTGTTGAAGGTGGCCTTCGAGGTGCTTGGCGAAAAGGCGCGGGGAGTCCTTGCCGTTTCCGAGAGCCTTGATCGAAACGAGCTGAAGGCTGCGCGGAAGCTGGCGCGGGAGCAGGGCTTTCCTCTTTCGATCATAGAAACTCACGAGTATGAGAATCCGCTCTACAGGCACAATGGACCCGACAGGTGCTACCACTGCAAGGCGGAGTTATTCATCGAGGTGCGCCGGTTTGCTGCAGAACGGGGACTGCGCTGGGTCCTCGACGGCAGCCATGCCGGGGACGTGGGAGATTACCGCCCTGGCCTGAAGGCTCGTAATGAGCAGGGGGTTCGCAGCCCCCTGATGGAGGCCGGGCTCTACAAGGATGACATCAGGCGGTTCTCCAGGCTTCTCGGCCTGTCGACATGGGACAAGCCCGCCGCCCCCTGTCTCTCCTCCAGGATTCCATATGGGTCTGAAGTTACCCGGGAGAAGCTGCGCCAGGTCGAGTTGCTTGAAGAGCTGCTCTCATTTTCGGGGTTCGAGATCCGCAGGGTTCGCCATTACGGGGATGTCGCGAGGATAGAGGTCCCTCTCGACCGGGTGGATGAACTCCTGGAAGATTCCTTGTTCACGAAGGTGGAGTCTGAGGGGAGGAGACTGGGATTTCGCTCGGTGACGGTCGATCCCGGCGGCTACCAATCAGGTAATCTCAACAGGGTCCTCGGCATCGGCGGGAGCGATGATGCCCCCGTGGTCGTTACCCTAGAACGGCCAAGGCGCAGGGGAGACAATTGACCCCGTGGTCGAGAGAATGATCATCACTATCGATGGGCCTGCCGGGGCCGGCAAGAGCACGGTCTCGAGGCTCCTTGCCTTGCGCCTGGATCTTCCCCACCTCAACTCCGGCTTTATTTACAGGACGGTTACACTCTTGGCGATCGAGCGGGCTGCGGTCGAGGGCTGTGGTATCGAAGAGATTTTTGAGCGTCGGGCTGCCATCCTCGAACTGATAGCCGGGCTTGAATTGACCTTCAGGGATGAGCCGTCCGATTCTGGCGCGGACAGCGAGAGGACGCTCGTATTCGTCGGAGAGCGGGAAATCTCCGGGGATCTCAAAAGCGTCGAGGTGACCTCCAATATCTGGCGGGTCGCCAATGATGGAGAATACAGGGGAGGTCTGCTCGCTCTGCAGCGGAGCTGCGCGGAGGGCGCTGGAGTGGTCGCCGAGGGCAGGGATATGGGGAGCGTCGTATTTCCCGATGCGGATCTGAAGTTTTACCTCGATGCGAGTTCCCGGGAGCGGGCGAGACGAAGATTCCTGGAGCAGGGCGCGTCAGAAGCTTCCATGAGCTTTGAAGAGATCCTCGAGGCGATCGAGTCCCGCGATCGCAAGGACAGGGGTCGCGAAAACTCACCCTTGATCGTTCCCGAGGGGGCCCTCATCGTCAACACGGATGAGCTGAGCGCGGAACAAACGGTCGATTTTCTCGTGGGTGAGGTGGAAAAAAAACGGTTCGTCTGAAATCCCGAACGTAAGAGGCTCTGCCTGGCACCGTCTTCCACATCGAGCGACCCCAATTGTGGCAGGCTTTTTCTACCGCAAACGGCCCCTGGAGGCTGGTTTTCGGAGCATAGGGGGCACAAATCGCAGAAAACCCAGCCGGCTTGAGATTTTGCTGTGGTCTTTAACCCGGATTCGGAGAAAATTGGCCGTTTGTGTTCCAGGTGTTTGTTTTCATTAACCCCCAACCCCTGTCTTTTCCTCTTTTTTTTATCAGAGCGAATTGCAGGGTCCTTATTCCCAGGTCCGGTTGTAAATGCCCGTAAATCCCCTAGTCAAACAGTTAGATCTTTCTGAAGAAGAATTAGAGTCCCAGGTATTGGCGGCCATGAAGGGCCTCGGCGATGAAGAGGTTGAGGAGGCCTACGATCAATCTGTCTGTAGCTTTGAGCAGGACAAGATAATCCAGGGCAAGATCGTCAATATCATTGGCGACTCGGCAATCATCGATGTGGGCTACAAATCCGAGGGGGCTGTTCCTCTCGAGCAATTCGATAACGCCTCTGAGCTCAGTGTGGGAGACGCGGTCGAGGTCCTTCTCGAGTCGGTAGAGGATGAGGATGGACTGGTGGCGCTCTCCAAGCGCAAGGCCGATCGCCAGCGTGGCTGGGAACGTGTCGTTGCCACGAACAAGGAGGGGGATGAGGTCACCGGCAAGGTGATTCGTAAGATCAAGGGCGGGCTGCTCATCGAGATCGGCGTCCCTGTCTTTTTACCCGCTTCCCAGATCGGTATCCGCCGAACGGGAGATATTTCCGAGTACATCGGGCAGGAGATGACGTGCAAGATCATCAAGATCGATGAGGCGCGCATGAACATAGTCGTTTCCCGCCGAAGGCTCATCGAAGAGCAGCGCGAAACCCAGAAAATGGAACTGCTCGATGGCATCGAGGTCGGGCAGGTTCGCAAGGGAGTGGTAAAGAACATCACCGAGTTCGGGGCCTTCGTGGATCTCGGAGGACTTGACGGGCTGCTTCACATTACCGATATGAGCTGGGGGCGTATCAGTCACCCGAGCGATCTCGTCAAGATCGATGAGGAGATCGAGGTCAAGATCCTGAAGGTCGACAAGGAGAAAGAGCGCATCTCTCTGGGGCTCAAGCAGATGGAGGAGAGTCCCTGGTCGAATATAGAGGAGAAGTATCCTGTCGGAAGCCGTGTGCAGGGTCGGGTCGTCAACGTGCTCTCCTACGGCGCTTTTATCCAGCTCGAGCCTGGAGTGGAAGGGCTCGTACATATTTCCGAGATGTCCTGGACCAAGCGCATCAACCACCCCAACCAGGTGGTCTCAATCGGAGATGAAGCCGATGTGGTGGTATTGGAGATCAAGAAGGAGAAACAGGAAATCTCCCTCGGTATGAAGCAGACCGAGCAGAACCCCTGGGATCTCGTGGCGGGAAAATTCCCGATCGGAACGGTCATCGAGGGTATCGTTCGCAATCTCACCAACTACGGAGCCTTTGTAGAGCTCGAGGATGGAATCGACGGACTTCTCCATGTCGCTGACATGAGCTGGACGAAGAAGGTGATCCATCCGAACGAGATCGTCCAGAAAGGTGAGTCTGTCCGCGCGATCGTTCTCAATGTTGACCAGGATCGAAAGAGGATTGCCCTTGGGCTCAAGCAACTCGAGGAAGATCCCTGGGACAAGGAGATACCGGAGAAATATCGGGTCGAGATGCTCGTGGATGGAACGGTTACCAAGATCACGAATTTCGGCGTATTTGTCGAACTGGAAGAGAATCTCGAGGGATTGCTGCATATCTCGGAGCTGGCGGACCAGAAGGTCGGCTCGGCGGAGGAGGTGGTCAATACCGGGGACAAGGTCTCGGTGAAAATTATTCGAGTCGATCCCGAGGCTCGCAAGATCGGTCTCAGTCTCAAGGAGGTCGAGGGCGGAGGCCTCATCGAGTCTGCTTCCGCTGTCGAAGGTGAAGGTGAAGAAGCTTCCGCAGAAGGCGCGGAAGAGCCCGTTGCCGAAGAGGCCGAAGGTGAAGCTCCGGCTGCCGAGGAGAGCGCGGAAGAGCCCGTTGCCGAAGAGGCCGAAGGTGAAGCTCCGGCTGCCGAGGAGAGCGCGGAAGAGCCCGCTGCCGAAGAGGCCGAGGGTGAAGCTCCGGCTGCCGA
>Ga0310342_100000209_pt1 | contig 30319 bp, 18 predicted proteins | sample S15DNA20500_MG_FD_206155 | JGI IMG/M metagenome (GOLD analysis project Ga0310342, IMG submission 206155) | Marine microbial communities from station ALOHA, North Pacific Subtropical Gyre - S1503-DNA-20-500_MG | ecosystem: Environmental > Aquatic > Marine > Oceanic | place: Pacific Ocean: North... | reverse complement strand
AACCAACTGGATTAACTTTTTGACCCATTGCTTTGCCTGCAACCGTATAACCGTTTTTTACTACCCATACCCAGAGGACCAACGCCGCCAGGTTCCAAAGGCTCAAAGCTTGTTAATGTCCTCAAGCCTTACATGTATATGCGACGTTCGCTTCTTAATCATAAATGCCATACCTCGCGCTCGAGGACGGATCCGCTTGAACATGGGCCCCCCGTCAACACGCGCTTCAGCGATGACCAAACTCTCAACCCGAGACACTCCTTCACTGGCTTGATCAGGATTCTGAGCATTTCCCAACGCGCTCTTGATGACTTTTTCTAACAACCGAGCACCACGCTGCGGCTGATATTTCAAAATATCAAGCGCTTCGTCAGCAAATTTCCCGCGAATCAAATCCGTCAATGGACGTACCTTGCGAGCACTTACTCGAGCAAATCGATGTGAGGCTTCAAAGGCCATGTTACATTCCCTATCTACTTAACGCTTGCCCTTACCGCCGTGACCACGAAAGGTTCGTGTTGGAGCAAATTCTCCCAGCTTATGACCGACCATTTCCTCACTCACAAACACCTTCAAGTGCTGTTTGCCGTTGTGCACTAAAAACGTATGCCCCACAAATTCCGGTACAATCGTGCAAGCACGAGCCCAAGTCCTGATCGGCTCCTTGACTCCTTCGGCCGACTGATTCTGCACCTTACGATACAACTTCGGATCGACAAACGGCCCTTTTTTGAGTGATCTTCCCATGCTCAGTTCTCGCTTGCCCAGTTCCCGATTTTCATCAATCGTGTACCGAAAACCAAAAAACCTGTTGTTTCACTTACTTGGCTAATATTCCATAACGTCTCGACCGGCGACGACGAACGATGGCCGCGTTGGACGGCTTTCGCTTGTTTCGTGTCGACCCACCCTTGGCTGGCTTGCCCGTAGGACTGACCGGATGTCGCCCACCCTTGGTACGACCTTCTCCACCGCCATGCGGATGATCGACCGGATTCATCGCCGTACCACGAACATGAGGACGACGACCTAACCACCGTTTCCGACCCGCTTTGCCAATCCGAATTCCGTTGTGATCAGAATTTCCAACCGCACCGATCGTAGCACGACAAGCTGATGGAATTCGCCGTACCTCTCCGCTTGGCAGATTCAATTGTGCCCAATTCGCCTCACGTGCCACCAAAACGGCACTCGATCCAGCACTACGGCACATGGCTCCACCCCGTCCCGGCTGCATCTCAATGTTATGGACACTCATTCCCAATGGAACCCTGCTCAATGGCAGACAATTGCCAACCGAAGGGGGCGCTTCGGCGCCCGCTTCAACGCGATCATCAACTTTTAACCCCTCTGGAGCAAGAATGTATCGTTTATCACCATCGACATAATGCAACAATGCTATCCGCGCACTCCGGTTGGGATCGTACTGAATAGAAGCTACTCGAGCCAATACACCAACTTTGTCCCGACGAAAATCGATCACTCGGTATTGCTGCTTGTGACCTCCACCTCGATGCCGACAAGTAATTTTACCCTGGTTGTTTCGCCCACCCTTTTTTCGCTTAGGACGCAACAGGTTTTTCTCTGGCTTGACCCCTTTGGTCAACTCCGCAAAATCACTCACGGTAGCCCCGCGGCGGCCAGGTGATGTCGGTTTGTAACGGCGAATTCCCATATCTGGTCGGTCTTTAGTCTTTAGTCTTTAGTCTTTAGTCACCAATGGATTAGAAGAAGTCGATGCGATGCTCAGGATCCAAAGTCACGACCGCCTTTTTCCACTGCTTGGTTCGACCATAACGAAACTTATGTCGGCGCGGCTTTCCCTTACGTGTTTGAGTACGGACCTTGGTCACTTTGACATCAAAAAGCTCTTCGATCGAGCGGCGAATGTCTAACTTCGTGGCCAACGGATTGACCTCGAACGAATACTGGTTGACACGCGTGGAACGATGCATGCCTTTTTCCGTGACCAACGGCCGCAATACCACCTGATACGGCTCTAAAACTAGACTCGTCTTTGAGCCAGGAGGCCTTTTTACCGTAACTTTCTTTGTTTCAACCGATGCTGACGCCATCACTACAAGTCCTGTTAATCTATGAGGCCGACGTTTCGCTTGCCTGACCACCCGCACGCAAAGCATCCAATGCTGCACGGGTCACTAACATGCGATTAGGCTTTAACACGCTTAATGCATTCAATTCGGCGACTGGCGAAACCGTCACGCCACCAATGTTCCGGGCACTCTTGTAAACATTAACGTCCTGCACCTCCGTGGCCACCAACGTGCTTGTCCCATCCAATCCCAAACCGACCAAGATTTTTACCATCTCAGAAGTCTTCGGTTCACTGAACGACAATTCGTCGATCACAATCATTTCCTGATCCCGAATTTTGGAAGCAATCGCCATCTGGGTCGCTAATCTTAATGCCTTGCGAGGCAACCGATAGGAAAAATCCCGCGGTTTTATTGCGTGAATATGACCACCACCACGACGTACGCCTGAACGCCGAGAGCCAGCTCGAGCGTTTCCTGTACCTTTTTGCCGATAAAGCTTTTGCGTCGACCCTGATACCTCGGCGCGAGTCTTTGTCTTGGCCGAACCAAGTCGAAAATTCGCCTGATACATCACAACAGCATCGTGCAAAAGCTGCTTGTTGATACGCGAAGTCAAATCCGACAGCTCGATTTCGTAAGATCCAACCTCTTCACCACTTCGATCGTATACTGGCAAACTTGCCATGGATTTGGCCTTTGTTGAGGGCAAACACCCTCTACTTCAAAAATGTAATTTTTCCGAACTTTTCTACAACTAATATCCACCCAACACTACATCTTGTTGGTCTCACAAACAACAACGTACCCACCGCTGGGACCAGGAACGGCACCTTCGACGAGCAATAAATGGTTTTCAGCATCGACACCAACGACGGCCAAATTACGGGCGGTGACACGCGAATTACCGTACTGGCCGGCCATGCGCCGACCCTTGGTTAAACGACTTGGCCAGGCACTGCAACCAGTTCCGCCTGCATGCCGATGAACTTTCTTAACGCCGTGAGACGCCCGCTGTCCGGAAAAATTATGACGCTTCATAACCCCCGCAAAGCCACGCCCCTTACTGGTCCCTACCACGTCAACCGACGACACACCTTCGAATTGACCAACGGTAACCTCTTGGCCAATTTCATAGCCATCGACCGAACCACGCATTTCGCGGACAAAACGCTTGGGCTCACAGTCGGCCTTGTCAGAAATAACGACACCAGCTGCCGCCAAACGACGAGAACGCTTACTGGATAATTTAGCAACTTGACCACGTTCACTTCGGCGTGCTAGACGACGGGGTTTATCCCGATACCCGAGCTGCACCGCTTCGTAGCCATCGCAATCGACCGTACGAAGCTGTAACACGTGACAAGGGCCTGCCTGAATCACGGTTACCGATACAACGTTTCCAGATTCGTTGTATATTTGTGTCATCCCGACCTTGCGGCCAAGTATACCCTTTGCCATCGTATTCGCCCTGTGGTCTGCGTCGGTAAGATCATGGGATCTGAATCTGCAGTCCCAAGTTACTTACCCAACGTCCGATCCATACATTGCCTTCTTATTGCCGTGACAGCTTTACTTATTTCACCCCTAGTGCCCATCTCATCTGAGTACCTACCTCAACCGAAACCTACTTGGCTGTGGCTTTGATTTTAATATCCACACCTGCTGGAAGACTTAACTTGTTCAACGCCTCAATTGTCTTGGCAGTGGCCTGAACAATGTCAATCAGCCGTTTGTGGGTTCGAATCTCAAATTGTTGTCTCGCCTTCTTGTCAATAAATGGCCCTGACAGCACGGTGTAACGCTCAATTCGCGTCGGCAAAGGAATCGGTCCGTGGACCTCAGAATTTGTCCGTTTGGCTGTATCCACGATATCCTGGGCACTCTGGTCCAGGACCGAGTGGTCGTACGCCTCCATCCGAATCCGAATTACTTCCGATGCCAACAGTCTGTCTCCAAGTGAGGAAACCCTACCTACCCCAAACACCAACGCTGAATGGGCAAACCAGTGATCTTAGGGTCGCCAGTCCCATAGGTCAACACCCAGTAACAGATGAATTACAAAGTTTTTTTCTCGACACCACCCCCGGCATTCTTTGATGTCCCTTTGAACTCCGATATTCGCCAGAATCGGCCTAATTTAACGTAATTTAGCCATCATTTCCGGTGGTTTAGCCAGCCTTCTAACCAATCTCGACCACTGCCAGGGGGCGCATTTTCCATATTTTACAGCCACACACGGCTTCCAGTGGAACGGCTCCTATTTGTTTCGGCGACCCGTCTCAATCGGGCGATCACTTAAAACGAATGGCCACTGCGATCCAAAATGGGCCTCTCTCAAAAACTGTCCATGTCTCTGTGTGATAACGCGGAACGGGTTTCTTTCATTTCTGTCCCACAAGAGCCCACACCATAAAAGCACAAAAGTAAGACCAATGAAATCGATAACAAAGACAAACCTATTTCAAATTGTGCATGGCGGTAAAATTCCCATCGCCCAAAGAGCTCCTCAACCCCGACTGAAAAAGCCGTTGAGAACATGGTCAGCTCGCTCAAAACCGACCAATTTGACAACACCAATAAACACATAAAATATTAATATTAAACAACTTACAACACCCTCTCTACCCTCTCTTCTTTAAAGAAAAAAACGGTTAATTCCTCAAAATCGACGTTTACTTCTCACCTCGTCGTCCCTATACTCCGCCGGCTTTTCTATCAAACCAAATCTGTCCGCCAGTCCGGCGGAAACAACCAAATCCTTATTTCCCAAGCTGGTTGGCGCATGCCCAAACTCGTATCGCCACATCCGATCTGCGATGTCACCACAGTGACCAACACTGCAGGTGTCAAACACCCTTTTCCTAAAAAAACATCTCCCATGAGAATTACCTTGCCAACCTTGCTGGTCTTGGCCGGTTCGCTAGGACTTCCAGCTGCAGAAACGACCAACGGGCAAGACGACCAACGGGCCAGGAAAAACTTGTATCGCTGGGTATTTGACAACCCCGATGGCCCGCGTCCCCAAATGAGGGACAGGCAGGTTGACCTGACCCAGGAAACAATCCAACCCATCCACCAGGCTGCCAAACAAGAGCCTGCCAAAAACCACCAGCCCCGTTTGCTCGAAGTGGATGGCGCGTCTTTGGCTCCGTTAATCAAACACCCCGACTCGCTTGTATCTTCACCTGACACCCCCGCTAGTTTGCCAGACGTCGGCAACGAAACGGTTGAGCAATCCGGCCGACAGGCACCCATCTCAGCCGCCCCAAACGATCAACAGCTCCCACCCAGAGCACCTACCGAAAGCCGTTTGCAGGAAGTTGCCGAAACATCTCAAGACGACAACGTACCCAGTACCACGATCCGACAAACGGCTGCCTACAAATGGAGCCCGCGACGGCCCACCCGAGTTTCCAAATCAGAAGATGCACCTGCAAAACCCGTCGAAATCCTTCCTGAACCGGAAATTTCTGATTCTCCAGAACTTCCCGATCCCGAAGAGCTTCTCCCGGAGCTGAATGCCGAGGGTGATACTTTTTCCCAGGGTGATACTTTTATCATCGATGAGGAGGATGTGGAAATTCATGGTGAGGTTCACGGTGAAATTCTGACGACCATCGATCCAGAGCTGGAATTTTCCGAAAGCTTCTACAACGGCATGTATGAATTTCAGGGAACCTTTCCAGGTCATCATTTGTATGACCACTACGTTCACCCCTGGGTGCAAAGACTCACTCGAAACAGTGAAAGTTTTTACGTTTCCGGTGAAGCATTGCTCTGGTTTCGAGATAACGCGAGCATCAATCAAATCGTGGTGATCGATGAAGACATATCCGACGCCGATTACCCCGTTTTGGGAACCGACAACCTTGCGTTCCGTGTTGAGCCTGGCATACGAGTGCAGGTGGGATCGAACATGAATTCCTGCTCCAAATGCACCGCTTGGGAATTTGATTACTTTGGAATCTTTGATTGGGACGCTACAGCAACCGTCCAAGGTGATAATGAACTGGGCATTTTTGGCGATCTCGGATTACTGGTTAACAACTTCACCGGGGCAGACGAAGTTCGACTTGATTACAGCACTCAGCTGCACAATATCGAGATGAATTGTGTTAAACATTGGGGTCAAAATTGCTGTGAATCACTTGACCTGCTGACAGGATTTCGATTTGCATGGCTTGGCGAAGAATTCAACATCAATTCCATGGATGATGACCAGGGTGCCACCGATTACAACATCGCGACGGAAAATCATCTTTACGGATACCAGATCGGTGCACGCGTCAAAGGCGAACGCCCACGACTTGGCTGGGAAGTCACGGGAAAAGCAGGCATTTTTGGCAATCATGCCGAACACGACCAACTGATCAGTTCTGACTTCCCACCCCCAACATTTCCACGCCCCCGACAATCCAAGTCAGGCGGCAGTCTCGCATTCATTGGCGAATTATCCGCCAAGATGGTCTACCGAATCTGCCAGGATTGGTCCCTACGCGGTGGCTACTCGGTACTCTGGATCGAAGGTGTCGCCTTGGCACCGGACCAACTGGATTTCACATTTACCCCTACCAGTGGCCATGGGTTGAACACCAACGCGGGCCTGTTGGTGCACGGAGCAAATGTCGGGATCGAGGCCCGTTGGTAATAGGAAACCAGAGTCAAAATCACAAACAGCCTGACTCGTGATGGGATCGTCACCTGACCCGTCATTTGTCAACTCTTAAAGCAGTACGTAATCGGCTCGCTGAATTGCATCGGCAAAAAACGCCCCCACGGTGCCTGGATCGCTGGCAAAGACACGATCGACCAACCCACCGGTCAAGGCGTCAAAACTGCGAATTTCATCAGAACTCCCATCAGGTCCCTGAGTGGTCATGATTTGATCCGCAATTCCATCGACGTTGGTATCCCGACCCGTGACACGAACCGGCGCCTTATTGCTATTACCATGATAGGCGTTGAAGTTGGTCAACGTCTGTCCAGTTCGACCGTCCAACACCTGGACCAACGACCGGCCACGGTTACCAGCGCCGACAATCATGTCCGGTATCAAGTCACGATCATCTACCCGTTTGACATCCAACGAAACCCCACCGCGGAAACGGGAACTAAACGGGTGGAACGAGCGAACGACCGTTGGGTTGCCGCTTACATCGTAGACATCCACAGTCGCCCGCATTGTAGGACCACTGCCGACCATGATTTCAACCACTCCGTCCAACTCGCGGGAATCCACCGTCTGACCATTGTTGAACGTACCAATGTCGGCAACACGAACCACCGACCCTCCCAGGAAGTCAGGAGAGAACGCCGTGAATGACAGGTAGGGCGACGCCTCATCGATCGCATCATCGTTTTCTTGGTCGAGAACGTACCCATTACGGAACACTTTGATGTCGGAGCGGCCTAATGACGGACTGGTAACAATGTCGGGCATGCCATCGCCATCCACATCACCCACCGCCACGTGGACGCCGCCGGTGAAACTGGCGTCATAAGCCAGGAAACGGAACTCTTCCATTTCTACACCTTGCTGTGTGAAAACACGAACCTCCGGCGGATGGGCACGCCCCGGAGCTGTCACGATTTCGTCGATACCGTCGCAATCCAGATCACCGGTCGCCACACGGATACCTCCTTCATAACCAGTCTCATAGGCCAGAAAATGGGAAAGTACCTCATCGGTGTCCGTGTTGATCACCGTCACAAACGGTTCACTGCCAACGCCTTTGTCAGAGCCGGTAACAATCAGCGCCGGTGACGGCTCATTGTGAAAATCCTCTTCATCATCCTTGCCTTGCACACCCACGACATAATACAGGTTTTCCTCTGTGACCTCAGCCGATCGCATGGTGACCACATCCGGCTTGAATCCAGCAGGTGCGGAATTTTCCTTGATGGTATAGTCGTTCAGTAAAACGTTGATCAGTTTGAACTGGCCCGGTGTTGGATCTGCGTCGTTTAAATCGTTATCTTTGATCTTAAGGTTTCCATCTCCATCCTGAGGATGCGGGGAAACAATAAAGACGGCTCCACCACGAAGATTGCCATCGGTATCTCGTTTCTCCCATTCGATCGTTCCCAAGCGATTATGAAAGTCAGACTCGTCGGTATTGCCCAGGTCGTCAACGTCTTTCTGTCCCACTTCGGCATTCAGGTTACCCTTGGTAACCGATTCACGCCGGGTCAGGTCAAAATCTCTGGCAAACCCCGGCGGTGGTTTAGTCTCTGTAATTGTGTAGTCATCTAACAACACGTTGATGATCTGGACACGGCCATCTCGTCGATCAACATCGTCGGGATCGTTGTCTTGGATCGTACGATGGCTCGTCTGGTCAAAGGGATCCGGTTCGATCAGAAAGGTTGCACCACCCAGCAAACGACCTTCATGGTCACGTTTTTCCCATGCCAAGGAACCAAGCCGATTATGAAAATCAGATTCATCACTATCACCTGAGTCATCCACATCCTGGTGTCCTACAACCGCGTTAAGATTTTCCTCGGTCACCGATTCCTGCCGCGTCACATCGTCATCCAACGTATATTGCAGTGGCGAAATAATCTCTTTGATCGTGTAATCACCGAGTCTCACATCATCCAGCTGGATCTGGCCAGCAGTCGTGTCGACATCGTAGACATCATCGTCAATGACCCTCAGAGGCGTCGAAAAATCACCCGTGAAAGGATTGGGGGTGATTTCAAAAATGGCGTCTCCCTGCAACTCACCAAAATTATCCCGCTTCTCCCAGGCGAGCGAACCAAGCCGATTGTGGAAGTCCGATTCGTCGGTCGTTCCCAAATCATCCTGGTCTTCGATACCAATTTGGGCCTCGAGTTCGACCTCGCTAACCGTCTCCTCACGAGTTCGATCGACATCCCGTGCAAATCCAACGGGTGCCACAATCTCTTCAACGATATAGGTTGCCAGGTGGACCTCATGAAGCAGGAATTTGCCAACCGTAGGATCCATGTCATGGATACCATCATTGTCGGTCACATCGAGAAAGCCCGTGTTGCCGGCGATGTGCGGATCGGGAGTGATCCGGAACGTTGCGGAACCGTGAAAGCCCCCCGTATGATCCCGTTTCTCCCAACCCAGACTACCAAGAATGTTGTGAAAGTCGGACTCGTCACTGTCACCCGAATCATCCTGTCCCTGCACACCAACAACCGCATTGAGTACGGTTGACGTGACCGAAATCTCACGTTCGTCACGATCATCCCTGGCAAAACCGGGGGGTGGCAACGTCTCGGTGATCGTGTAGTCACCCAGCCGACAATTCTCAACGGTGATCTGGCCCGGTGTGTCATCCGCATCCCACTGGCCATTATCAACCACTACCATCGGGGGCTGATGACTCGTCAGAGGGTTGGGGGAAACCTCGAACGTCGCGCCCCCCAACAGCGCATTTCTTTCGTCACGTTTTTCCCAGGAAAGACTTCCAAGTTGATTGTGAAAGTCAAATTCCTCGGGATTGGCGCCACTCTTATCGTCCTGGCCCTGCACCCCAATCACAACATGCAAATCCGCTTCACTGACAGTGACTTCTCGATCGATGTCGCTATCCAGAGCGTAACCTGGTGGCGGTTCTACTTCCGTGACGAGATAAGTGTTCACCCGGACATTGATCAGCTTGAACTGTCCGTCATCCTGATCCCTATCGTTCGCATCGTTGTCGGCCACGATCAACGAGCCTGTGCCGGTAAATGGATCTGGCAAAATCTCGAATTTGGCGTTTGCCTGGAGTCCACCGCTGGGATCCCGCTTTTCCCATTCCAAATTGCCCAGGCGATTGTGGAAATCCGACGTATCGTGATTGCCCGGGTCATCCTGACCCATTGTCCCAATGGTCACATCAAGTACCGTTTCACTGACGGCAACAATTCTGTCAACATCATCATCGAGAGCAAATCCGGTTGGAGCGATCGTTTCAGTCACCGTGTAGTTTCCCAACCGCACCTTATCAATCAAAATTTCCCCCGGATCCGGATCCCAATCATGGGGTCCATCATCAATCAAAACCAATGGAGTCGTGCTACCGTTGAGAGGATTGGGAGCAACTTCAAAGGTGGCTCCCCCTTGAAGGGCCCCCATGTTGTCGCGTTTTTCCCAGGCTAAACTGCCTAACTGGTTGTGGAAGTCGCGCTCTTCCGGATTGGGCGTGTTCTGGGCAGTGTCGTCCTGATTTTGAACACCAATCACGGCGGTCAATTCGGCCGAACTGATGGTAACTTCTCGATCAACATCCCTATCCTTGGCGAATCCAAGGGGTCCCTGGACCTCTTCCACAATGTAGGTGCCAAGTCGGACATCAATCAGTTGAAACTGGCCATCCGACTCATTCATATCGTAACTGTCGTTGTCCACCACTAACAGAAAGTCGATGCCGGTGAACGGGTTGGGAGTGATCGTGAATTGAGCCCAACCTTGCAGATCGCCCGTGTCGTCCCGTTTCTCCCAGGCCAGCATTCCCAAGCGGTTGTGAAAGTCGCTGTTGTCGCTATTACCCAGATCATCTTGGCTGTGAACTCCAATCGTCGCGTTCAAAACCGTTTCACTCACCGTAACGATACGATCAGAATCATCATCCAGCGCGTAGCCGGTCGGAGGAATGGTTTCGGTAACGGTGTAGGTATCCATCATCACATCGTTGATCAGTAGCTCGCCAGGATTCTTGTCCGCATCATGGGGACCATCATCCACCACCACCAACGGCGTCAAGGCACCGGTCAGCGGATTGGGTAAGACTTCAAACGTTGCTCCACCCAGGAGCATGCCCATCTTGTCTCGTTTCTCCCAGGCAACGCTGCCCAGCTGGTTGTGAAAATCCGATTCTTCCGGATTGCTGACGTTGAGGTCGTCCTGGCCTTGGATACCAATCGTGACATTCAGTTCTGCTTCGCTGACAGTCGCTTCACGATCGACATCAGTATCCTTGGCAAATCCGGGTGGAGCCTCGATTTCTTCCACGATGTACGTGTCCAACCGTATCTCGATCAGCCTGAATTGGCCGTCGGACTTGTTCATGTCGTTGGCGTCGTTGTCCGCGACAACCAATGACCCCGATCCGGTAAACGGGTCGGGCGTGATTTCAAATTTCGCTTTTCCCTGGAGGTCCGAAGTACCATCTCGCTTTTCCCACTCCAACCTACCCAGGCGATTATGGAAATCGGACGTGTCGTCGTTACCCGGATCGTCCTGACCCATCACGCCAATGGTCACCTCGCGCACCGCTTCAGTGACAGTGACCATGCGATCCGGATCGTCGTCTCGAGCGTATCCGGTTGGGGCAATGGTTTCGGTCACCCGATAAGTGTCTAAGCGCAAGTCTTCGATCAGCAGTTCACCGTCATCCGGATCCCGATCGTGGGGGCCGTTGTCCACCATCACCAGCGGAATCGGACCGCCAGTCAGGGGGTTGGGCGAGACTTCAAACGTCGCGCCCCCCAGAAGCATGCCCGCATGATCACGTTTTTCCCAGGACAGGCTTCCCAGGCGGTTGTGGAAATCGGACGCGACCGGGTCATTACCGAGGTCATCCTCACCTTGAATACCAATGGTGGCGTTCAAAACCAACTCGTTAACGGTGACTCGACGAATCGGTTCGCTGTCAAGTCCGTAGCCTGACGGGGCAATCGTTTGGGTAATGGTGTAATCGCCAAGTCTCGCGTTCTGAATCTGGAGCTGTCCTACCGTGGGATCGTCATCCAGTGGTCCATTATCAAGCACAACCAATGGTACCAAACTGTCACTGACCGGATCGGGTACTATCTCGAACGTCGCTCCGCCCAGCAGCATGCCCGTATTGTCACGGTTCTCCCAGGCCATGCTACCGAGCCGGTTGTGAAAATCAACTTCGTCGCCAACACCCGGATCGTTCTGACCCTGGGTGCCAATGACAGCCTCCGGTTCTGTTTCTGAAACAATGACAATACGATCCGGGTCCTGGTCACGTGCGTAGCCGGCAGGTGCGATCGTTTCGGTAACCGTAAAAGCACCCATGCGAACGTTATCGACCTGGAACTGGCCCCACGTTGGATCCTGGTCCTGCGGACCGTTGTCAACGACCACCAGCGCCATCACACTGTCGATTAGCGGGTTGGGAGAAACTTCGAACGTCGCGCCCCCCAAAAGTACCCCCCTGCTGTCGCGATTCTCCCAGAACATGCTGGCCAAGGGGTGATGAAAATCTGATTCATCAGTCACTCCTGAATCATTCTGACCCTGGGTACCGATAACGGCATACAAGTCCGCAGCGGAGACAATCACTTCGCGTGTGGGATCCCCATCGATATCAAAACCGGCGGGCGCTGACGTTTCAGTGATCGTGTAGGAGTCAAGGAAAACGTTTTCGACCCGGATCTTCCCACCGCCAGGATCAGCGTCATTGACGCCGTTGTCGATGATGGCCAGGGAACCGCCGCCATTGCCAAGGATCGGGTCAGGAGAAATGTTGAATTCAGCACCACTGAGCAAAATCCCATTACTATCTCGTTTCTCCCATTCCAAACTTCCTAACCTCATATGGAAATCCGATTCATCTCCATCACCCGGATCGTCCGGACCAGGGATCCCACTACCGATCACAGCGTTCAGATTCGCCGCATTGACCGTCTGGCTGCGAGTGACATCACCATCTAAAGCATAACCATTGGCTGCAGTGATCTGCTGAACCGTGTATTCTGTCGGGAGAACTCCGCTGATCTGGATTTGCCCAGAAGTGTTGTCCTCATCGTTCATTCCGTTGTCATTAATCGCGAGGGCACCAACTCCAGAGAACGGATTTGGCGTTAGCTTGTAAGTCGTCCCATCGACTAGATTTCCCTGTTCGTTCCGTGATTCCCAAGCCAAACTTCCCAAGTCGACCGAATTGATGGTCACCTGAATGTCGTCGGAAGTTGCATCACTGTCTTGAGCACGAAACCGATGCACACCGTCAGCACGCATCACGAAAAAACCCCAATTACCGGCAACATCAGCCATGGTGGACCCGATCGTGACGTTTCCACCCGAGATCGCCGTAATGGTGACCAAGTCATTCGGGTTGGCAGCACCCTCAAGTACAAACGAGTCTCGACTGGTCGTTGCAAAATCACCATCGCCAGATCCTGGATTCACACCTGTGAAATTGGCAGTCAGCAATTGACGGACTTCGAGCGATTCGATGCTCAGCCGTCGACGGCATGTCCTTTCATGGAAGGAGGATTTGACGTGAGCGTCCGCCAACGGGAAGAAGTTGGGACGACGTCGCAGAAAACCGTTGAACATGATAAGTGTCTCGCGTTGAATAAAACAATTCAAAACTACTTGAGTTCACGTGCCTACACTTTCAGGAACTTGCCTGCACCGCTGGTGGCAATCCGACACCTGGGGATGCTGCCATTTGCACGACAAAGATTACCCAAGCACCTAATCCATTCATGGTGTCGTTCCCTGTTACGAGTTTGAAAAGTCGTTCTACAAAGGTGGGCAACTGGCGTGAGAGTTAAGATTACTAAGAGCAAACACGTCAAGAATTAACAATTTGGGGTATTTTAGATAAATATAACGAATCCGCAAGGATCGTAAAAAAATAAAACTTTATCGTTAACAAAGACTGAGCAACTTCGTGAGCTGCCACGCGCTCAGCTGGTCCGGGAGGGAAATGTGTTGCCGAGGTTAGATTTCCAAAGGTCCCTTTTCCTGCCAGACGAACTTTGTCTGGTTCAACCTTAAGGTGCAACTACCCGGTAGATATAACCGTTGCTGGCTCGATGGTGGGCGACAAGACAAACCGAATGCGCGGTTTTAGTGGTTTTAAAAATTTTTGACATAATGGCCAACAAATTACCTATTTTAATTTATGGCCGGACACCCTTTGCTCACCAGCTTCGTCACCCATTGCAAAAATCGCGGTTGCAAAACGGGAATTGAAACACTCGGCAACGATCGTATTGGCCAAATTGGGGCCGTCATGCTAAATGCCCGGAGGCAGATCTCTTGCCGATTACCGACATATTTCCGTCCCAACCGCGCCGGCAGTGGAAAAACCCGTGGGGGGAGCGATCAGCTTCGTTCACACCAAACCTTGGCAATCTCGACGATCACCTCGGTGGCCTGCACCATTTCATCCAAGCAAGCCCATTCCAACGGTGAATGGGGATTGTGCTGTCCCGAAGACAGATTGGGAGTCGGTAATCCACGTTCGGTCAATTGTGAGCCGTCGGTACCACCACGCACAATCGTCTGAACCGCCTGGCGACCGAGCCGACGATGGGCCTCCACGGCGTACTGAACTGCGCGTGGATCCCGGGAAAGCCCTGCACCCATATTGCGATACTGCTTGGTAATGTTCACCGACAAACTTGTTCCCGGATACTCGATTTCCACCTGTTTTGCAATCTTTCCCAACAATTCGGCTTGTGCAACAAGTTTCTCGACTTGGAAATCTCGCAGGATCAGATGGATCATGGTCTGCTCGACACTACCGTCGATGTGATACGGGTGGATGAATCCTTCACGATCAGCAGTCGTTTCCGGCGACATCCCCTCACGCGGCAAACGACTGATAAAATCTCCCGCCGCACGGAGCGCATTGACCATGCGGCCCTTGGCAATCGACGGGTGAATATTTTTTCCATCGATGGTAACAACGGCCAAATCGGCGGAAAAAGTTTCCACATCGATATCGTTAGCACCCGCCCCATCTAACGTATACGCGACCGTGGCAGCCAGTTTCTCCAAATTGACGTGGTCGGTGCCATGCCCGATTTCCTCGTCACACGTGAAAAGCAATCGAATCGGACCATGTTCGATCTCAGGATGTTCGACTAAAAACGCAGCCGCTTCGGTGATCACGGCAATTCCCGCTTTATCATCACCACCGAGCAAGGTGGTGCCGTCGGTCGTGATCATCGTTGTTCCATGGAGCTGATTCAACTCAGGATTCTCATTGATCTTGATGACCCGGGACAAATCGCTGTTGAGTACGATATCGCCACCCGCATATTCGGTGATCACCTGAGGCTGGACATCGGCCCCGGAAGTCTCCGGGCTGGTATCCAGATGCGAGTTGAAAGCGATCGCTGGCACGTCTTTATTGGTGGTTGGTAAAACGGTCGCCCAAACCAAACCGTTTTCATCCTGCTCGACTTCGGACAACCCGATTTCCTGTAGCTCGGCAACCAGCAGTTTTCCCAGCTCCAGTTGACCCACTGAGCTGGGATAGGACGAGGATGTCACGTCGGCCATTGTGTCGACCTTGACATATTTCAAGAACCGTTCGAGCAATCGTTGTCGGTTCACGTCAACCACCTCCAATGAGTGGGGTGAAGCATCTTGTTGGCATCCCATGACTCACCAACACTCCGCTTGCGGGGATCTGTGGCTTAACAGCTTAGCCTGTTCCCCAACCCAATACGAGATACCCGATGAGAAACACTTTTGACATTTCAGATGTTCCCGACATTGGCAGCTCTTTGATTCGGAAATTCCAAATGAGCCACTCTACTTATCCTGGGTTTGCGGTTATGATCACCATTGCGTGAGCAGCTAAGTTTTGCCGCGGTTGGTAACTGCCCGCATCCATTGGCACGAGGATTTTCAATCAAGACGTCACGGTTGTACTGCTGAGACACTTCCATTAGTGCGCAAACCTTACCCAGTACCTGCTTCGCAAGACCTGGTACTTGAAAAATACAAGCAACTTTGCTAACTCCTGAAGGTTCCTTGATCATGCCAACTTTTTTCAGGAGGCGTTCACCATGAACATCGCGCTGACCGGCGCTACCGGCTTTGTCGGTCGCTATCAACTGGCCCAACTACTTGACCAAGGACACCACTGCCGCTGCTGGTATCGGCCAGCGAGTGATCGTACGGCAATGCCCGCGGACGACCGGGTTGAATGGATCTCAGGTGCGTTGGGAGACGTGGACAGTTGCCACAGGCTGGTCGACGGCTGTCAGGCGGTTGTGCATACGGCCCTGCAACGTTCAGGAGTTGAATTTCGTGGGGGCGAGGGCGATGTTGTTCAATTCGCTCAACAGAATTTACTGGGCACGCTGCAATTGATCGAGGCGGCTCGCAAATCGTCAGTTGAACGTTTTGTTTTCATCTCGACATGTGCCGTACACGAGAAAATCCTGGACGATCGTTTGCTGGACGAAAAACATCCTACCTGGCCCATCACGCATTACGGAGCCCACAAGGCCGCCTTGGAAAACTTCGTGCACAGCTACGGCTGGGGATTGGGAATGCCCATCTGTGCACTTCGCCCAACAGGCGTTTATGGTGCCACCCACCCAATTCAAAACAGCAAGTGGTTTGAACTCGTGCAGGCGGTTGTCCGCGGGGAATCGGTCAGCTGTCGACGTGGCGGCAAAGAGGTTCACGCCGCAGACGTGGCCCGTGCGACCCAGCTGCTTCTTACCTCCGATGGAATTGCCGGGGAAGCATTCAATTGCTACGACCGTTACATTTCTGAATTGGATGTCGCAACCATTGCCAAACGCCTTGCCAATAGCCCAAGTGAAATTGATGGACAACCACTGCAACCCAAACATCAGATCGAAACCAGCAAGATTCGTGCGCTGGGAATGAAGTTCGGGGGAAGCGAACAGCTTGAACAAACCGTTCAAGAAATGATTGACGCAATCCGCGCATCAGAAAGTCATTGAAAAACGCCTGCTAAATTAACTCCGTCACTGGAATGAGACACCCATTGACGGTGTGGCCGATATGCCTTGGTTTTTCCCAGCGGCTATCCAGGTGGCCAGGTCAAGGCACGACCGCCCAGCAAATGAAAGTGCAGGTGATCGACAGTCTGGCCACCGTCGTCACCACAGTTGGCCACGACGCGGTACCCCGTCTCCAGTTTTTGCGTCCTCGCAAGATCTCGAATGACACCAAACAGGTGCCCTACCAAAGCAAGATCGGCTGTTTTCAAATCGTCCAGCGAGCGAATTTCCTGCTTGGGAATCACAAGAATATGAACAGGTGCTTGCGGATTAACATCATGAAAGGCAAGGCACTGTTCATCTTCGTGAACCACATCGGCTGGAATCTCACCATCGATAATTTTTTTAAAAACAGTTTTTTCACTCATTACTAGAGATTTCCTTAAGTGATGCCTGGTCCAGGGGAATGGCCTGATCACCCACCATGGTGAGAATGCCACAGTAAACCGGATAGAACAATGAAAAGTCGTCGTTGATCAAACCTCCGTCGACCAGCTGATCAACCGAATTGCCAAGTCGATTGATCACCACACCGGTGGTAACCCCCTGGTTAATGCGGTCAATCAATTCAGGTCCTGCCCTGGAAAGGAGGGATTTTCGCTGGCAACACCGCAGCAACTTGACGATTTCGTCCGGAATTAAATCGTCTTCGTGGTCAACCGGGTCGTCGGATTTCACGTGAAGTTCACATGGGAATTTAGGAACTTAAACGGCAACTGCGTAAATTAAGGCCCCTGATCTACCTTGGCAATGGGCAACCAATTCAAAAGCAGGTGAACGTCGTGATATTGGGCACTTTAAGGGCCGCATTAAGCTCATTCCGGTTATCTAATCAGCGTACGCAAATCCGAATCCAAGGGTATCATTCTTGGCTAAGATTCGCCCGCAAAGGTGCCGATGATGGTGCTTGAAGAGCAGAGACGCTGGGAGGTTGCTGTCGCTGCCACCACTGACGCTTTCAGAGTCCTTACGGGTCGTGATTACCATTACCCGATTTTGTCGTTCAACCACAACTGCGAACGGCCCTTGAGATCGACGTTTCACGGAGGGAAAAGATCATGAGAACTTCAATGATCGCGATTCTTGCCATGTCCTGTTTTTGTGTACTGGGTCGTATTCCCGCCAATGCTCAAAAGGTCCGTGATTACGAGGAAAACGGAATTACTTACCGCGAAACACGCACCAAGTCGACACGGCCAGTCGCAGAAACAACCTATCAAGATCGCCAGCAAACCGTTTACCGCCAACGATACACAACCCAGCTGCACGATCACCTGCGCACCACCATGGTTCCGGTCACCGAGTATCGGTGGGAAACACGCCTCCACAACTGGTGGAATCCATTCAAGACAACCACTACCGGATACCAGCTGGTGCCCCACCGGCGATGGGAAGCGCGTACCGAAACGATTCGCACACCGGTAACAACACGGCAATTGATTCCCGAAGTGCAAACGGTAAAAGTTCCCGTGACCACGCTCCGAATGGTAGAACAAGAACACGTTACGCGCGTGGCAATTTCTCCCCAGGATCGTTTATCGCCAAACCATCAACGCTTTTCTGCTGGAATCTCTCGATCCCATACGAACATCGCTCGCCGAATTCCAGTAGGGGGGATCTCGCTGGAGAGCGATCCACCGCGCCAGGGCACGGCCTTACCAGGGGATGATGAAGTACGTCGCTAGGAATCCTGAGCTACGTATCTCCAAGGCCGATTGCTGACCAAACTAACTTGGCAATCAGCCAACTGCCCGTTCCTGTCATGTTCGGTGCAAGTTCGGAAATTTGTAGACGACACTCAAACCGCTAGAGCAGATTCCACTCACACTTTGGCCGCTGTGGATTGCGCGCTCACCGTATTGGAACGGGATCGTCGTCGTGTACGGCCAACCGGTTTGGCGCTCCATTCCTTGGTCAGCGATTCAAAGACATCCGGTGCTTCATAACGTACGATGTTTTTGCCTTCTGGCATGGGACCCACAAGACCCCGGAACACGGGCATGCCCCGCAAGGTCAAATCGGTGCTACAATCGTCGATACCAATCTGAGTGTGAAGCTTTTCAATCGATTCCTGAGTAGTGTAATCTTTCACTTTCAATGAGCCATCTCCGGCTCGCGTAACGACACGAAATGATTTATTGGCCATTTTGTCTGCTTTCCCCCCTCAAACCTGGCGGACCGGGAGGTCCAAGTGATGGTTGAATGTTCCCGTTAAGTCGTTCATCGGCAATGAGAAACATTCAAGGAGAGTCATTCACCCAACGAACGTACACGGCTTCTATTCGGTCAAACCGACAAATCCGCCGTGTTGACCAGTGTCGTTACGAGCCGTCGCTACCGGGACATGTGGGTGGGATGAAACGGATTATTCCAGGGAAACATCCAACACTCTGCAACGGTCGTAAAGCCCTGTTTTAGGACACCGAATATGGCGGAGGTTGGGGTCCTACAACGCATGACGGACAATCGAAAAGTGCAGTTCCCAGCATCTGAATCCGGCATCCTGGCGGGGATCGGGCTTTTCCCAGCAGCAATGTCGGTTAAATTATAGGGAGCCGGTTCGGAGGGTATGCGAATTGGTGAGCGGCCTGATTCGAAATCAGGTGCCCCGCAAGGGGTTGAGGGTTCGAGTCCCTTGCCCTCCGCTGGATGATCTGTCAGATTCTGGCCCGTATTTGCATAAGCCCCTGATATTTTAGGGGCTTATGTTGTTTCTTGCCTGCCGCCTGACCGGTCCGTTTCGCCTCTGTTAATCGTTCCACTTCGAAATTCACTTGTTTGGTCGTACGTTCTCACACCTTGCCGAGTCAGATTACCTGGTGTTGCCACGGGGGCGACAAATAGAATCCGCCGCTAGTCGTCTGTCTTCGATTGAAATGACCTGCTCGGCGGCTGCGCACCAACGCAAAGCTTGGTCACCGTCTAAGAAAAGATACGTTGAAACGTTTCCAGGGCTACTTCATCGCTGGTAGCCGGATAGGCTTCCAAACCAACCATGCCGGTGTATTTCACGCTGCGCAACTCGCTGGCAATCTTTGGGTAATCAATCTCACCGGTACCCGGTTCGTGCCTGCCCGGCACGTCCGCAACGTGAACATAACCGATCATGTCCTGATGATCACGAATTTTTGAGATCACGTTGCCTTCCTGAATCTGAGTGTGATAGATGTCAAATAGAATGCGAATACGTTGGCTGCCCACTTGTTCCAGAAGACGCACGGCATCTTCGAAATAGACCAAAGAATAACCCGGATGATCGACCTTGATGTTCAAAGGTTCCAGGTTATAACAAACCCCGTACTTTTCGGCGATTTCAGCAACCTGACAAAGCGCCCTGTATGCGGTAACCCAACGGGTCACTGGATGTTCGGCGATCTGATGATTTCCATGACCCTTTTGATCCAGTGTGCCGCTCAGCAGAATCATCTGGCGAACCCCGAGCCGCTGGGCAATCGGTAGACAGTCATGCACTCCTTGGATCCAATCTTCAACTCCGTCGGGGTGGACCATGCAGCCGCCATCGCGATAGGCAACGTTGCCAATCATCGAGCTGACCGTGATGTTTGGGTCGTCCGCCAGGGCATCAATATCCCGGTCATGCCAGCCCCAAAACTCAACCAAAAATCCTGCCGCGGAAATTCGCTTGGCCCGATCCACAAAAGGCAAATCACAAAACAGCGTATCGGCACATGCTGAAAGTTGATAACTCATGTTACTTCACTCATTCACAGTCACGGGGCAAGTTGCACCTGGGAAGAACATCGTAACATGGATTCCTAACCACTGAAAGCACTGGGAAATGATGCCCGAATCGTGGAAAATACTCGCCATGGTTGTGTCCCCACGTGACGATTGGTCAACGCCGCTGGAGGCAAGCGTGCTGCCGTTGCCCTATCGACTTTCATGGATTCGTGAAGACCCGCACGTCCTGTCATGCGTATGCCAATGAAATTTTTTCCAACGGCCAACTGCTGCGACAGCGCGCTAAAGACAAGCCAGCCCGCCTGGATGTGCATTGTTATTGAACCGCAACATTTCTCTCAGTCAAGCCACCGAAATTTTTCGCCAAACGCCAAGTCAAGTATTCTCAACTTGCAGACACGACGTTCCGTTTTTTCGGATTTCCCGTGACTCATATCGGTACTTGACCAGTGACCGTTCACTGTGATTTCGACCCTGTCTCGCTGAAGGTGCTGCGATGTGTTGCTGTGACAATAAACCAATTGGCCAGTACTCCTGCCAACGTCTTCCACTTCAGCATCATCCACGCTGGGCGAGCCGCTCGCCACCCATGTGGATACCGACACGGCAGCAGTTTCAGCCTGCGCACCTGTGAAGTTGATAATCGCCGTGGTCAGATCACTCGTGTCGATATCGCCATCGCCATCGGTGTCACCCTCGGACCAGGTTTTTCCAGCACCTTCGGCACCGGTGAAGTTGATGATCGCGTTGGTCAAATCGCTGGTGTCAACGTCACCATCCAAGTCGGTGTCACCCAATCGGTCTGGCTGGCCTGGATTTGGCAAATGGGCTGTCCAACTGCCAACGTCACTGCCACGACTACCAATGCTGGTACGATGCAACGACTGGCCCAGACCGTCAACCGTTGTAGGCCAGGGAAAGCGGTTGTCATACCACAACTCATCTTCAAATAGGTGAACAGCGAGCGTTGGCTGATCCTGTGATATCGTACTGAACCGCTGGAGCTGCACTCGCGCCGCACCGTTATTCATCTGACCCGTATAACCACCGGCGATCGCCACGCCCTCGTCAATTGCGTAGTGTGCTCGGAACGCGGCAAGCCGGTTTGCATTGCTGGCGTTGTTCGGGTCAAACGAAACGACCACCAGCGTACGCCCTGGACCGATCATCGTACCGAATACAAAGTCCAAGTCCACGTCACCACGGATCCGCCAGTTGGTCAGATCCACCGCCTGGCTGGCCGGGTTCAGAATCTCGATGAACTCTAGGTCATTTTCAATCAGCGACGGTTCGATAGCGAGCATGGCAGCGGAAGGAGCTAGGGGATGATAGTTGACCTCGCTGATCACAAGGGGCCCGACGCGCGGTGCGGCGTTAGCGCTGCCGAGCGTCCTCGTCCGCATCGGCTGCAGGCGACCACTACCATTGGGAGCGCGACCAAACGATTCACCGTTGGAAGCAGCGCCAAAATGCACGTCATCCACAAACGCTTGGATACCGCCACTGCCGTCAGAGATGACCAGGTAGACATCGTCCCCCTGGACACCACTGAGCTCAAAGTCGTTGGGGCCGGGTGACAGTGGTGTTGGATTGAAATCGTTTTCATCAAAGACGATATAATCGCCCGGATCAAGGATCGTACCTCCGGGGATCTGAAACTTCAATAGATTGGCATCCGAGTCGCTTAGCCACCAGCTGGAGATGTCGATCGAGTCACTCGAGGAATTCAACAGTTCAATTAAATCGGACTCGACCACCGACAAATCCGTGTGGGCCAGTACTTCGTTGATGACCACCGGAATTGGATGAACGCCGGCTACCGCAGGGCTCCCACCAAAATCAGTGCTGCCGCGCCAGCGATAGTGTTTACCAAACTCGGTGGCCGGTGTGCCGGCCGGATCGATCAACTCCAAGGTTGCCCCGGACCCGTCGGCCCGATCGGGCCAGGGATCGCTGTCACCGTAGGTGAAACTCAACACGGTTTGTCCCTGGTTGTCGGTAAGCGTCAGACTTTCTCCATTGTTAGCAAGCTGACCGGAGAGGAATTCTCCAAGTATCTTCATCCCAGTTCCATACCGCAATTCAAACGCGTTGGCGTCCCTTACCACGACGCCGCGTTCGCCGGAAGCAATCGCCACGTCCGGGAACGTGAACGTCACTCCATCGGTAAAGGAGGTACCTAACAGATTAATCGCTTGGACACCGACATTCTGAACTTCAATGAACTCGAAATCGTCGTTGTTCAAACTCGACATCGACGCCAGTTCAGCAGCGGTTGGCTCGGTTGGGTTGTAGTTAATTTCCGTTACGCGCAAAGACTCGAGAACCGGATTGGGCTTGGAACTGGTGACCTCAATTTCATCGGCAGCGATCAAATTACCCTGGAAATCATAAGCCTGTAGAGAATACGTGTGGGTTCCCTGCTGAACCGGGATCGTAACCTCCCAGGTTTGGGCATAGTCGGTCCCCACCTCGCTCCACTCGACGTCCAACGGCCGACTGCTGCCGGCCAGCTGGATCTGGCGAACGTTGATCCAACCGGTGCCCCCCAGCGTGGCCGTGGCGACTGCCCCGACGTCAATCGGAACGGACGTGTTGATGGCAAAAGGAATCTCAGCCGGCAATTGCGCCAGGATGCCACTGGCTCGACTGTTGATGTAATTGAGCGGCCCCTGAAAATCAACTCCCGGAAACATCTGCCCGTAATGGTTGGCCCAATACTGTCCGTACTGAACATTGTAAGTCGTATTGATCAAGTCGTGAAAATGGCCGTAAAAGCGCCGCATGTTAGTCGACAGCAAAATCATATCGGCAACAGCCGATTGCCGGTTTCCGACAATATCATCACCGGAGGGCGTATGAAAGGAGCGATCCATGTCCCACGGCAACATGATCAGACGTTCGTCGGTCGGGCGCTGATAGAAAAACACATTGTGGTTCCAGCTGCCACGTCCCACGGCTGACCCTCCCGGCTGCGAATACCAGTCGGCGACTCCTGCCAGGCGGATCGTGGCCAGAACGCGTAGCCACTGATCCACATCGATGACCTCGTGTGTGGCGGCGTCCAACTCGTCGCCGGAAAGACGAAATGCATCGTTTAAAGCGAGAATGCTGCTGTAGTCGTCGCGATCACGGTTATTCTTGATCAACCAAAACGGCCGGTACGCCTCCTTGTCCGTACCATAAAACGTGTCACCAATGTCCGTGTTTCCCTCGAAGTTGTGCTCAAAGGGGATATTCAATTTGAAGGATTCAGGATCACCGGGGGTGGTGGTTACGTGCGGCCGGTAAATCATCTCCTTTTCGAACAGTGTCGAGTCGCTGCCACCTGTAAACTGCTCGTCAAGATAGACCTCGCCAAAGCCCGCCATCCGAAGCATCGCGAGGCTGGTGCTACTGGGTCCGATGAAATGAACCGCGTCGTTGTACATGCCGGGGATGCCGCCAGCATGGTTGTGTAAATGCTTTAACAACATCTCACCGAGCAGTTGACGGTCCACGCTGACCCTGCGATGCACACCAAGAAACTTGTGAGCTGTGTGGAAAAAGATTGTGTAGCCCCGATCAGGCTCAGAGTAGTTGCGGCTTCCCCGACCTGCAAATCGAATGCTCGCATCGTAATAGACATGATCTTCATCCAACACCACCGTAGCCCCCCAACGATGTTGGCTCCAGATATTCAGAGACTGGTTGGCAACGTTCTTGTCCGACGTGGTCTGAATAACCCGCAGGTTGTGGCGAATGCCGAGTTGTGACTGGTTATCTTGGACTTTGAACAAGGCACGGGAATCGGGACCTGACGCCGGGAACATCGAGCTGGTACCCACCGCATCGGTCGCTTCAATATAGAACTGGACGATTGTTGACATCGAATGACCCGGGATCGTCCCGATCAGTTGCCCGTCCGAGATGATGGTCATCGGAGCGATCTGCCAGGCGGCGCCATCGGCGGACCAATGAACCGTAGCCAGGCTCACGCCATCAGGGTCCTCGGCAACGGCCCTCACAGTGACCGCTTCGTCGGCGCCGGGAACCACGGGGCTGTGTTTGAAACCTGTGAAGGTGGGTCCAACATTCGCTGCGAACTGTGAGTTTTGTGCTCCTGGCGTGCCACTCAGTTGCGGAACCGACAAAAACGTGGTTTGGGCAACGCGATTATAAAACAGTCGGGTATGGAACTGGTTCGATCCGCCAAGCCATTTGGCACGGAAGGAAATTTCATATTCCTTTCCCGCAATGATGTTCACAAATGTAAATCCATCCTTGAGCGTTGTTTCCCCGTGATTGTGCATGTCGTCGGTTCGGCCGGTGGCCACCAGATGCAACACCTGATTGTTTGGATTTTCGGGATCGATCACCACCGAGTCGAAGTGATTCCCGTAGATTCGCCACTTGTCCGCCTCACCACCGATCGTGTCGGACTGGAACGTACTGTTTTGAATCAATTGACGCGCTGTTCCTTCGGGGTCCTCGACAACCGTAATCTCATCCAACAGCATTTCACCATCGTCGAGCAGTCCGATCACCAGTTCGTGAAAAGCGACCCCACTGTCGGTCGGACCCGCAATCCCCCGATAGGAGTAGTTGTTCCACGTGCTCTTACTGGACTCTTCACTAGCAGCCCAGGCTTCTGCCTTGCTGTTGTCGGCCAGTGGACTTTGCAATTCCAGGCTCGACCCGCCACCGTCGGCCAGCTGGGGCCAGTATCCATCCTGATAATAGTGCACTTCATCAGCCGGGTTACCGTGGGCGTCCAGCAGCGCAACCAATTCGCTTCGGTTACTGAGCCGTCCTGAGAAATCCCCTACGATATCGACGTTGAGATAGCTGTCCGCTAATCGCTGAGCATCGCGGGCCACGACCAGATAACTGTCGGGGGCGATCGTCGTGCCTGGCGAAAAATCAAAGCCGATGCCCGCACCGAACTCCCATCCCGTCAGATCAACCGGTACCTCGCCACGATTATAGAGTTCGACCCATTCGTTTTGTGGTTTGGGAGCCGTTACGATTTCCAGCTCCGGAACGATCAAAAAGTCATCGTCAGTTGATGCAATGTTCAACCCCTGGATCGCCAATGCGTTCGTGCCCGTTCGCAGGGTCGAAATAAAGGTCGAGATATCGAGTTCCACGAACGACAGTGCTTCGTCTTCACTGGTGGCAGATGAATTAAAGGCTGGCACAGCGGGTGCGTTGCGTCGAGCGACCTCCGTGCCGTTCAAGTAAGCAATGAATCCATCATCATACTTCATCTGGAGAACGAGTTGGGCAATTTCGCCCATCGCCGGTGCGATCGCGTCAAACTCAACGCGAACATATGCCGTTGAGTTCACACCGTGCATCTGCGACTCGATGTCGGTGGCCACCTGGGCTTTCACCAAGCCACCACCGGTGTCGAACTGAAACGTCCCGGCACTGAAGTAATTTGACGTTCCACCCGATACAGTCGCGGGGAACAATCCAGTCGTGCCTCCCAGACGGCTGGTACCGACAAAGGAGATAGCACCACCTCCATCGTCGGTTGTCTTAAACGTACTGTCAGGTCCTGCAAACCCTTCATGTCCGGCCGGCTCGCCCGGGCCATAGCCATGCCCCACGACAGTGTATTGGCCAGGGGTCAGAACCAAAGGCGTAGCAAGTGACTTGAATCGGCTGCTGTCGATGAGTGTACCGGGTTCACCAGACGTAAATTGGAGCTTGGTGAGTTGCGTACCCGAGTTGCCGTCGCGGGACCAGATTTCGGCGGTCAGGTCCCGCACCAGACCGTCGGCATCCGAGTCAAATACACCGAGCTGTGTCACGGAAATGGTCGAGTTGACGGTAAAGTCGTGCCCGTAGGTCCCAGCAAATGTGGAAGACCCACCGTCTCCCAACAAGTTTGTGTAGGCGATGATGCCACTCAACCCGGTGGTTTCAAAGCCCACACCTGTCGGACCTGTAACCCATTGGCTATCGTCAAATGAAGCCAACTGCCAGTCGTTGCCAAGCGAGTCGTTTGCCGGTACCAACACGGCCGCTTCTGTACTTGTCGAAATCAGGCTGGTGGGAACCAGGTTCTGGCTCAAATCGAGGTCGATCGTATCGGGCTGCTGTCCGAAGGGATGATAGAAAATTTCATTGATGACAATAGCATCCTCAATATCAAAGCTGTTGGTTGCTCCTGGTGTCGAGATGTCGGGATACAACCACCGACCGTCATGCTCCACCGAACGACCTCGAAGTCGCCCAGTCACACGCCGGGCGTCGGCCACCTGCACTTTATCCGGCGCAAAGAGAAAGAGGTTGTCATCCTCGGCCGGCGTGAAGCCCAGTTCGGCTTCGGTCACGGCAAGATACACACCGCTGGCGAGCGATTGAGCCGGAAACACATACTCCTGCCCTGCCGAACTGGAAATCACATATCCCGACAGCGACTGATTGAGTGCCGACGGGTTGGCAATCTCGACAAAGAATCCACTGGAGCCACCTGGGGCTATTTCGTTGATAATCAGAGTCGATTGCTGTGATGAATCTGGCGGTTCGACGTCCGGCGGCAACTTCACAACCTGCAGCTGGCCGCTGATGACAAACTGTGGATCATCCGCAACCGCATTCAGCCCGTGGATCGCTAGAACGTTCGTACCGTTTTGTAACGCGGCAATTGTCGGATCGGTGGACTCGATGATGTTCACCTGAAAATTGTCGAAACTGGTAGGAACAAGATGGGAGTGTCCAAAGCCCACCATCGTAGGAGTTGCGTTCAGACTGTGTATCACGTTGATGACTTCGGTCCCGTTCACTTCGGCCCTGACTCGGTCGCCGACCGGGTCAATCTCGAGTAGCAGATGGGTGGGGTCGCTGGGATTACCAAGCGGGTTGTTGCCTTCGAACTGTACAAGCGGGGTGTTGAAATTGTTCTCCCACAGGCCAACATCTCCATCCTGATGGAACGAAAAAGCAAGGACCTCGCTATCGCCCGTGCCGTTCAGACCGAGACTGCCCGCATCCTTGTTGGTTAAAATCAGAAACGTGGAGTGGTTTTGCGTTCCGCTACCACGAGTCACATCGACCTCTATCGTGTACGGTCTGTCCGATGGCGCCGCAAACGGCACCAACGCGGCGGAGTTTGCCGTGTTGTTCGTGAGTCCGTTCGCAACGACGTTGAAGCTGGAGTTGGCCGTCCACTGTGCCCCACCAACGGGGGTCGTGGAGCCGTCTAAAATGGCATCAGCGCGATCGAAATTATCGTTGATGACGGTCGTGCTGAGATCCATGTTCAGAACCTCGGTGACCAGGCCGGGGGGATCGGTCGTTGCCGCCGAGTTCCAACTTGGTGCCGCAGGTGCGTTCCGAGTGGCGATCTGCTGTCCGTTGAGATACGCCACAAATCCATCACTGTAGGTCAGCTCCAGCGACGCTGACTGGATGGTTTCTACCTCGCTGGCCGTAAAGGGAATGCGGATGAATGCCGAGGTGTTCTCGGCAAACATCTCGGACTTGATGTCCGTGGCCACTTTGCCGCCGGAGGATCCGGTGGTGAACTGGAACGTACCGGCGCTGTAATAGTTCACTGTCCCGACATCCGGTGTCGACGGGAATTTCCCCGCACGGGTGCCCAAGCGGCTCGTACCTACAAAAGAGATCCTACCCCCCCCATCATCCAAGGACATAAATTCCGACGACGGTCCTCCGAATCCTTCGTTGCCAGCCAACTCACCCGCGCCGTAACCATGCGCAACGATCGTGTAGTCGCCCACCTCCATTAGGATCGGCGTGGTAAGCGGTTGGATGCGGTTGCTTCCAACCAGTGTGCCCGGGTCGCTCGGAGTGAACACCAATTGAGCCAGACGTGTGCCACTGTTATCATCTCGCTGCCAAAGTTCCGCTGTTAAAGTTCGACCAAGTCCATCGGCATCTGAATCAAAGACACCCAGGTGGGTGACCGTGGTGGCTGAATTGACGACGAAATCATGTCCCAACGCACCGGGAAATGGTGAGGATCCGGAGGTTCCCGACAAATTGCCGTAGGCCAAAAAGTTGCCACCGGTCGTTTCGTAGCCAACACCGGTCGGGCCAGTCCTCCAGGTCGAGGCGTCGAACGTAGATTCCGTCCAGCTTAACCCAAGATTTTCGTCATCGGGAATGAGCACTTCTGCCGTATCACCCGCGGCGATCAACAACTCGATGGTTGCCTCGAGTTCCGGACCAGTAACCAGCGGAAAATTTTCGGCCCCGGGTGTTCCCCCACGAAAATGACTGGTCATCCAGTTCTCGGCCGGACCGCTGGCGGTTAGTTGACCGAGCTTGGCCAACGTAAAACCTGAGCCGTCGGGACCAACAGGCCACGGGTCCCCATCATCGTAATCGAGCTGGTCCATGACCCGGCCATTGTTGTTGAACAATCCGATCGGTTCGCCCCCGTTGGAAAGCTGGCCGAGCAAGGGCCCCAGAGCTCCAGAGAATCCACTCTGCAGTTCAAGTTCTAACGGGTCGCTGGCAACCACCAGATAGTCGCCACCGGAAATTATCGTTCCCTCGGGAAATTCGAAATCAATTCCGTTTGCCAGGCGCCAACTCGAGATATCCAGGTCAACACCCAACTGGTTGTACAGCTCGATCCATTCCAAACTGCTTTGGTCATCAGCCCCGTGGTACAAGATCTCGTTAAACACGATGGTGCTATCCAACACCCGTCGGTCCTCGAGAGGTTCAAATGCACAGGGACACAAGCGTCGCTTGAAACGATGTTTCGTAGGCTGAGCGTCCATTTTGACGGTTTTCTTTTGACCCAAAGGCATGAAACGAAGCCGTGGCAAATCACGAAATTCAAATTCTCGACCTGCCATTCATTTTACCAGAAGGCAGACGTTGATAGACTCATGATTTTCCAGTCGCGGACGCTTGCTCAGCACGACATTCGCTGGTCAACAAGCACCATCAAATCATCCTTTACCGACCCTCAGCTCACAAACCAAACTCACACTAGTCAGCAACGCACGCAGACTTTCAGTTTTTCGAACAGGAATTCTTGTAAGATTATCTGGCAGCCGCTCGCTACGACGTACGCCTACGAGGTGATCACCCTCCGCGAATCCTTCGGAAATTGGATGAGAACACACCTGCCAAACGCTGATCGTTTGACAGTTCCTTGGCCACGGTAATCGTGAAAAACTTCAGTCCCAGCAGATACGCATGACCCTGCAGGGTATTGAACCGGCCACCTTATGCCGACCGACAACGGGCACCAACGCTGGGGCAACCAAACGGTCCCAACCGTGATTTTCCAATAGCCGTTTTGGTCATTCCACCCAGCAGCTAACTGCGTCGCCGGAACCTCAGAACCATCAGCATACCCAAGCTGAACAGCACGAGGCTGTTCGGTTCGGGAACCGCCTGGGCAGTACCCAAAGCACTGGTGAAATTGATGATCGAGGTGGTCAAGTCACTGGTATCCACGTCGCCATCACCATCGGTATCGCCATCGGCCCAGGTCTTGCCCGCACCACCGGCGCTGGTGAAGTTGATGATCGAGGTGGTCAAGTCACTGGTGTCCACATCAATGTCACCCGAGGCGATGTCCGTGTTGCCACGCAATCCGATCTGCGCGTCAACGGCCATGCCCGTGTACGTCACGGCGACACCTCGTCGGCCATCGATCACCACGTTGCTGGTGGTTGCGAATTGGCCACTCAAGGCGCCCGCGGTGACAATCCCCGCAAAGGAATCGCCGATGGTGGGCGTGTATCCGCCATCCAGTTGTAGATCCAGCGTGCCGTCCAGGCTGGCCGCCAGGGTGACCGCCAAACGATCATGATCGGTCCCGGCCACACCACCGTTGGATGCCAGTTCGATCTCGAGTGTTCCGC
>Ga0310342_100000208_pt1 | contig 30346 bp, 19 predicted proteins | sample S15DNA20500_MG_FD_206155 | JGI IMG/M metagenome (GOLD analysis project Ga0310342, IMG submission 206155) | Marine microbial communities from station ALOHA, North Pacific Subtropical Gyre - S1503-DNA-20-500_MG | ecosystem: Environmental > Aquatic > Marine > Oceanic | place: Pacific Ocean: North... | reverse complement strand
TCCTCGGAATGACCGGTGTTGGCCACACTCCATACCACAACAAAAATGATTAGAGAATAAGAGCGGGAAAGCATGTTCGCTTGGGGTCAAAACCAAATTCTATCCACCACCTAACAATATATTCTAACGTGTGGCTTGACGATGAATCAACCAGGATTCCCATGATATTGTTTGTGAATGGTGATGATCCGTATTCTCATCTTCCGAAACGCTACTAACCTGAACGGCAAAGCCGACCAATGCAATTCAATATTTTACTGTAACAGCACGGTCCAGACCGCTGGCCACATCGCGTACTGAAATGCTCCAGCCCTGCGGCTGTTCGTTGTAACCAACAAAGAACCGTTCCTGAAACCGACCTTCGGGAGCTACGATATTGCGAGTCAGTTCCCTGCGGATCACTCAATTCGACATGAAACACATGCGTTATCGGTTCGTCAACCGAAACTTTTCCACTGACCATAATCGCTGCAGAGTCCCACTGAGCTTCAATGTCCAAGTCCCGCACCTCGTAAGGCAACAACGCGTACAGCTCCGCCTGAGCTGGATAAATGAGATCTTCCACCACATCCGTATGACCTCGGTAAAGTCCGCTACGCATCTCATACACGTGCCATGGCTGATCGAAGTGAATCATTACCGGTTTGACACGAAGGTCCGCCATGTGGACATTGTCGTCCGGACGTAACTTATGGTGGCGCAACAGTCCAACATAACGCCCGCCTTCCAGTTCATAGCGGTGAACCTCAGTGACTCGAACCGGGTACGATCCTTTCTCACCGAAATTCATAACACATTTAACCTGTGGATAGGATTCGATACCCGCTTCGGCCAGTAGCCCATTGAGCTCTTTGCGGAAAGCCAGTTCCGTGCCCGCAGTGCGCCAAATCTGGTAGTCGCGAGCGAGAAAATTCAGCATGATCGCACTACCGTTGCCATAACGGTTGAATGTAAAAATGGGTGTACCGCTCACAGTCTTGCCATGGGCCTTCGCGGTGGTCATTTGGATACCGCCATCGGCGACGAGACGTCCCAGTTCCGTCCCGTCTTGCGTGATGCTTGTTGCCAACTTCACCTGCTCACCCGGAATTCCCCCAGAGAAATTAACGCCAAAAACATCAGCCAACACACCAGGATGATCCGCCTGACAGTGCTCGTCAAAGAGTCCCGCAAACACATCAGCCACAACAACGCCCCCAGTTTGGACAAACTTACGGATCGTATTCGCTTCGGCCGCTGTTAAACGCAGGTTCAATGGCAGCACCAGGACGCGAAATCCTCGATCGAAGAACTGATCGCTGCTCAACAGTGACGAGGGAACAACATCATAGGAAAGCCCCAGATCACTGAGCATCAGTGCCAGACCTTCCCGACACTGCATGTAGATGAACAGGTCAGATCCTGTCATCTGTGTTTTCCATTCTGGTAGCTTGGGCAGCCCCTTATCGAAGACGGCCGACAAATGCAGACTGGCTGGGGAATAAAGGATCGCCACGTCGTCAGTGACTCTCTTCGAATTGAACAGCAGCTTGGCCATGCCCTTTTTTAGTTCTTGATGATGAGCAGCGATCTTTTTGAAGCCTGGAAACGACGAAAAATCCGCTGCTACCAGACCGTTGTTCGCCTGGCCCGACGAACTCATGCTTGCGGTATAAAGAGCATGCACGTTGATCCCTCGGAACACCGACCACCAAGGCAAAAAATCGTGATCGAGATAGAAAGGCGGATAGTTGTACCACGCGTAACCACCGTACCATACGCCGTGCAGCGAATTAGGCGTTAGCGCGCTGCGAAACGTATCGTGTACCCAGGGGTTGGGATATTGAATGGCCAGCTTCTGGTTGTCGGCGAGCTTCCAGAAGTCGACGCCGCAACCCGGGTGTGGCCACCCTTTTATACTGGTGCCGGCGTTGGACGGTGTATCCGGATCGATCTCGCCAATGGGCTGGCCAACTTGGCGATAAAAGTTGATAAACATTTCGTCGGTATGAAGTTGGTGATCGACCCAATGGCAGAGTGGCCCGTATCGAGATGCCTCGTCATTGCGCACTGCGACGAGTGCTTCGGACTGTTTGACCGGTTCAATCTGTTCGAGTTCGGAATACTCGGTTTGCCAGGCCTGATTGATCTGTTCAAGCCCACCGTAAGTACGCTCCGCCCAGCTGGCCAGAGAAGTAAGCTGGTGCGGGTTCCAACCGCCATCCTCGCCGTATCCCAGGTACTTCACGTCATCGCCAACATAGTAGAACAACGGTGAATACGGCTGAAATTCCCTGGCCGTTTGTCGCATTCTATTTCCGATTTCGTCGATGTATTCCGGCGAAGCAATATCAGGGCTGACATGGCCTTGCTTGTCAGCGCTGACGCGCAACGTGTAGTCCCATCGCACCGGTCGCACATTGGCAGCGTACATCGCTAATGAGGCGCCGTTGAGACCCGCCTGCATACCTAGATCAACCAGGCGATTCATCGTGATACGTGTGGAGGGAAATCGTCCCTGTGGGTCCCAGAACATCGTGATTAAATCATCGCGAGGAAGATTTGGCTGGCGAATATAAAAAGCTTGTCGAGCTTCGTGAAGCAAATCACCGTTGGGATCAATGAGTCTGGCCTGGACATAGTTGTAGATATGAAGCGATTCGCCCAGATCAGCGGTCAAGGTAAACTCGTTTGAGGCCGGGCCGTTGTGGACAAAGACACTGCGACCGAAGTTGTCAATCACTTCAAGTTGAACGTTCGTGCCCGGTTGCAAGTCACCCGCGACAGTAATAACAGCGGTGAGCTGATCGTCCAATCGTTGGTGCTTTTTATCAAGGGCAATCGATTCGATGTACCGATTCGAAGCCACACGGATCGATCCAAAGTTCCAGTCCACGATGCCATGATCCGAACGACATTGAAGACCGACGAAGAAAACACCTGCGGGCAAACGAGGTAACAGCGTGTTCGTGCCACGATGGTGAAGTTGCCCATCGGCGTCCCACACTCGCAGGTCAAAACGATGATTCGTCTCGGTTCTGACAGACAGCTGCAAAGGCATATCATCCCGTTGGAGCACTTCGCCGGGCCAATTCACATCGGCCGCCAGGGGCGCCGAGACTTGACCGGCCGCCCACATCGCCACCCGGGCAGTGAGCGAACACCATGCTTCCCAGGGCATGTCCACCAACCATGGGTATTGAAGGCGGGCCGGGTCGGACTGCGATTCGTCCCACACAAAACCACTCACGTCGGCGATGCGCGCGGTGGGATCTTCTTCCCAGAGTTGAAGCATCGTTTCAGCATCGAGTGACTCGAAATTCGGATGGATTATCTTCAGTGCATTAAGAGGCACAGCTGCGTGAATCATCGCCTGCTCGGCATCAGCATCACGACGTCGATTGCCCAATTCCAGGCCCTTTGTCGGGCCGACATATCCCACACCCCGTTCAATCAATTTCAACATCCGCTCCTGAACTTTTGGGCCCAGTGTGGCCAGTGGCACGTCGTTGATGATCACATCCAGCTGCCGATTCATGACCTGTAACAGCCGGACCACGACATCCGCAGCTCGTTGGTTGACGCGTCCCTGGCTGCCGTGACCCCCACCTCCCAACTCGCCGCGGGAATAGGTGTAGACCGTTGTGACCTGAAAATCAAATCGCTGCGCCAATTCCACAGGCCAGCGGCCAGCCTCATTGTGAGCAATGGCCAGTACACGCAGCGGCCCTGCGGCCCAGGGACGACCCCAGGACAGGTGTGGTGTTACCACGTCATACGATGCAGTCAATCGACTGCGCTCATCGTCGGGTGCGTAACCGGCGGTCGACCCGGCCGGCCCCGTACCGAGAAACATCGGGCTGGGTGGATCCGCAAAAACCAAGCCGTTTATCAAACCCAAAAACAGCCACCCACGGACAAACCAAACAGGTACAAATGAACTCGGAAAAGATGGTTTCAAGATCTGGCGATAGGTCATCTCTTTGTTACCTTCCTGAGCAAACTGGTGTTGGCTATGAAAATCATAGAATTCCAAAGTTGTCGTCGATGGAAACATCCATGATGCATGGATCTACGATTTTCACCTCGACCCTGGCCGATCGTTTTCCTCAGAAAAGAAATTTACTGGCTGGGTGCGAATTTACAATCCGGACAAAACTTCATCACCTACGGATCTGCTGCTTCCGCAGCGTCCTTCAAACGCTTGGCCCTGTCCCTCCATTGCTTGAGCTGGCGATTGAACGAACCACCTTCCCGGATGTTCTCAATATTCCACTCAGCGGCGATCCGCGCAAATGATTCGACGGCCTGATCATAGGCCTGCCAGTTAGGCAGAAACTCTGCGGGTCTGGAAATTCGAACAACCTCAATTCCCAGACGCTCCTTGCGTACGCGTTTGAGTAGCACCGGGTTATCGGCCACAGCCGCTTCCGCCTGATCAAACAATCTTCCAGCCCGACGAATGATCTCGTTGGACAAATAGGGAGATTCTATCGAATCAAACATGTGGACACGAATCCATGGCCGGCCACCCGCCTGTCTGCCAGGCACCCGCAGCGGTTGACCGTCCACTTCATACTCCTTGCCATCCCTGGTACGAACTTTGAACTGTGGGTGGGATTTTTCGTGTGCGATCAAAGCCGCTTTCAGCTCCATCCGCTTGCTCGGCTGGATGGTTGACCAGCCCAAGCGACCCAGGCAGTCGGGATAGCTTGGACAAAGTGTCCAGGGTCCATAAAAATGGCTACGACGTAACTCCAGTGGCCGATCACAATCGGGACATGCCAAATCGGTCTTGAGCGAGGGCCTACGTGGCAAAACGACTTCTGCTGTGGCGCCATCAACCTCTAGCTCACCCTGACAATTGGGGTGATTTTCACAGGCTAGAAATGGATAAAACTCACCATCACGAACGAACATTGGCTTGCCGGATGAGGGACAGAGCACATCGGTTGGCAACGGCTTAAGTGGCGCCGTCCCGGCTGTCACTTTCTGCCGCATCATTTCAATGTATTGTCCGATCGGCTCGCCGCCCGGGCCATAGTAAGCCTACAAAAAGTCGGCCATCTCCGCCTCAAAATCGCAGTTGGGGTCCCACATCAACCGGGCCATCAAATACGCCCGCATTTGGGTAAATTCACCCAAGACGCTCGAACCCTGGTTCATGATTCCTCGGACGTTGTGTTGCAGATAGAATTGGATGTTCGGCTGCATCGCATGAAAATTCGGGAACGGCTGCAGAAAGTTGGTAAAGTTCACCACGTAATCCCACACGTACATCTGGGGGCATTTCTTCGCCCAGCTGCGGAGGAACTTTGCCAAGTGCCAACTGTCGCCACAATCGGTGTCAAGCGGATGAGCCCGACAGGCTTGTGGCGTGGCAAATCGCACCATCACATTGTCCCGCGGACGGGCAAAACGGGGGGTTGGGCATGTCGGAGAATAGGCGAGGGTGTCGACGATTGCGTGGGGAAAGTCCTCTTTGAGATTGTCCGCTATCTGATTCGCCAAATGCAACACGGGCGCCGCACGGCTACGTTCGTATTCAGTCAATGGACCGCACAGTTCGCAGGAACAGAATCCGCCGCCGTCATTGGCGATTAGGGAAACAGACCTCGCTCCAGGATCTTGCCTTAGCCAATGTCGTAACAGGTTGGAGCCACGTTCTACGACCGTGGGATGACTCGTACAGAGTTGACTCATCTGGCGCTGGCCGTCGACCAGCGCAAAGTACTCCGGATGGCTTTCAAAATGACCGGGGCCGAAGAAATAACGAAAGGTGTGCCAGGCTGGTGAGCGGTAGTAGTGTATTTTGCCACCATGTTTTTCGGTTACGCCAGCAATGTGGCCATTGAACCTGTTCCTCGCCGCCCAGTCACCATCGGACAACTCGCGGTACATTGCCGAGCGGTATTCAAGCGCCGGCACTTTCCTTACATCCAAAGGTTCGATGACAATGGTTCGTTTTTGGGGAATGCGAGTGACTGCCGGTGTCACCCCAGCTCCGGTAAACCAGCGACATCCCAGTTGCCGGTCAAGAAACTCGTAAACCGCATACAGCGTGCCTCGCGGCGGACCACCGGTCAACACCAAGTGAGGCCCGACGGTCGTCATCACCAATCCTTCTTCACCCAACGTTTCATATTCGATGTCCGGCAACACCTTGTTGAGGGTATCACTGGGACCGACCAGAATCATCGGACCCTCGGTCGGTCGATCCGATAGGGGAAACTTGGCACCACTGATCTGCTCCAGCAACGTCTGTAGCTCCTGGGCAGCATAATGCTGGGAAGGCAAGCCATTGGTGGCGATGACGATTGTATGTTCTGACTGGCCATCGTTGACTAACGTCACAGGTTGGCGACTGTAGGCACGCCCACCTGTTAACACCATGACATAGAGAACCCATCGAGCGACCGCAGGCATGAGCAATTTGCCATACATTGTACGACACTCCTTTGCAAAACAAACTGAGAGAGCCGTTACAGCAGTGTCACACCCTTGCCTACCGGAATTCAATTGGCGAAAACCTTCCCCAATGGTTTTTCCACCCAGGCAAACAAAACAACTACCTCAACCCATTCAAAGACAACAAGTTTTCTCAATAGGAAAAACGTCAGTCTAGCTGGCTCCGAAAGAATGGCAAGAGTTTTTTTCCTGCTTGATGTTTTTCACGATCTTTGCGATGAAATCTGGTTCAATTGAAACAGGGCATCGTTCTGATCAAATGAGCTGCGGTGACCCGTTGCTTAACTTTGTACCTGATAAGTCCAGCGCTTGAGAAGTGTCTTGCCCAACAAGGAAACAAACCCGACCATGGCAACGCCCAGCAAGGTCGAAAGCAAGATACTGGCATAAAGGATTTCTGTCTGAAAGTTCTGACTGCTCATAAAAATATAATAACCAAGACCTCGATGATTGATATCATGTCCGGCCATGTATTCTCCCACGATCGCACCCACGATTGTCAGGCCAGCCGCCACACGGGCCCCTGCCAGCAGATAAGGGACCGCATTGGGTAACTGCAACTTGAAAAGCACTTGAGCCCTGTTTGCCTGATACAAGTTCATCAAATCTATCAGTCCGTCATCGACCGTCGTCAGCCCTGTTGTGACGTTGGTAATAATTGGAAACACACTAATGGTCGTCACGATTACAATCATACTCGGCAAGCCACCGCCAAACCAAATCACCACCAGCGGCGCTATCGCAACAATGGGTACCGTTTGTAAAAGAATCATGTAGGGGTAGACAGCCTGGCGGGCTAACCTGGATGCAGAGAAAACGAGTGCCAGTACGGTTCCCAAAATTATGGAAATGGCAAAGCCGATACAAGCAGCCATTGCCGTCACACTTGTCGCCTGGAGTAGTTCGCGGGCCCGTCCAAAACTCTCTTTTGCAATTTCCAACGGGTTTGGCAAGATAATAGGTTTGATCTCAAGAATCGCATCGGTCAATTGCCAAATCCCAAGGACCAGCAACAGAAAACCAACCGGCAACAGAATTTTTCCAAAATATTCCGTTTTCACGACAACACCTTCTGCAAACATTCACTGACATCCACTACCTGCTTGATGAACCCGGAGGTTGTCTTCAAACTCGGGACACGCTCATTCGGCAAATCAATGGTTCGATCATTGACCAATTGGCCATCCGAGTTCATCACAATCACCCGGCCTCCCAGGTAAACAGCCTCCGTTACATTGTGAGTAACAAACAGCGTCGTCATCTGACGTTGACGCCAGATCTCATGGACAAGTTGATTGAGCTGTTCTCTTAAAATTTCATCCAGCGCAGCAAACGGTTCATCGAGCAGCAACAGGTCCGGTTGTGTCACCATGGCACGTGCTAACGAGACACGCATCCGCATTCCTCCGGAAAGCTGGCGGGGATATTTATCCAGGTCAGATTCTTCAAGCCCCACGGCCTCAACAGCAGAACGCGTTGCTGTAACCTGCTCCTTTAGTGGAGTCCCTTCCAACTCCATTGCCAGACGGACGTTGTCCTGGACGGTTCGCCAGGGCATCAACGTCGGATCCTGAAATACAAACGCCGGTGTTCGGAACAGAGCGGTCATCCTACCTGCTGAAGCGGATGTGAGCCGGGAGATGACGCGCAACAACGTGGATTTTCCACATCCCGACGGACCCACAATCGATAACCACTCACCTTGTTTGACGTTCAACGAAACGTCCTGCAGGACACTCGTATCGTCAAACTGGACATCAAGATGCTCAATCGTGATCGCTTCTCTGGATGTTTTCAAAGGCGTGGACATAATGGTACATGTGAGTCAAGATGATCGAGCTTCTATAATAAACAACCCAATCCCGAATGATAAGTTGGCCAGAGTGAGCAACCGTCCCATCCACTAGCCGTTGGGGCAATGATTTACGATAACTGCGGTGAAACAATGACTCAAACAATCAAATACAACTGGGGAAACAACGGATGAGACAGCCTACAACAATGATCACAATCACCTGGTTGGTAATGTGCTTCTTGCTACCTGGTTGCTCACAGAGCACTTCTGAAAACACAATTGCTAATTCAATACAATCCGAGCCAACACAACTTCAGAAGGTCTCCCTTCAACTTAACTGGTTTCCTGAAGCCGAACATGGTGGTTACTATGCTGCTCTGGTACACGACTATTTTAAAAATGAAGGTTTGGATGTAGAAATTCTGCCTGGAGGTCCAGGAAGTCCCGTCATTCAAAAGCTCGTTGCCCGACAAACTGATTTTGTGATCGGCAATGGAGACCAGGTGTTAACCGGTCGCGTGAAAGAAGCCGATGTGGTGGCCCTGTTTGCCCCGTTGCAAAACAGTCCTCGCTGCATCATGCTTCACAAATCTTCTGGAATCGAAAAGCTGGAAGACCTAAAAAATATGACCCTGGCGTTGAGCGCCGGTCGTGCTTTCGCCCTCTACATGCAGAAAAACCTGCCACTGGAGAATGTAAAAGTCGTTGGATATCCGGGAAACATTTCTGTATTTCTCAACGATCCTAATTTCGGCCAGCAGGGTTATGTATTTAGTGAACCATTTACTGCCAAAGAAAATGGCGGTGATCCGAAAACATTGATGGTTTCCGATCTGGGTTTCAACCCGTACACAAGTTTGCTCATTACCAGTGAAGAATTGTTGGCCAAGGATATCGAGTTAGCGAACAAAATGGTCCGTGCCAGCAAACGGGGCTGGCAAACTTATCTCAAGAATCCAACAAAGACAAACCAATATCTTCATCGTCTCAACGAGGAGATGGGCATGGAGATTTTGGCGTTCGGAGCCAAAGTGCTTAAAGACTTGTGTCTGCCAAACGGCATGCCAGAAGACCAACTCGGCTCAATGACTTCTGAGCGTTGGACTCAACTGCGGGATCAACTCGTGGAAATTGACTTGGTACCAGCAGATTTAGTTCCAGCGGAAGCATTTACCAATAACTGAGACGATAAAAGAATGTGCTTGGCAGTAAGGAATTGAAATTCCTATGGAAATTTGTCCTTCTCAATCGAAAACAAAATCTTTCAGGAAACATTTTCCGCTGACAAACCGTTTCTATTGAGGCAGGTATTTTCTGACTTGAAGTTCTTCCCTTTCATTTTCCCACCCGTCCTGCGAATCCATTTAATTGAGGTACAACGTGCTTGGAATCGCTGCATTTTCAAATTCGAATGCGCCAGAGATCGTCGATCTTTCGCCACCACCGCCACCCAAGGCCGGGGAAATACTTTGCCGCACGCTGCAATTGGGTGTCTGTGGAACTGACCGTGAAATTCTTGCCTCGTTACGACCAGCGACTCCTCCAGGTGCTGATTTTCTGGTTCTAGGTCATGAATGTCTTGCTCAAGTTGAAAATCTGGGTCCCGGTGTAGAAGGATTCTCACCCGGCGATCTGGTTATACCTCTGGTGCGCCGACCGATTGGCCAGCCACGTCACCGCAGCGACTTGCTGACTCCTGGTGAATTCATCGAGCGGGGCATTTTAAGAGCACATGGATTTTCGGCATCCCAATGGATTGACACCCCGCAATACTTACTACCGATCCCGCCTGAGATCGTCCCCCTGGCTATCCTCGCCGAACCCACATCGATTGCAGAAAAAGGAATCAATGAATCCATCATCATCCAGGAGGCACGCCTGGGAAAACACGTTTGGAGAGACGAGCCACCCCATGTGCTGGTCACCGGAATGGGGCCGATTGGCTTCATGGCCGTCGTTGCCTGTCTTTGTCGTGGCTGGACGGTAACCCATTTTGGCCGTGATCCTGGTGATAGCTTCCGAGCGCAACTGTCCAAGCAATTCGGGGCTATCTACACCAGTCAAATAGATGCACCAACTACCTTGGATGGTATCATCACCAATCCATTCGATCTTGTGCTTGAGTGCACCGGGAATGAAGACGTTATGCTCAATGCGGCCCAAGCCATGTCGCCTCGCAGCGTCATGGTATGGCTGGGCAGTTCCCGACAGCCCGCGCCCAACAACCGTAACATAGCCTTGTTGATGCGTCAGGGACTGGTCCGCAACAGCATATTCATTGGTTCGGTCAATTCAGCAGTCCGCGATTTTCACGACGCCTTAACCCATTTGTCACAGATGGATCGGCAAGTGCCCAACACCATGTCCCAACTGATCACTGACAAAGTCAAGCCAACCAATTCACTTTGGTACTACACGCACCGCCAGCCGCAGGGAATCAAGACGATCGTCACCTTCGATTGACCCTATTCGTCGATCGCCTCGAGTATTTCCCACGATTCATAATTGGCGGCCAGCTTTCCCTCGAGTTGTTCAAGCTGCTCTTGTGCAGCGGCAATTACTTCTCCCGGTTGCTGGTAGAATTCCGGTCTGGCCATCGACTCGTGAATCTGTGCAATTTGCTTTTCTAACGCTTCGATGATCGCGGGGAGTTGGGCAAGTTCCTGCTTTTGCTTATAGGTCAAACGCCGCTTTTGTTGTCGCGTTTTTGTCGGCAGGTCTTTTAACTTAGATGATTTTGTAGTCGCTTCATTCGACTCGTTCACGGTGCGCTGCCTCAGCCAATCGTCGTAACCGCCAAAGTATTCTTTGACCCCGCCTTCTGCAAACACGATACTGCTCGTAACAACGTTATTGAGAAACTCGCGGTCATGACTGACCAATAGAACCGTTCCTGGATAGGCAACCAACCTTTCTTCCAGTAATTCGAGTGTTTCGGTATCCAGGTCGTTGGTCGGTTCGTCCAGTACAATCAGGTTGGCTGATTTGGCAAATAACTTCGCCAATAACACCCGGTTCCGCTCACCGCCAGAAAGAAATCGGACCGGCGTCCGCGCGCGCTCGGGCGTAAACAAAAAGTCTTGTAAATAGCCAATCACATGCTTCGCTTGACCATCACGCTGAATCGTATCATAGCCATCTCCTACATTTTCCTGCACGGACTGGTCTTCTCTCAATTGGCCCCGTAACTGATCAAAATAAGCAATTTTCAAATTTGTTCCCAAGCGAACTTCACCCGTATTAGGCGACAATTGGCCCAGCAAAATTCGTAACAAAGACGTTTTTCCAGCACCGTTGGGGCCAACAATACCGATTTTGTCCCCTCGCGTTACCGTTGTAGAAAAATTCCGAATGAAGGGTTGAGCATCGTATCCAAAGGATACCTTTTTGAGTTCCGCAACCAGGGTTCCACTGCGCTGCCCCTGCTGGATTGCGAGCTGAACTTTGCCATCAGATGCTCGCCGGTTGCGCCGTTCATCTCGCATTTTCATTAACGCGCGGACGCGGCCTTCGTTGCGGGTGCGCCGGGCCTTGATTCCTTGTCGAATCCATACTTCTTCCTCAGCCAGTTTCTTGTCAAACAATGCATTTTGCTTGTCTTCGGCCGCCAGCGCCGCTTCTTTACGTTTCAAAAACGTATCGTAATCACACGACCAATCAAACAGCTGGCCACGATCAATCTCGAGAATCCGATCGGCAAGTTTTCGTAAAAACATGCGATCGTGCGTGACAAAGACAAACGTCCCCTGCCAACGTGTCAGAAAATTCTCCAACCATGAAATCGTGTCAATATCGAGATGATTCGTAGGTTCATCAAGTAATAACATCTCCGGCTGGGAAACAATGGCTCGTGCCAATAACACGCGTCGCTTCATGCCTGACGATAGGACTTCAAACCGGGCATTGCCATCGAGTTGCATACGAGAAAGTATTTGTCGCACCGCCTGTTCCGACCGCCATGGCACATCCTGTTCGTCGATCGTATTTCCCATCCAACCCTTGGCAACAAGCTCGCTAACCTCTCCCTGAAGTTCCATCGGCACATCTTGGGACAGCATGGCAACTTTGACATCCGTGCCGAGCATACACGTACCGCTATCCGGCTCGACTTGCCCCGACAAAATTCGTAACAGGGTTGTTTTACCCGCGCCATTTCGTCCCAACAGCCCAATGCGTTGCCCCGCTTCTATTTGGCAATCCACGTTGTCAAGCAACGTTGGTCCACGAAAGCCAATCGTCAAATTCTGAATCGTTACCAGAGCCATAGGTATACTTAAGTGTCCAGCAAACAAACAAAGTCACACTGAGTCATCGGCACTTGCTGGAAGGTCATTTTAAAAATTCATGGATATCAATCAGATGGAGTTGTCGACCTTCATGCTCATGAGGCGCATCGATACAGACATAGTGGCTATTGGGACTGAAGCGAGGATGTGTATCGACACGCCATTCACCAGTATAGATCTTGGGCAAATGAAATTGTCCCAGGTCGATACGTTTTCCCGTATTGACTTGATACAAATGGGGCGTCTGAATTCTCGCCTTTCCCTGGGGATACGTGTCATTGAGAATCCATTGGTTTCCTGGCAAATAGCTAAGATGGCCCGATCCGTTCAGTACTCCGTGGCCAATTTCCCGCACTGCACCACCTCCATCGATGTCTTGCAGTAGAAAATTACCCCAGTTGTCATTACCCAACAGATGGCGAGACTGGGAAAGAATGTGTTTTGAATCACGCCAAATAAAGTGGGATGCATATCCATTGGGAATGACAATGCGGAGATCGCTGCCATCGAGTCGTGCTGTGATCATACGAGTCAATCGTTTGCCATTGGGATATCGCCAGCGGTGCAGTGCGATGAACCTGGAACCGTCAGGGCTGAATAACAGGTGATTGAAGTAATGTTTAATACCAAATTCCTTGTTGGGAATCTCACCCAGACGAGCAATGTCAAAAAGTGAAATGATGAGCTTGGATTCTCCCGTCTCCAGATCAATATGGAAAATACCGGAATCACGAGGTGCCAGCTCATCAACATAGGGATCCGGCAATCCCGCATATCCATAGCCGGGTCGCACATCCTGAATCCGCCGAAAATCAGCCGTCACTGCAGACTTTCCGTCGGGGCTAACCGAGTAGATCGGCTGCTGAATCGTCTGCTTTTCCCCAGACTTGATATCAAGAATATGACAAACGAATCGATCTCCCACTCGATCGTTCCACAACACTTTGGTTGCTGACCCAGGCAACCATTGCAACATGCATCCTTGTTGCCAACACCATGAACGACTTTCTCCAAGCTCAATCCAACGATCGTTATCTTGCAAGTCGACCATACCAATCTGAATCACATCATCGGCTGTTGGCGAACGGTGTTGGAACGTTACTTCCATACCCAACACGTATCGCGATGTCGGATCAAACTGTAATTTGTCATAGTAACCAAACCAATGATGGCGCGGACCGCGAGTGATCTGCCTTACCGGCGGATACGTTTGTGTTTCTGTTTCGCCGAGTGATCTGTCTGCAGCAAAAACAACATTCAGCAAAAGGCTACAGAGAATGGTCGAAAGTTGTAATAAGTGTTTTCGTTGCACGCTAATACCTCACCAAGGCTGTAAAATATACGCTGAAAAAACCTGTAGACTTACTTCATGGCCTTTCTATTTCTATCCTTTGCTTCCTCACGCCAGGACCTCTTGTACGACATGTCCATGCACATCCGTCAACCTTCTTTGCAATCCATTGTGATAATACGTCAAACGCCGGTGGTCGATACCCAAGAGATGTAATAACGTTGCATGCACATCATGGATGGTGAGTGGATTTTGTTCCGCTCGAAATCCGAATTGATCTGTGGCACCATAGCTCATGCCTGCTTTCAGACCAGCACCCGCCATCCACACCGTGAAGCCTTCAGGGTTGTGGTCGCGACCCGTGTTGCCAAGCTGAAACATCGGCATGCGACCAAACTCAGTACAAAGCATTACTACCGTGTTCTGCAGCAATCCACGCTGTTTTAAATCCTTCAAGAGTCCTGCCACCGGTTGGTCCAGAATTTCAGCATGTCCGGGCACCAGTTCTGGCATGTTATTGTGTGTATCCCAATTCAGTCTTCCGCCAGATGCGTAGGCTCCATTGAACAATTGCACAAATCTTACGCCGCGTTCAACCAGGCGTCTGGCCAGAATACAATTTCGAGCAAAATCTGCTTTAATCTTGTTCTGAGAATCAACACCATAGAGTCGGTTGATATGCTCCGGCTCATTGTCAATCGCTGTCACAGCAGGAACTGAAATCTGCATTCGGGCAGCCAATTCATAACTGGCTATCCGTGCGGCCAGATCGGAGTCACCCTGGTAGGGTTGCTGTTGGATCTCGTTGAGGACTCTCAACACGTCGAGTAACGAACGGTCTTTGTTACGATCGCTCCCCTGGGGCGGTTTCAAATAACGTACCGGTTGCGTGGAACTGAAAGCCGTACCTTGAAATACGGCAGGCAGGAAACCGTTGGTCCAATTATTCATACCCGACTGGGGCGTACCGCGCGGATCTTCAATCGCAACAAATGCAGGCAAATCACCGTTTTCGGTCCCCAAGGCATACGATACCCAGGCTCCCATACCGGGATAGCCTTCTCGATTGAAACCCGTGGACATCAAATTCTCACCGGGTCCGTGAGTACTTGTTTTGGTCGTTACCGAATGCAGGAACGTGATATCGTCGGCACAAGTGGCCAAATGAGGCACGATGTCCGAAATCATTTTTCCACATTCGCCACGAGGCCGGAATTTCCACAATGGTTTTTGTAAAGCTCCATTCTCACCTTGAAATGAAATCAAACGCTCATTCCCTGGCAATGATTTACCGTGGTATTGAATCAGTTCTGGCTTGAACTCCCAAAAATCCACATGACTGATGGCACCAGCGCAAAATACCACGATGACATTCTTGGCTCGCGGGCTAAAGTGCGGCCGACGTAACTGGAGTGGGTTTGTCTGATCGTGGCCAACACTTCCTGCCGCCAAAAGATTTTGCTCCGCCAATAATGAAACCAAGGCCACGCTTTCCAGGCCATGCCGGGTGTGAGCAAGGAAATCGCGTCGGTTTAGAAATTTGGAATAGGCACTCATAGATCTATCGTATGATCAAAAACTCGTTCGTGTTGAACAGAATCCGGCACACCGCCGCAAGACCATGCTGTTCCGCTACCTGTTTGAGCAATGTACGTTCCTCCACTCGCAAAGGTCGGGCCAAGACTCGGTACACGGCCATATGAATCATGTCTTCCAGATCAGCATTCGCATCGGTCTGCAACTCGACCAACTCTGCGAGAAACCCGGCATGACGATTGCTAAACTGGCTATTGAAAAGACTGAGTGCTTGAACGGTCGTCGTGGATTGAAATCGCCGGGGACTCATTTGGCTGGCGTCGGGACAGTCAAATGATCCAAAAATTCCCACGCTCTCCAACCGAATCTTTTTACCATAGATCATGCGACGCCAACCGCGCAAGTCGAACGTCTCTCGGGGAATACGCTTTTCAAATGAATTGGCATGATCTTCAAAAAACTCAAAACCTGGGCCATACATGGTTGTGTTAAGTCTACCACTGGCCGCCAGAATTGAATCTCTTATGGCTTCGGCTTCCAACCTTCGCGGCGGGTATCTCCACAGCCAACGAACATCCGCATCCCTGGCAAGTCCATCTTTTCGAGTGAAACTCTCCTGTTGAAACGTGGCTGACAGCAGGATCTTCCTATGGATCGCCTTGAGTGACCAGTGATGCTCAACCAAGTATTTTGACAGCCAGTCGAGTAACCCGGGATGAGTTGGGTAACCACCATTGAATCCAAAGTCCGATGGTGTATCGACTATGCCAATCCCAAAGTGATATTGCCAAAGCCGGTTAACGATCACTCGAGAAATCAGCGGATTCGCCGGATGGGTAATGGCCCGGGCCAGTTGCAATCGACGCTTTGATTCAGGGGTGGACAACGATAATTTCAGATCACCGAGTACAGTGGGAACATTGGGACCAACCGGCTGGGCTTTCTGAAATGGCTCGCCACGACGTAACACGTGGGTCTGGGGGGGAGCTTCAAACCGGCCAATGTGTATTTGGGGCCCTCCACGAAGACGGTCGTATTCGGCTCCCAGTTCACGGACCGCCTGATTGGCTGTCACAATCGTTGCTACTTGATCCGCAGTGACACCCTTCAATTCGATTTTTTCGGCCCTTCGTAAATCGTGGAGATGGGGAAAGCGATCGCGCGAATCCACCACCTGCAACCATTTCTCGTTACCCACGTCGAGGTCGATACGATAATCAACCGGTACTGACGCACCACGTGGCTTGATCACAATTCGATCCACCAGGGCGGGTTGTTCAAAGTGGATTTTAATCCACACACCGGACGACTGCTCAGCCTGAAAATGCAGGAAAAGTTGTCGTTGACCGTCCAGTAGCGTCTCGGCCGTCTTGCCCTGGTTTACCATGATTGTGGGTGACGATTCGGCCCATGCCCCGAGGTCTCGGTGCGCCACATTAACACTCGGTTTTCCTTGACTGGCGACCGACCAGACTTCAATATCGTCCAGCTCCACCGGCGATCCATTGTTGGTCGCCTGAATGCGCATTTGAATTCCATAGGCATCCATGGGGTCCAACTGCTCTTCGTATTCCAAAAAATCAATCGGCCCTTTCAACGACAGTTGGGATTGGATCCTTTTCAAAGCTTTTCGCGATCGTTCCAATTTCGGCTTCAACCCATCTGCCTGAGCCTGCATCACATCGTTCTCATATCCTCTCAACCGTCTTTCTCCATGGTGAACACCAGCAAACACGGCCTGCATCGCGTAATAATCCTTTTGCGAAATCGGGTCGAATTTGTGATCGTGACAACGGGCACAACCTACTGTGAGTCCCAATAACACCGCGCTGGTGGACTTGATCATTTCATCCAATGAATCCTGTCGTTGCTTGGCGGTTAGTAACGGATCCGGACTTCGATTGCCATCGTTGGGACCGACTACGAGAAACCCAGTGGCAGCATCCACGCCCAACGAATCGCCAGCAAGTTGTTCCTGCACAAACCGATCGTACGGTTTGTCTTCGTTGAACGAACGAATCACATAATCCCGATAGTAATACGCTGAATGAAGCACGGTGTTGACTTCATATCCTGTCGATTCTGCAAAACGGACACAATCAAGCCAATGTTGGGCCCAGCGTTCACCGTATCGCGGACTCTGTAATACCCTGTCGATCAACCGTGACACGGCATCAGGTGACGAATCCTCGATGAACGATTTGACATCCATTGGCGCTGGTGGCAAACCCAGCATGACATGGTAAATCCGGCGGATCAACGTATACCGATCGGCCAAAGGTGACGGAGCCAAATGGATCTGATCGAGACGTTGTTTGACAAAGGCGTCGACTTCATTGTGTCCCCATGTCTGGACCCATGGTATCGCAGGCGAATTGATCGGTTGCACGGACCAGAGCCCCCTACCAACGGCTCCGAACCAGGAACTTCCGGATACATCGGCTCCCTGTTGGATCCAGTCCCGTAGTGTCGCAATTTCACCAACATTGAGAGCCAAACCTTGTGGTGGCATCCGCGTCGATTCGTCCGCACTGGTGATTCGCACAACCAACTCGCTCTCAGCCGGGACCCCGCGCACCACCACGGCTTCGTTTTTTCCGTTTCCAAACAGGCCAGTGACCGAATCCATCCGAAATCCACCCTTGGCTGCCACCCCGTTGTGACATTTCAGACAATTCCGACGTAGAATCGGTGCAACATCGCGACTGAAATCAACGTTTTTCTGCACGCCAAGAGCAGAACCCATCAAGAGTACATAGGCGGTAACAATTGGCATTACAGATCTCGTAAGGGCAGAATCCAATCTCAATCAAGATACCACAATCAAGCCAAGCAGAAATGACCTGCAACAAGAATCAGGGGGCGAAAATCAATCAGTAGGGGTTATAAATATCGATCGATAGGCTCAGCAAAGAAAACACTTGCTCCGCCGGGCGGCAATCGCCACCAAAATCAACAAGGAAACACCCATTGTCGGAGATTTCTGCATATCACGAAGCTGGCCATGCGTTTATGGCAACTTACCTTGGAGCACGTATCCGTCGTGTCACCATCGAGCCGGATTGGGACGATGGCCCGGATCGCCATGCTGACATTCAGATCGAGTGGCCTCTGGAAGAATTCACGCGACGCGAATTGCAAGAAAATTCGATTCTGGTGGCACTGGCCGGTCCCGTTGCCGAAATGATTCACAGTGGCGACCCCTACCATCCAGGATTTGTCGCCGAGTGGGCAGCGGACTGGAAAGCTGCCTGGAAAGCGTCGGCCATGCTCATTCAGGGTGAACGAAGTCAACTCGCCTACCTCGAACAAACCACGGTAAAGTTATATCAGCTCCTTAACCGTGAAGACCACTGGGCAGCACTGGCGGCAATTGTTGACAGCCTGCTGGCACATGAAACGCTTGACGGCGAAGATATCGAAGACATCGTCAGCCAGTGGCTGGATCGTTGACCAAATTTCAACATCCCTGCATTCTGCCAATTCGTACGCTCTACCTGGCAGTCTCGCCGTTGTCCGACATTATAACTCCATCCAGATGCCATCGGCCGCACTGCTCGCCTGACAGGCCTGGACAAATTTTATTCCCGCAACGCCATCCTGCACGGTGGGATATTTAGAACCATCGCATACAAATTGTTGACCTGACCGATTCGCTACTATGTGGTCGAAAACTCCCTGGTAGATGTTCGCAAACGCTTCGAAAAAACCCTCCGGATGTGCAGCAGGCAAACGAGATGCAGCACGGCTCAGGTCGTGTGTATAAGCTGCACGAGGATTTCGATCAAAAACTTGCGCCGGTTCGCCAAACCGACGTACGACCAGTTGATTTGGCTCCTCTTGACGCCATACGAGCGATGCGTCTTGCCCATCAACTTCCAACGTCAAGTCATTCAGCCGACCGTGAGTAATCTGGCTGAAAGTAATCATCCCGATTGCTTCCCTACAACGAATCAGCGCATGGCCATAATCTTCTAACTTTCGCTCCGCATGAAATGTTTTGATAACGGAAGAAAGCTCAGTCGGCTGCCAGCCTGTAACATAACAAGCCAACTGATAAGCATGTGTCCCGATATCTCCCAGGGTTCCCGACCCGGCCTTCTCTGGATCGGACTTCCACACACCACGAGCAGGCACCTCCCCCGGCTTCAAACCACAAAGGAAACCCTGGATGTAATTAACTCGTACCGCTTGGACTTGGCCCAATTCACCAGCCTCCACCATTTGCCGCGCCTGGCGCACCATTGGATAGCCAGAATAATTATGTGTCAGTGCAAACACCTGACCTGTTTCACTTACCAATCGAGCCAAATGTTCGGCCTCATCCCGAGCGATCGTAAGTGGCTTATCACAAACAACGTCAAAACCTGCCTGCAGAGCTGTGCGGGCAATTTCGAAATGCGTGTCATTCGGAGTCGCGATCGTCACGAAATCGATCCTTTGGTCTTCTGGCAAAGCCGCTTCAGCAGCCAGCAGCTCACTGTAGGAACCGTAAGATCGTTCAGCTGCAATTCCCATAGCGGGTGCCGCCGCGCGGGATTTTTCTGCATCTGACGACAGCGCACCGGCTACCAATTCCGCGCGATGATCGAGCTGGGCAGCCGTCGCATGTACAGGTCCAATAAACGCATTGCCGGCACCCCCGATCAGTGCCATGCGTAACTTGCGTCCCAAGGGTGGATTGATCATTCGTCTTTTCACTGTTGGTAGTGGATTGGCGCCAAAGATCCTTCGTGGCCAGTATACTCGACCGGCACCGGGTTGGAGAGGTAATGCCGTGCAGCGCTGACCCCTGTTGTTCATCGCGTCAATGGATAACCCATTTCTCATTGTGAGCTGCCACGTTGGATGGTGAGTCAGTACGCGCAACTTGATCACACGATTGAGCAAAAGTATCGGACGGTTCCTTGTAAAGATGAACTGCACAAACAAAGTTGGATGCCGGTCCAAAACCCGACACAACCATGGACAACGAGTCCAGCAAAGGTCCGAACATCGTTATTTCCAACAAATCATCGGCCGATTGTTGCTACTACGATCTTGAATCACTATACTTCCGTGGACTGTACCCTTCACCTTTTTGGAGATCCGACCAGATGGGGTGTTCCCGATCGTCCCGCGTCTGCTGCTTGACGGCAATCTTATCTTTTTCATTGGCCATTACCTTTGCCAACGAGCCGAACGGCAATTGGACCGATTTGATAACCGATGCGGGCTTGGCCGGCTGGCAACCGGTGAAACAACAGGAACCCCATGAGTGGCAAGCTGCTAAATCGGTCGAATTGGACGGACAGGACAACCGCCGTTTTTCTATCCTGGACGGCACAGGAATTCTTACCAACGCAGCAAACGCAGGAAAAACCCAAAACCTGCTTAGCGAAAACAACTACGGTGACGTGGAAATCCATATTGAGTTTAACTTACCGATGGGATCCAATTCGGGTGTATTTTTTATGGCGCTTTATGAGCTCCAGGTTGCTGACAGTTATGGCAAACCGGATATCGTTTTTTCAGACTGCGGTGGTTTCTATGCACGGAAAGTGGATGGCAAATGGGTGGGAGGTGTTGCCCCCCAGGCCAACGCGTGTAAACCACCCGGCCAATGGCAAACCTATGATGTAAAATTCCGGGCTCCCCGTTTTGATACAGACGGAAATAAAACGGAAAATGCTCGGTTCCTTGAAGTCCTGCACAACGGCTTGTTAATTCACAATGACATTGAAATGGAAGGACCCAACAGCGCTCACCTGGACATCCCCGAAGCGCCAGAAGGACCGCTCATGCTACAGGGAGACCATGGTCCCATTGCTTATCGGAACCTTCGAGTCCGTAAATTGAAAAGTGAGTGATCAAGACTCTCGGCTATCGATCAAGCTGAATGAGTTAACAAGCCTGAAACGATGATTAACACCATGTCAGATTCAACAACCACCTTGATTCGAGGCGGGCAGGTCCATGACGGGACCGGGGCTCCACCTCAGCCATTAGATGTGCGAATAAATGATCGGGAAATTCTGGAAGTAGGGAAGGGTTTACCCAGCAATGGTAATGACGTATTCGATGCCAGTGATTTGATCGTCGCACCAGGGCTAATAGATTTGCACGCACATGTCTATCACGGCACAGGAATCTATTCCATCGATCCCAAGCAGGCCGGCCTGAAGACAGGTGTCACCACATTGCTCGACACGGGATCGGCCGGCGCATTGACCTACGGAACATTTCACGAATATGTGATGCGCTATGCGCAGGAAAACATCTTCGCACTTTTGAACATTGCTCAACCGGGTGTGCAGGGTCACCCGAACATTGATCCGTATTTGGGAGACCTTTTTGAAATTCGCCATTTGCATGTTCCAACCGCCGTGGAGTGTATCAAGGCGTATCCCGACCGCATCCTCGGAACCAAGGTTCGTTTGACGGCATCGCTGGCAGAACATCGCGAAGCAAATGAAAGAGCCGGTTTGAGCGGAGCTGTCGAGGCCGCAAACCAAACCGGCTTATTATGCATGGTCCACCATCTTGCTTCATCCATTCCCCAACCGGAAATGCTCGAAGCCCTCCGGCCGGGTGATATCGTCACACATGTGTATCATGGTCAAAAAGATACCGGCTTTTCTGGCCCTGATGGACAGCCATCCAAGGCCATGCACCAAGCTCGTGACCGGGGCATCCTCTTTGACGTTGGTCACGGAGTAGGCAGTTTTACTTGGCGCACCGCTGAGCCAGCTTGTCAACAGTACGGCTTCTGGCCAGATACCATCAGCACCGACGTGCACGTTTTCAATTTAGGGGGCCCCGTTTTCGACCTGCCTACCACCATGACCAAATTTCTCTACTTGGGCATGTCATTGGAAAACGTCATTCAAGCTTGTACTTTGTCACCAGCACGGGCTATGAAAATGGAAAGTGAAAGAGGCATGATCCGACCAGGCATGGCGGCGGAAATCACTACGCTGCGATTGCTTGATGGTCACTTTGACTTGTTCGATGTCGACGGCCAAATGCGCAGTGCAAGTCAACGCCTGATTCCGGTGACTGTTTTTCATCGTGGCTTGCGCGTTCAGTGTGATACTTGATGTGCATGATTTTGACAGCGCCGGCCAGATTTCAGTGAGCTCCGGATCACACAGCCTCAAAATAATTGGCTGGCTGGTTGCAAATAGAAACTGCCCAAACAAACACACAACCACCCCATATACAACCTTCATCTCGCTCGCCTATCATGACGTGCGTCCCGCAGTTGCTCTATCCATTTTCTGAATCATCAACATGTCTCCGTTTCTTATTATTGTTACTGCTGTGATCGCCACCACACCTGCCGATTCATGGCAGGCTTTTCGTGGTACTGGTAACAGTATTTCAGACGCTGAACAACTTCCATTGAAGTGGAGTGATGAATCCGGCATCGCCTGGAAAGCTCAGTTGCCAGGCTATGGTCAATCGAGTCCCGTGATTTGGCAAGACCGCGTGTTTCTTACTTCTACAAACGGCGCTAACAAGGAAAACGTTCTCGTTGCCTGTTTCCACCTGATCTCGGGAAAACCGTTGTGGACAAAAAGTTTTCCCAGTTCGCAAACGATGAAGGTCAGCAATTATGTCAGTCGCGCTGCTCCAACCCCGGCTGTTGATGCGGATTGTGTGTTCGCGTTTTTCGAAACCGGGAATTTGATCGCTTTTACCCATCAGGGCGAGATCGTCTGGCAACGTTCACTGACTGACGACTATGGAAAATTTTTGGGCAATCATGGCTTGGGAAGTTCCATCGCCATCACGGATAACGCTCTGATCATCCTGGTCGATCACGATGGACCCTCGTATTTGCTCGCTGTGGACAAGGCTACGGGGAAAACCGTCTGGAAAAATGATCGTCCCAAGACGGTCTCCTGGTGTTCCCCCACTGTCTCGGGCAATCAGATTCTTGTCAGCTCCAACGGAAATTGCGAAGCCTTCGATTCGAAAACAGGAGTACGACACTGGATCGTTCGGGAGATTGAAGGGAACACGGTTCCGTCGGCAACCGCCTCCGATAAATTGGTAATTGTTGGTTCAAGTCAACTGCATGGCAATTTTGCGATTCGGCGTGGTGGTCAGAACGACATCAGTGACACTCATATTGCCTGGCGCAGTCAAGAGGCGACCGCCACATTCAGTTCCCCCCTGCTTTATCGAGGCCATGTCTATCTGGTGAATCGGGCCGGTGTTGCATTCTGCCTGGATGAAAACACTGGTGAGACCCTTTGGAAACAGCGAATCGGCGGATCGTGTTGGGCATCTCCACTGGGAGGCTGTGAACGCATTTATTTTTTCGAAAAATCAGGAAAGACGACGGTCGTCGGGACGGCCAACACGCTGAACGTGCTGACTGAGAATTCACTGACCCTGCAGGATCGTGTCTACGGAGTCGCAGCGGTCGAAGGTATCATAATCGTTCGTACTGGTAGCGAGCTGATCTGTGTTGCTGAGAGTGGGCCGGATTGAGAACTAGCGTGATCCCATCACAAAGTCGGCAATCGCACAGCGGTAAAATGAATCGACTGCCACCTGCATCATCAACGTTACCAGACTGTTGAACAATTTTTCACGATGAAAATTATCCATATCACGGCCCATCAGCCAGCGACGCCCGCTTCGCCACCGGATTGGCGAACTCAACTCGGACAAATTGTTGTCGAAATTCAAACCGACGACGGACGTTGGGGAATTGGCGTGGGCGGCGGCGGGGCGGCGGCAATTCACGTCATTGAAACGGTCTTGTCCGATTTACTCCTTGGGTGTGACGCTACGGACGTGGAGGGACTTCATGCCAAAATGCTCCGTCACACATCCTTCTATGGACGCAAGGGGATCGTCATCATGGCCATCAGTGGTGTCGATCTAGCGTTGTGGGATCTGCGGGGCAAACGGACCGGCAAACCGGTCGCAAAGCTGCTGAACCCCAGTGCCGACGTTTTTCGTGACCTGCCAACTTACTGCACCGTATTTGATGATGCTGGTGCTGAAACAGCGATCCATGCTGGTCATCAGGCAATCAAACTGCATATGGAACGTTTTGGCAATCAGCCGGATCCGGCAGCAATTCATCAACATGTCCGTGATACACGTGACCGACTTGGCCCAACGGCGCGCATCATGATCGACGCATTCGGTCGTTGGAACCTGAAGTCAACCCTTGAAGTTGCCAATGCAATCTCAGAATTTAATATTGAATGGCTGGAAGAACCTCTTTTACCTGATGACCGGGTCGGCTATCAGAAACTGGCAGAGCGTTGCCCAATTCCCATTGCCGGGGGAGAACATGAATATACGGCTGACGGATTTCGTTGGTTGATCGATGATCAATTACACACCATTTTACAACCGGACATCAATTGGTGCGGTGGCATGACCACACTGCTTCAAATTTATAAAATGGCAGCCAGTGCTGGAATTCGTGTCTGCCCCCACCGCGGCTGTGAACCTTTTGCTTTGGCAGCCATTGCCAGTCTTGATTCACAACCATTGGCCGAATCAGGCCGTCGCTGGTTCACTTGTCTGACAGGAGTACCGGAAATACAAAACGGTAAAATTCACGTCGTTGATAGGCCGGGGTTTGGGGTTGGTTTGAAGCAGGACGGCTGCGGTTTTATTGAAAAGCCTTCTCAGACCAACGGGTGAGAGCCCACCATTCAATATGGATATGATCGATGTGTACCACCCCATCAAGTTGAACGATAAAACTGATTTCAAGGGCTTTTTCAAGTACCAGGAGCTTATTAGCCGTTCAATCGTTCACCTTTAGCTGCTGAAATTGTCCAGGATTTCCAATCTGATACTGGGCGAAGACCGGTCGTGCCCGATATAATGGACGGCATCATTTTTATTTGGAAGACGTTAATTACTGAGCTTCTCTGCGGGGATTTCTAAAATGGGTCGAGGTTTCTCATCCGTGCAAGCAGGCGTTGATGCGATTGCGCGCGGCGAAGTTGTGATCGTCGTCGATGCGGAAGATCGTGAGGACGAAGGCGATTTCATTTGTGCCGCAGAAAAGGCAACTCCGGAAAACGTGAATTTGATCATGAGCGGACGTGGTGACTTTTGTATGCCCGTTCTCCCTGATATCTGTGAACGCTTGAATTTGATGCCTCTTGTCGAAGAAAACACGGCACCCCTGGGAACCGCGTTTTTGACACCTGTCGATCACAGTTCCTCAAAAACCGGAATCACCGCCGCAGAACGCTCACAGACGGTCAGGTCAGTGGTTGACCCGGCGAACAAGGCTGATGACTTTGTCCGGCCAGGTCACGTCCATATGCTGTTAGCCAAAGAAGGGGGCGTATTACGACGTGCCGGACACACCGAGGCTGCTGTTGACTTGGCCCGCATGGCCGGATTATCCCCAGCAGGCGTGTTGTGCGAAATACTTGACGATCGAGGGGGCCGCGCAACTCGAGACCAACTGTTGAAACTAGCCGAGATAAATAATTTAGAAATTATCACCATTGAAGAGTTGATTGCTCATCGTCGCCTGAGTGAAAAGCTCGTCTCGCGAACTTCGGAAACCAATCTTCCCACACGTTTCGGTGAATTTCGCATCATTATCTACACTGTCAAATACGAGCCGCAAGTTCCCATCGCTCTGGTAATGGGAGATGTTGCCAACGTGCAACATGCTCCACTGATACGGATGCACTCGAGTTGTTTTACCGGTGATCTCATCCAATCACTGCGTTGTGACTGCGGCGATCAGCTACAGATGGCGCTCGATATGATTAGTCAGGAAGGTCATGGTGTCCTCGTTTACCTGCCTCAGGAAGGACGAGGAATTGGATTGGCCGAAAAGATCAAAGCTTACGCGCTGCAAGAAAAGGGACTTGATACGGTCGAAGCGAATTTAGCGCTGGGATACAAAGCCGACATGCGTGATTACGGGGTTGGCATTCAAATATTGAAGGACTTGGGCCTCACAAACGTGCGCCTGTTGACCAATAACCCTAAGAAAACAGAAGCATTTAATCTGCGAGGATTCGACTTAACGGTCATCGATCAAGTACCCATTTTGCCGGCGGTCAATGAACACAACCTCGACTATCTTAGAGCCAAACGAGATAAGCTTGGCCACCGCTTGCCGGCCGATTAAAAACCGTACGATCGACGATCTTTTGAATTCTTTCCCACCTATCAGCAAGCTCAGGGAGTAGCCCGTACAGAGCCTATACGTTAATTCTTGGCTCGCTGGCTTAGCTCACTGGCAATCTCAGCCACTTTAACCGCCGTGATGCCAAAGTGTTCGTAAAGTTCCTGATAAGGGCCGGAGGCTCCGAACCCCGACATACCGACAAAGCGACCCTCACTTCCCAAGTAGCGTTGCCAACCTTGCTCGACACCCGCTTCCACCGCAACACGAGCCGTGATTGATTGGGGCAACACCTGTTCACGATAGGCCGCATCCTGGGCGTCAAACAGCTCCCAGGAAGGCATGCTGACAACTCGAACCTTAACACCCGATTCGCTCAGTTGATTGGCAGCCTCCAGGCAGGTTGTCACTTCACTTCCCGTGCCAATTAAAATCACTTGTGGTGTTCCCTCATCCGGATCTGACAGCACATAAGCACCCCGAGCAGCTCCCTCGGCCGCCTGAAACTTCGTACGATCTAACGTGGGGATCCCTTGACGTGTGAGTACCATTGCAACAGGTCGATCTTTGATGGCAATTGCCGCGCGGTAACAAGCCGCCACCTCGTTGGCATCGCTGGGGCGGATCACTACGAGCCTGGGAATTGCACGACATACTGCCAAATGTTCGACGGGCTGATGCGTCGGTCCATCCTCGCCCAAACCGATCGAATCGTGTGTAAAAACATACAACACGGGCTGATGCATGATTGCCGACAGTCTCATGGATGGACGCAGGTAATCGGTGAAAACAAAAAAGGTTGCACCGAATGGCCGTAAACCCGATAGCGACATCCCGTTCAAAATGGCAGCCATTCCATGTTCGCGAATGCCGAAATGGAAGTTTCGACCCGCATAATCGCCGGTTCCAAAGCGTCCCATTTCCGTTTCGGTTAAAAGCGTCATTGTCGAAGGTGCCAAGTCAGCCGAACCCCCAACGAACCAAGGCAAGTTCGGTGCGATAGCGTTGATCACCTTGCCCGAAGAAACCCGACTGGCCATCCCTTTTTCATCACATGGAAATTCAGGAATGTCTTTATCCCACCCTTCAGGCAGCGCGCGGTTCTGGATGGATTGAACTTGCTCGGCCAGCTGAGGAAATTCGGCCTCATATTGCTTGAATCGCTCTTCCCATTGTTCCCGCGATTTCTTGCCTCGAGCGCCAATTCCCTTTGAGAAATGTTCTTTCACTTCTTCGGGAACCAGGAACGATTCATCTGCTGGCCAGCCATATGCCTCCTTGGTCAATCGAACTTCATCTTCTCCCAATGGTGCACCGTGAGCAGCGGAAGTGTTTTCCTTGTTGGGAGATCCCCAACCAATCACACTGCGAAGAATAATGATTGTTGGTCGATCCTCAGTCGCTAGAAATGTTTGAATGGCCCGATTGATATCATCGATATCATTGGCATCGTCAACATACACTGCGTGCCAACCAAGTCCTGCAAACCGGGCAGCAACATTTTCACTGAAAGTCAAATCCGTTTCACCTTCGATCGTGATCCGATTATCATCATAAATCCAACATAAATTTGATAACTTGAAATGTCCGGCCAGCGATGCCGCTTCATTGGCCACACCTTCCATCAAATCCCCATCACTGCAAAGCGCATACACGTTGTAACCGAACAAATCAAATCCTGGCTGATTGTATTGAGTCGCCAGCCAGTTCGCGGCAATTGCCATGCCAACACTATTACCAACACCCTGTCCCAGGGGTCCTGTCGTCGTTTCAATGCCGGTCGCATCACCAAACTCTGGGTGACCTGCGCACGGACTTCCGAGTTGTCTGAATTTACGAATGGCGTCCAACGAAATCGCCGGATCACCCGTCACAGCACCGGTTGAATCGACACGTTGAACACCCGTCAAATGCAAAATCGAGTACAACAACATCGAAGCATGTCCACACGACAGTACGAAGCGATCACGGGCCATCCACTGCGGACAAGATGGATCGAAACGCAGGAACTCATTCCATAAACTGTAGGTGACCGGTGCCAAAGCCATGGGTGTACCTGGATGGCCGCTGTTGGCCTGTTGAACCGCATCCATCGAAAGTGTACGGATTGCGTTGATACTGAGTTGTTCGATTTCTGTCATGGACGCTGGCATCGATTTGAATCCAAGTACGAGTCAAAACAATCACAACTAAGACCCGGAAGTGTAACGACTTGCAGCAATTAATTCAAGCTGGTTGTAAAGGCCTCTTGAATTGTAAACCCTTTTCGGCTGGGGCCATAATCCAGTTCCGAGTAGAATCCCTGTGCCAAACTAGCTCCACTTTCAGCGGCGAGCCACTGCCTTTATGCGGGGCATGGATGCAATTGTGAACCGATATGAGAAGTCTAATATCTTGAGACCACCAACGTTTTATTGGTGTGGTCTCTTTTTAATTGCCTTGTCCGGGCAACTTGGTATGGCAGCATCATGGCCTGAGCCGATGCTGGACGATGCCGATCTGGTAGACGTCTTTTTTGGTGATGCACAACATGTCTGGGCAGTCGGAGATCGTGGTATCATTTGTCATTCAGATAATGGTGGTAAATCCTGGCATCGACAAAATTCAACGGTTGACGAGCGGCTGAATTCTATTTTCTTTCTGGATCCGCACAACGGCTGGGCAGTCGGTGGCAAGACGCTTGCCTACACGCACAATTCGACTGCCATTGTGTTAAAGACACGCGACGGTGGACGCCACTGGGTCCGCACGGACAAAACCCTATTGCCCTCATTGAAACGAATCAAAATGTTTGATTCCGAAAACGGCTGGGCCCTGGGAGATTCCTCACCCCTGTTTCCTCCTGGTCTGTTTCAAACCGTCAACGGTGGTCGCACCTGGTCGACCATTCGCGAAGGGACGCCCGGACACTGGTTAACAGGCGATTTCTACGACCCGGCTGGAGGTCTTGTCGCTGGTCACGATGGATCATTGGCGATCGCCAGCCGCCAGATACTCGCGCCGGTGCAGCATACGGGCTATGGTTTACGACATTTCCGGTCAGTCCGTCTCACGGGGCCGGCCACCGGATGGTTAGTTGGCGATGGAGGCCTGATTTTGACCACCCTCGATGGTGGTCGGACCTGGCAGTTAGCAGGGGAATCGCTGGAACGAGCGACTCTTGAACTGTTTGACTTCAAAACGGTTGCTATCAGCGAAGATCATTGCTGGATTGCTGGTGCGCCCGGCACGGTCGTCTTTCACTCGGCTGATCAAGGACAAACCTGGCAGCAACAACCGACTGGTATCAACACACCCATCCACTGCCTGTCTTTTGCCGATCGACTACGAGGCTGCGCTGTCGGGGCATTGGGAAATATCCTGCACACGGATGATGGCGGGCGCACTTGGCAACACGTACGCAGTGGTGGAAAACGCCTGGGAATGTTAGGACTCTACAGTCAACCCTCACAAGTGCCGTTAGAATTATTCGTAAAACTTGCCGCTGAAGAGGGTTACTTGTCAGCCGTAGAGATCCTTGGTCGACGTGACATCGAATCACCAGAAAGAAGTTCTGTTCCATTGTCCGAGCGAACACACTCGGCCCTGACGGAAGTCGGCGCTAGTGGAGCAAATACTGCCTGGCAATTTCCTTTACGGCAGGCCGGTTTGCAATTGACGGCCGAACAAATTTTGAATGATTTGGATCGAGTCAATGATGGCCTGGGTCAAACGAAATTAGAGGAATATATAGTTCGCAAAATTCGCCAATGGCAGCCGGATCTGGTTGTTATCGATGGAACATCCGCAGGACCTTTGACACCCGTTTCAAAACTGGTGCAACGTACGGTACTGAAAGCCGTGGCCAAAGCTGCTGACGCAACCGCTCATGTGGG